>OGZZ01002030.1_pt1 | contig 13822 bp, 8 predicted proteins | sample 1577021 | NCBI WGS metagenome assembly OGZZ01 (sample SAMEA3541526, study PRJEB24748) | human gut metagenome | biome: human gut; feature: human-associated habitat; material: faeces | place: China | collected 2012
TAACAAACAAGTTATTCGATGAGATCGCTCCTAAGTATGCTGATCGTAACGGTGGTTACACAAGAATCGTTAAGATTGGTCAGCGTAAAGGTGACGGAGCTTTAGAGGTTCTCCTTGAGTTAGTTTAATATTTAATCGGTATAAATCTTAGACTAAATTAAACCAGAGATTTGAGTGGATGGCACTCACTTCTCTGGTTTTTTATATTACTAAGATAATTATTCAAACTATTGAGAAAAACTGATGCGTCTTATTTGCATGTATAGTTCGACTGCCTTTGGTTTGAATTCGTAACTGTAACGCATAAAAATACCCCTTTCACTGGATATCCAGTAAAAGGGGTACATATTAATTTCACACGGCTTTTTATAAATGCGCTTAATTATTTATTTTTTGCTGCAGCCTGCTCGTCATTATACTTCTGAACACACTTCTTGATTCTGTCATATGGTGAGAGAAGATCACTGATAGAACAGTCGTGGTTTAATGTATCAATGAGGTATGCGATGTATTTGCTCATGTCACAGCTGATATAGTACTCCTTAGAGAGAAGCTCAGGTGACTGGTAGATAAGGTTTGTTGTAACTACTCTGTAGATGAGACCCTCCTCGTAAGCCTTGTCAAATGAAGCAAAGCCGTTTGTAAAGAGACCGAATGTAGAAACAACAAAGATTCTGTTAGCTTTACGCTTCTTGAGCTCTCTTGCTGTATCAATCATACTTTCGCCTGAAGAAATCATATCATCGATGATAAGAACATCCTTACCCTCCACATTTGTTCCGAGGAACTCATGAGCTACGATAGGGTTACGTCCGTCAACGATACGGCTGTAATCACGACGTTTGTAGAACATACCCATGTCTACTCCGAGTACGTTTGCAAGGTAGATAGCACGGTTTGTAGCGCCCTCATCAGGAGAGATAATCATAAGATGGTCAGCATCAATAGTGATATCCTTTACGTTCTTTAAGATGCCCTTAATGAACTGGTAAGAAGGCATTACATTCTCAAAGCCGTTCAGAGGAATAGCATTTACCACACGAGGGTCATGAGCATCGAAGGTGATGATATTGTCTACACCCATGTTGATAAGCTCCTGAAGAGCCAATGGACAGTCAAGAGACTCACGGCCTGTACGTCTGTGCTGACGGCTCTCATAAAGGAAAGGCATGATAACTGTGATTCTTCTTGCTTTTCCGCCGGCTGCAGCGATAACACGCTTTAAGTCTGCGTAGTGGTCATCAGGTGACATGTGGTTTGTCTGACCGCATACTGTATAGGTAAGACTGTAGTTTGTTACATCTACCATGATGTACAGATCATAACCACGAACTGACTGGTTGATAACACATTTAGCCTCGCCGGAACCGAATCTAGGTGTAGAAGGCTTGATAATGTAGCTGTTTTTGTAGTAGTCCTTGAAAGCACTCTCGTTAGCATGCTGGTGCTCTCTGTGCTCTCTCCAGCCCTGTAAGTATGCATCTACCTTCTGGGCAAGACCTATACAACTGTCAGTTGCAACAAGTCCAAGTGTACCGGTTGGCATAGTCTCCAAAATTCTCTCATCGTTTGGCATTGTTATTCCTCCATATAACCATATAATAAATAAACTAAATATATATAAAAAGCGCTATTTGGAAAGACGCTTTTTAATTCGTATGTCATCTCCGAAGAGCTTGATAAAACTATAATTGCTTGAAATTCTTGAAAGTGTTCTCTCGGAGTAAATCTCTGCTATCTGCTCCAGATTCAGATTAGTGGAAATAATAGTAGATTTCTGTCGCAGTATACGCTCATTTACACAAAGGAAAAGCTGTGATGTGGTAAATGAGTTGGAAAGCTCGGTTCCGAGATCGTCTATGATAAGTAAATCACAGTCGAATATATTCTGGTGCGCTGCGATGGCATCTGCATCCTTTTCAAACACACCTTTGCTTAATATATCAAATAATTGGAATGCTGTAAAGTAAATTACGGAGTAACCTGCATCTAAAAGCTCTTTTGCAATGCAATTAGATAAAAAAGTCTTTCCGACACCGGTATTACCGTAGAAAAATATGTTTTTAGGTTTGTTTTCAAAATTATCTATAAATTCATGACAGTTCGTCACTGCAAGCTTTGCTGTGGCAAGAGCAGACAGCCCTGTCGCAGGATTTTTCTGCTCATCTGAGTAATAATCAAATGAGAGCGTGGAAAAATTCTCACGAGACAAAATCTCCCTGATATTGGATTGCGAATAAACGGTATTGATAATAGCCTGCTTGAAACAATGACATTTCTGACCGTCTATGTATCCTGTATCGTGGCAATCGGGGCAGGTGTAAATAGGATCAAAATAATCAAGCGGATATCCGAGTGTGGATAGAAGAGCAGCACGCTCCTCCTTATAGTCCTCGATTGCAAGGCGTAAAGCGGCGAGAGCATTCTCATCACCATCCATAAGCCTGTACGCCTGCCTGACAGATGCGGATGCAATCTCTGAGTCAATTTCCCTGAGGCGGGGCGCCTTGCGATAGGCTTCCTCAATACGCTTGTCATGTATGTATTTGTTCTGAAGCTGGCGTTTATCGTAGCCTCGCATTATCTCATCATATTGAGCATTGGTAAGTGCCATATATCCTCCTTGGGATGTGTAAATCTAACTTGAAAAATCATACCGTAGAATTCAGAAACAGCTTCTCCAGCTTGTCGTAATCATTGTTGCGCTGATTGAAGTTGTTAAATTTATTCTTGGAACTTGAATTATTGCTTTTTGGTTTTGAGGAACCGTTTGCAGCATTTGTGCCTTGTGATGAGCCTGTAGCAGAGGCTTTATTGGCCTTTGCAAAGTTGGCATCAAGCACTTCAACATCCTTTAATGTATGTACATCCTTTTTTCTCCAGTTCGCGAGTATCGAGTCTGTGTACTCGAAGCTTGGCTTCTGGATAGCTGAAATAGTTTTACTGCAGGCGGCTTTTACAAGCTCTATATCGAAACCGTATTCGCCGACCCATTTGTTGATGAGTGACACCTCAGAGTCAACCAGATTGCGGCCTGTGATGCCTAGAGCCTTCATTACAGAATAGTAAATCTGTGAGTGAGCGGCTGCATCGTCCTTTGCCTGGTCTACGGTCTTTATGCCGGCATCGGCCCAGCCGAGAGCGACCTTGTTCATGTAACGAAGGCTTGAATGTCCCTTGGTAATGCAGTACTCCACGAGATATTCCACCAGGTCGGTAGAAAAATGGAGCTCGTCCAGCCAGTAGAGCACCATATTGGTGTCTGTGGATGAGAGCGTATGCTTCAGATATGTCTCTATAATAAAGAAAAGCTCTGAAATGTCAGGATTCTTTCTAAACTCCTTAATCTCATCAAGTGTGTATTCCTTCTGTGAAGAAGCAGGCTTGTCAGGAGTCTGGCTCTTAAGCTTTTCCACAACAGAATCCTGCATCCGAATATTCGCGGTAGAAATATTCTGCGCAGCATTATTAACAACACCGTTTTGCAAATTATTCTGCGCGGCATTATCAGCCACAGCGCTTTGTATATTACTCTGAGCAGCCTGCATACCGGATACAGAAAGACTGCAGAGGTTGATTCCAATAATCTGACCATCAGCGCCGGTTTGCACCTGCAAAATGCCCTCAGAGGCCCAATAATTGAGGGCACGTATGATGTCGGCCTCAGTATTGCTGAAATGATCGGCAATCTCTGAAATAGTTGCTATGCCAGCCCCGGAGCCTGTCGCACGGAGCAGATAAAGGTATACCTTGACAAACTCACCGTTTGCCTTTGGCATGTATTGATCTATAAAAATATCTGACACAGTAGTGAATGATGTTGCTATGTCACTGCTAATGTTTATCGCTGTCATATAAAAAACTCTCTTTCGCTTAACCTGTGAGCAATTATAGCACAATATTTTAATTGTGTGAAGATGGTAAAAGTGCTACAAGCCTTGTAAACTCGGGCTTTCCGAGTCCACAAAAAAATGTGGATAACGTGGATAACTGTGTAAAATAATTGAAAAATCAATGTATCACAGGGTATATAAGCTGTTGAAAATTATTTAAAAAATCCACACACAAAATGAGAGTTGTTAACATTTTGTATGTGGATAACGTGGATAACTTATTTCTTAAGCAGGTCTTCGCCGATTTCTACAACATTTCCAGCACCCATTGTTATCAACAGGTCACCGTTTACACAATTTTCTGATAAAAATTTCTCGATTTCCTCAAATGATGGGAAATAGTGCGCATTCACACCTTTTTCGAGCAATAAATTCAGGATATCCTTAGATGAGATACCATATGTGTTCTGCTCACGCGCAGCATAGATATCAGCAAGCACCACAACATCTGCCATTGAAAGAACATCGGCAAAATCATTTAAGAATGCCTTGGTTCTGGAATAGGTGTGTGGCTGGAAGCAAAGTACAAGCCTGTCATGTGGATATTTTTGTGCAGCTGTCAGTGTTGCGCGGATCTCGGTTGGATGGTGAGCGTAGTCATCAATGATTGTGACGCCGTTTACCTTGCCCTTGTACTGGAAACGTCTGTCAGCACCGCCAAATTTGTCAAGGCCTGTGAGGATAGACTCCTCATCTAGACCGAGTGTGGTGGATAAAGCTATAGCTGCGAGCGCATTGCTTACATTGTGAGCGCCCGGAACAGAGAGTTTTACGTCGAAAAGTGGACTACCCTGTCTCATAGCTGTAAAAGATGCACAAGCTTTATCGTCATAGGTTATATTTTCCGGGTAGAAATCATATTTTGAATCAAAGCCATAGGTGATAATCTTCTGAGGAAGCCCTGCGACAATCTCCTCATAGCGGTCAATCTCACCATTGATGATGGTAGCACCGCCTGCGAGAGTGTTTGATGCATACTCGTGGAAGGAATGCCTGATGTCGTTGATATCCTTGAAGAAATCCAGATGCTCAGCCTCAATATTTAAAATAATGCTGTAGCGTGGTCTGAAATTCAAAAAGCTGTTTGTGTACTCACATGCCTCAGAGATGAAGTACTCTGAATCGCCCACGCGCAGATTGCCGTGGATAGACGACAAAATACCTCCTACGGAAATGGTAGGATCTGTCTGGGCGGCGAGAAGAATTTCGCTGATCATGGATGTGGTGGTAGTCTTGCCGTGTGTGCCGGCTACAGCGATAGAATAATCGTAATTGTCCATAATCTGTCCGAGAAGCTCGGCTCTTGTAAGCATTGGAATACCGGCTGCCTTTGCTGCGGCAAACTCAGGATTGCTTTCGTGGATAGCTGCAGTGTAAACTACCAGGTCGATACCGGATGTAATATTGTCTGCGCTCTGGCCATATATGACTTTTATGCCCTTGGCAGCAAGAGTTTTTGTGAGGTCTGATTCCTTTGAATCGGAGCCGGAAATTGTAAAGCCCTCCTCATGCAGAATCTCTGCGAGACCGCTCATGCTGATACCGCCGATGCCTATGAAATGGATGTGTATTGGTTTGCTGAAATCTATTTTATACATTAATTTTACCTGCCTGATTTATTATAATTTATATTGTAACTATTAAGAATCGCTGAGAACAAAAAGCCGATGCGCATGATTGCATGTAAGCAACAGATTTTCTTGTTCTGAACAGTTACTTTATATTAATTATACAACTAAATATAGTATTTGCAAAGGAAAAATAAGGTGAAAGCAGGCATGACTTTCAAATGATAAGAACCATAGCAGGTTAACCAGATATACGATAAATGACACTTGTGCAAAATGTCGAAAAAAAAGAAAAATATTATTTGATTTTGTGAAAAATGTTGAAGTGATAATGCGGCTGTGGTATAATTTTTTTATAAAAATAATTCATCCGGACCATATGAATTTTATGGGTTTAAAGTATATGGCAGTAACTGCAATTTATGCAGCAGCAACTATAATTTATATGGAAACAATTGTGATTTATTATGGAAGCATTACAGATACGGTTATTACAGAAACAAGTGGTGGGGACCGGATGGGCACAACAAAAATTAGGACAGACGAGGAGTGATAACGTGATTAAGAAAGAAATGATAGCCATGCTTTTAGCAGGCGGTCAAGGCAGCAGACTTGGTGTTCTGACAGCGAACGTAGCAAAACCGGCAGTTTCGTTTGGTGGAAAATACAGAATCATAGATTTTCCACTTAGCAACTGCATCAATTCAGGCATTGATACAGTGGGTGTACTTACACAGTATCAGCCACTCAGACTTAACCGCCACATCGGAATAGGTATTCCGTGGGACCTCGACAGGAATAATGGAGGAGTGGCAATACTGCCTCCTTATGAGAAGAGCGGCAACAGCGAGTGGTACACAGGTACAGCCAATGCAATCTACCAGAATATGAGGTATATAGACAGTTACAACCCGGACTATGTGTTGATACTGTCAGGAGACCATATTTACAAGATGGACTATGAGGTGATGCTTGATTTCCACAAGGAAAACAATGCAGATGTGACCATAGCAACCATGCCGGTGCCTATTGAGGAGGCCAGCCGATTTGGGATCGTCATAGCCGATGATGATAAGCGCATCAATGCATTTGAGGAAAAGCCGGTTCATCCGCGCAGCAATCTCGCATCAATGGGCATTTACATATTCTCATGGCCGGTGCTAAAGGAAGCATTACTTGCACTAAAGGATCAGGAAAACTGTGATTTTGGCAAGCATGTCATACCATACTGTTTTGAAAACGACAGACGTATGTTTGCATATGAGTTCAACGGATACTGGAAGGACGTAGGTACACTGGGCTCATACTGGGAGGCCAATATGGAGCTTGTGGACCTCATTCCGGAGTTCAATCTGTACGAGGAGCACGCAGGTGGGCAACATCGCACAGCAGGTGGGCACCAAGCCCTCCAGCTTTGAGATTTACACAAAGAATGATGCAATCGAGCCACTTTATATAGCCAAAGGAGGTCATGTGGAGCGAAGCATCATGGGTGAGGGCTGTGAATGCTATGGTCATGTGGAGCATTCTGTCATAGGTGCAGGCGTCAAGATTGGAAGAGGCGCAGTAATACGTGATTCCATTATCATGTGTGACACGGAGATAGGCTCCAATGTCACGATAGACAAGTCCATCATTGCCGAAAATTGCAAGGTGGGCGACAATGTGACACTTGGCTTCGGACAGGAGAAGCCGAACGTATTAAATGAGAGCATATACTCATTTGGGCTTGTCACTATAGGAGAAGATTCTGTGATACCGGACGGGGTAAAGATAGGCAAAAATACAGCAATCTCCGGTGTTACATACGAAGAGGATTACAAAGACGGTGTGCTTGAGGGCGGAGAAGTTATTATCAAGGCAGGTGACGGAAAATGAAGGCAATAGGAATAATTTTGGCCGGCGGCAACAATAATAGGATGAAGGAACTGACAGCAAAACGAGCAGTACCAGCCCTGCCGGTAGCAGGCAGCTTCAGAAGCATAGATTTTGCGCTCAGCAGCATGTCAAACTCACATATACAGACTGTCGCAGTACTGACCCAGTACAATGCACGCTCACTGAATGAGCATTTAAGCTCAGCAAAATGGTGGAATTTTGGCAGAAAGCAGGGGGGCTTATTCCTCTTTACACCTACAGTCACAGCGGACAACAGTGACTGGTACAGGGGCACGGCAGATGCGATGTATCAGAACATTGATTTTTTAAAGAGACGCCATGAGCCATATGTCATCATCAGCAGCGGTGACTGTGTATACAAGCTGGATTTCAACAGAGTGCTTGATTTTCACATCGAGAAAAAATCAGACATTACAGTGGTATGCAAGGACATGATGTACAACGACGATGTCAGCCGTTTTGGTGTGGTACGCATGGATGATGAGTCAAGAATCACAGAGTTTGATGAAAAGCCAATCGAGGCCTCATCCAACACCATTTCCACAGGTATCTATGTCATCAGAAGACGACAGCTCATAGAGCTTTTGGAGGCAGCAGCCGAGGAAAACAGATTTGATTTCGTAAATGATATCCTCGTGCGCTACAAAAATGTAAAGAAAATATATGGCTACAAGATAAATTCATACTGGAACAATATCGCCGATATTGATGCATACTTCAAGACCAATATGGATTTCTTAAGACCTGACGTCAGAAGCTATTTCTTCAGGGAGGAGCCGACCATCTGCTCAAAGGTGGACGACCTGCCACCGGCCAAGTTTAATCCGGGCTCAGACATTTCAAACAGCCTTGTATCAAGTGGCTGTATCATAAACGGCAGCGTGGAGGATTCGGTGCTTTTCAAGCAGGTATTTGTGGGCAAAAACACCACAGTGAAGAACTGCGTGATACTCAATGACGTCTACATAGGCGACAATGTGCACCTCGAAAATTGCATCGTAGAGAGCCGCGGAACCATCAATCCAAACACCTGCTATTGTGGTGAGGATGGAGTCATGATAGTAAAAGAAAAAAATGTAAGATATGTAATTTAAAAACAAACCAGGGGGACAAAAATATGCAGATTACAGACATCAGAATTCGTAAGGTAGAAAAAGAGGGCAAGATGAAGGCGGTTGTGTCAATCACAATCGATGATGAATTCGTGGTACATGACATCAAGGTAATCGAAGGAGAAAAGGGACTTTTCATCGCCATGCCAAGCCGCAAGGCAAACGATGGCGAGTACAGGGATATAGCCCATCCGATTAACTCTGCCACACGCGAGAATATCCAGAATATGATTCTTGAAAAATATAAGACAGAGATTGAGAATGCATAAAACCAAATAAAGCTTCGAGCAGCGAGGGAGGATTTTTTTGACCCTCAAATCAATATATTTCACACAAACCGGTCTATCCGTGGTACAATAAGCCACAGAAAGACCGGCTTTTTAGAGTATAGCTACAATAAAAGAGGATAGACAAACAGATATGTACAAGACGAAAATAGATAATCTGGATTTAAAACAGATTGCTGACAGTGGTCAGTGCTTTAGATGGAAGAATACAGGAGAAAATGAATACACGGTAGTGGCATTTGACAGGGCACTTCGGATTAAACAGGATGGGAATGAGTTTGAGCTGGATTGTGATGAGGCAGACTGGAACAATATATGGAAAAGCTATCTGGATATGGATACGGATTATGCAGGGATTGCAAAGCTTATAGCAGACGGAGATGACGCGCATCTGAAAGAGGCGTATGCATATGGCAGTGGTGTGCGCATTTTAAGGCAGGATTTGTGGGAGATGATTGTTACTTTTATGATTTCCCAGAATAATAACATAAAGCGAATCACAAACAGTGTGGATTTACTTTGCAGGCGGTGCGGGCATAAAATAGACGGCAGTGCAGAGGGGGAAGAACTGTATACATTTCCCAAGCCTCTTGAAGTGCCTGATGAGGTATTTGATGACAGGAGCATGGGCTTTGGCTATAGGGCACCGTATCTGAAGGAAATATATGAGTATGGTGCTAATAATCCTGACTGGCTTGATAATCTGCGCAAAATGAGCTATGATGAGGCGATGGAAAGCCTGCTTACTCGCAAAGGAATTGGCAAAAAGGTGGCGAACTGCATATGTCTTTTTGGTTTACATCATGTGGATGCGTTTCCGATAGATACGCATGTAAAGCAGCTTTTGGACAAATATTATAGTGACGGCTTTGATTTTGAGCGCTACAAGGGTGTGGCGGGAATTATCCAGCAGTATTTGTTTTATTTTGAATTGTAAATGATATGAGAAAGAGAAAGGATAAACGATGTACGTTATAGTAGGACTTGGAAATCCTGATAAAAAATATGAGCACACAAGACACAATATCGGATTTGATGTGATAGATGCGCTTGCGGATAAATATAATATAAGTGTGACAGACAAAAAGCACAAGGCGCTTTGTGGAAGTGGAGTGATTGAGGGTATGAAGGTGCTGCTTGTGAAGCCGCAGACATACATGAACTTAAGCGGCGAGTCTGTTGCTGAGGTGATGAATTTTTATAAGCTTGATCCGGATGAGGAAATGATCGTTATTTTTGATGATATTTCGCTCGAACCGGGGCGTATCCGTATCCGCAAAAAGGGCAGCGCCGGCGGTCACAATGGCATCAAGAGCATCATTGCAATGACAGGTACGCAGGGCTTCAGCCGTATCAAGGTCGGTGTTGGAGAGAAGCCGCAGGGCTGGGATCTGGCTGACCATGTGCTCGGGCGTTTCAGTTCTGAGGACAGGGCAAAGGTAGAGGAAGCTATAGGTCATGCGATGGATGCAGCAGTTCTTATGATGCAGGGCGAGACGGATAAGGCTATGAACATATATAACTAGCTTTAAATCGACAAGGTGATTTTGAACAGACAGAAATGGAGAATTGAAAGTGAAAGCATTTACAGAGCCACTCCTTTCCCTTGCGGGCTTTGAGGAGATGACAAAAACGGCAGAAAAATCGTCCGGACTTATATCTGTCACGGGATGTATAGATGCGCAAAAATCACAGATGATATATGCCTTTGGAGGTCACAGGAAAAACAAGCTTATTGTGACCTTTGGAGAGCAGAAGGCGAAGGAACTGTACGATGAGTACAGTTTTTTTGACAAAGAGGTGGTGTATTATCCATCAAAGGATGTGCTTTTTTACCAGTCGGATATTAGGGGCAATCTCCTGACAGCGGAGCGCATCAGGGCTTTGATGGCTATCCGCGAGCAGGAAAGCGTGACACTTGTCACCACCTTTGACGCGCTGATGAATACGATGGCGCCGATAGAAAAGATGTGGGAAAACGTGCTTACACTTGAGCAGGGACAGCTTTTGGATTTGAAGGAAATTCAGGCTGCTCTTATCAGAATGGGCTATGAAAAAGAGTATCAGGTCCAGACGATGGGACAGTTTTCTGTCAGGGGTGGTATTCTTGACGTTTTTCCATTGACGGAGGAGAATCCTATCCGAATCGAGCTGTGGGGAGATGAGATAGACACCATCAGATATTTTGACTGCGAGAGCCAGAAATCCATTGAAAATACAGACAGGGTGAGCATATATCCGGCGGCAGAGCTTGTACTTAGTGATGAGGAAAAGGCCGGGGGAATTGACAAGCTTAAGGCAGAGGCAAAGCGTGTGTCTGACAAGCTTAGAAAGCAGATGAAGACAGAGGAAGCACACAGAGTGACTGTGATGGCAGACGAGCTTACCGAGGAGTGGGGAGAGCTGTCCATGTATGCGGGCATGGATGCTTTTTTGTCGTACTTTTTTGACGAGAGAGTCGGGCTTTTGGATTATTTTAATCCATCGGACAGCCTTATTTTTTTCGATGAGCTGACCAGATGCGCAGAGCAGGGAAAGCTTACAGAGACTGAATTTTCAGAGAGCATGAAGCAGAGACTTGCGATGGGATATATACTTCCGGGGCAGATGAACGGTCTTTTTACAGAGAAGGAGATAGTGGCAAAGCTTGGGAAGTATTCGTGCATCGCACTCGCTGCGCTTGATAATAAAGCAAACGGACTGCACCAGCTGGGAAGCTATGGTATTCACTGTCAGAGTGTCAGTCCATATAACAACAGCTTTGAGCTTTTGATAAAGGACTTAAAGCGCTATAAGAAAAACGGTTACAGAGTCATTCTTTTATCCGGTTCAAGGACAAGGGCAAAGAGGCTTTCGGAGGATATCACAGACCAGGGAATCACATGCTTTTACACTGAAAACTATGACCATGAGCTTTCCCAGGGGCAGATTATGGTTTGCTATGGCAAGGTGAGAAGAGGCTTTGAGTATCCGATCCTAAAGTTTGCCGTGATTACGGAGTCAGATATTTTTGGGGCGCAGCAGAAGAAAAAGAAGCGTCACCGCACATATGAGGGCGAGAAAATACAGAGCTTTACCGATTTGTCGGTGGGGGATTATGTGGTGCATGAAAACCACGGACTCGGCATTTACCGCGGTATTGAAAAGCTTGAGGTGGACAAAAAGGTAAAGGACTACATCAAGATAGAGTATCAGGGTGGCTCCAATCTCTATATTCTTGCCACCCAGCTTGACATGATACAAAAATATGCCGGAAAGGATGCCAGAAAACCAAAGCTCAACAAGCTTGGCGGTCAGGAATGGAACAGAACAAAGAATAGGGTCAGAGGTGCGGTAAAGCAGATCGCAGGAGACCTGGTGAAGCTGTATGCCCAGCGTGAGCAGCAAAACGGATATGCCTTCGGTGAGGATACGGTATGGCAGAGAGAGTTTGAGGAGCTTTTCCCTTTTGATGAGACTGAGGATCAGATTCTTGCAATTGAGGCCACAAAGACTGATATGCAGAGCCATAAAATAATGGACAGGTTGATTTGCGGTGATGTGGGCTACGGCAAGACGGAGGTTGCAATCCGTGCGGCCTTCAAGGCGGTGCAGGACAGCAAGCAGGTGGCATATCTTGCCCCGACAACCATTCTGGCACAGCAGATTTACGATACGTTTTCGCAGAGGATGAAGGATTTTCCGGTGAATGTGGATTTGATGTGTCGTTTCAGAAGTCCGGCGGAGCAGAAAAAGACGATAGAGAAGCTTAAAAAGGGTGAGGTCGATATCATTATCGGAACACACCGCATACTCTCAAAGGATGTGCAGTTTAAGGATCTGGGGCTTTTGGTAATCGATGAGGAGCAGCGCTTCGGCGTAACTCACAAGGAGAAGATTAAGCAGATGAAGGTCAATGTGGATGTGCTCACACTGACTGCTACACCGATTCCGAGGACGCTCCACATGAGTTTAATCGGCATAAGGGACATGAGCGTGCTTGAGGAGCCGCCGATGGACCGTGTACCGATTCAGACATATGTCATGGAGTACAATGATGAGCTTGTCAGAGAGGCAATTAACAGGGAGCTTGCCAGAAACGGACAGGTGTACTATGTGTACAATAAGGTGCGCGACATAGCAGACATAACAGCAAAGCTGCAGGAGCTGGTGCCGGATGCGACTGTTGCATTTGCGCACGGACAGATGAAGGAGACTGAGCTTGAGCGCATCATGTACCGTTTCATCAATGGTGAAATAGATGTGCTTGTATCCACGACCATTATAGAGACCGGACTTGACATCTCAAACGTCAATACAATGATTATACACGATGCGGACAACATGGGACTTTCACAGCTTTATCAGCTCCGCGGACGAGTCGGCAGATCTAACCGTACTGCGTATGCATTTCTCATGTACAGGCGCAACAAGATGCTAAAAGAGGTGGCAGAAAAGCGTCTTGCAGCGATAAAGGAGTACTCAGACCTTGGCAGCGGCTTTAAGATTGCCATGAGAGACCTTGAAATCCGTGGTGCGGGCAATCTGCTCGGTGCGGAGCAGAGCGGGCACATGGAGGCAGTGGGCTACGATTTGTACTGCAAGATGTTGAGCGAGGCTGTAAAAGAGGCAAAGGGCATCGAGGATATCAATGATAAATTTGACACGACTGTGGATATTGTGACCGATGCTTATATTCCGGCAGGTTATATTGCAAACGAATTCCAGAAGCTGGATATATACAAGCGTATTGCAGGCATAGAGACAGAGGAAGAGAAGGATGAGATGCTCGAGGAGCTCATAGACAGGTTTGGTGAACCACCAAAATCAGTGCTCAGCCTGCTTCGCGTGGCAAGGCTTAAGGCGTTGGCACATGCCGTATATATCACTGAGATAAAGCAGACAGGCTCACTGATAAAGCTTACCATGTTTGAACGGGCAAGGATAAATCCGGAGAGGATACCAATGCTTGTTGCCCAGTATAAATCCTCCCTCAAATTCAATATGGCAGAAAACCCATATTTCACATTTGATTTAAAAAATGGCAGCGTGGCGAAGAAGCGGGATGTGCTTGATGTGGTGGA
>OGZZ01002039.1_pt1 | contig 13768 bp, 9 predicted proteins | sample 1577021 | NCBI WGS metagenome assembly OGZZ01 (sample SAMEA3541526, study PRJEB24748) | human gut metagenome | biome: human gut; feature: human-associated habitat; material: faeces | place: China | collected 2012
TTCACGCAGTTTGATGTATGAAGCGTCATAAATAAAACGTGTCATATCACGCAGTACGTTATGTTGCCAATAACTTTCCGGACGTGCATATCCCATCACAGGTTGCCCTGCCCATCCGTTAGGTACATCGCTGTCATAACGGCAATTAGTCAATATGATACCTTTGGGGCGGGACCCATCAGGATAAACTTGTGTATACGGGTTTGACGATACATTGCTGAATCCGGGTTGCATGAATCCGGCACGTTCGGCATCAACCTCACCTAACACTTTACTAGAGAAAAAATGTGCGTCACGACCTTCGAGAGACTGAATCGATTGTCCGTCACGAGCACTATTCACAGCTGTTTGTGAGAGGAAGTGCCCACCTTTTTGGAAGTCGAGCATAAATGAGAATGATAGATTCTTCCAACGGAATGTGTTGCCGAAGCCTCCGCGCCAATCGGCCTGTACATTACCTACATAGATTTGTTCGGGATTTTCCTTTGGGTTCCCGTAAATGTCACAAAGTATGTAACCTTCTTCATCACGCTTATAGGTGGGTGCATAAAGAGCACCGTAGGATTTACCGACCTCAGCGTATGACCTTACATTACCAATACCATAACCGATTTCAAGTTTATCCATACCTTCAGGCAGTGACTCTACCATCGAATTGTTTTTCGACCAGTTGAAAAGCATCTTCCACTCGAAGTTTTTCGTTTGGATGGGGGAACCGCTTAATGATATTTCCCAGCCTTTATTGGATATCTCACCCGAGTTGATGACGATTTGTTGATAGTTGGAGAATACAGATACAGATGTTCGTACAATCTGGTCATGGGTAGATTTGGTATAATAGGTCACATCGGCTGTGAGGCGTCCGTCAAGTAAACGAACTTCGGCACCAATCTCTTTCGATATGGTAGTCTCAGGTTTCAAATTTGGATTCTTACGAAGTGTTTCACCTGAGAACCAAGCCATATCATTACGGAACAGGCCGGCATAAGAATATCCGTTGATTAGTTGGTCAAAACCACTATCATTACCCACACGGGCAATAGAACCACGAAGTTTGGCAAAGGCAAGTGTTTTACTCTTGATTTTTGGGAAAATCTCAGTAAGCACTGCACTCATACTGCCTGATGCATAAAAGTAGGAGTTATTCGCTTTAGGTAGTGTGCTTGACCAGTCGTTACGGAAAGTGGCGTCGACAAACATTCCTTTATAGCCTAGAGAAACCATACCGAATACAGACTGTTTCTGTTTGCCTGTATGAACTTGTTGGCCAGTGAGTACTGAGGCGTTGTTGGCGATAGAGGTTATATCGGGAGCGGCCAATACATTGACTGTTTGGACAGACTTATCCCAACTGTTTTTTTGCATTGAAGCACCCACATTGGCGTTTAGGCTGAGTTGCTTGAAGAATTTGTTATTGTACGAAATTACTCCTTCGTAATTGTAGTTACTTGCCTTCTCACTAAAGTTTTGGTAGTAGCCGTCAATATCCCACATGGTAGAATAGTTGTCAAATCTCCAGCCGTTCTTGTTGTTGCGTTCCATGCTGGCTCGTAAACGTATGTTGAAGTGCTTCAAGGGTTTGAGGTTCACGGTCAGATTACCTCGGAAGAGGTTGCGTCCATCGGCGTTTTGCAATTCATTAAGCAGCCAGAAAGGATTATAAAAGCCGTTGCCTAGCACAAACGCCTCACCGTTCTCCTTTTTCCAAGGAGTCAGTTCACTCATAACCATATCACGCGGCATGGCCATGATGGCGTTCATTGGGTTACGGTTACTGCTGCCCTTGTAGTCACGGTTATTTACGTCTTCGAGCTGATAGTTAAGGGAAAGATCTGCGGTAATCCATTTGGCCGGACTCATATTGGCACGCAGGTTAAAAGTATGACGGGTCATTTCATCATAGTTTTTCAACATCCCGGCATAGTTGATACCTGTATAGTTGAAGCGGATAGATGCACCGTTGAACACCTTGTCTACTGCGACACTATGTGTTTGCTGAATACTCGTTTCATACATATTTTTCACCACATCATTGGTGGGTGAGTAGGAGCGTACTACATTGTTACGTCCCATGACGTCGAAGCCAAGCATGGGCAAACCCCATGAACGTGAGTAGCCGGTATTGCCCCAGTTGAATGAGTAAATACCGTATGGCCAATCGGGGTTGTATTCATATCCATTCATAGCATTGGAAGTGGGAAAGTTGAATCCTTGATTCATTATTTCACGAATCATACTTGCCGAGCCGTAAACATTCTGGTAAGCAGGATATTCACGTAAGAAAGTGAATTGCATATTATAACCATAAGATACGCCTAATCCGGCTTTTTTAGAAGCCTTACGAGTGGTAATCAATATTACGCCATTGGCAGCGTCCGAACCGTAAAGAGCGGCGGCATTGGCACCTTTCAGCACTTCAATATTTTCAATATCATCGGGGTTAATGCTAGATGCAGCGTTTCCATAGTCGAGGTCACCGCTTTCGCCCATTTCGTTCATTATGGGTACACCGTCGATCACGTAAAGGGGTTGGTTATTGCCTGTGAGCGAGTTGTTGCCACGAATTTCCACACGGGTAGATGAAAGAGGACCACCGTTAGAGATGATATTTACACCCGCCACTTTACCGTTAAGACTGTTCAATAAGTTAGGGTCACGTGTATCGAGCAACGACTCCGTATCGATAGACTGACGGGCGTATCCCAGAGACTTTGCTTCACGACTGATACCGAGTGCCGTTACCACTACGGTTTCAAGCATCTTACTATCAGAACTCATTTTGATACGCATTGGCTTATCGGATACTTTTGCAGTTTTGTTTTGGTATCCAATAAAGCTGATGGAGAGCATTGCATTTTTCGGTACACGAATCAAGGTAAAGTTACCATCCAAATTGGTGGTTGCACCTAGATTGTTGTGTCCTACCACAACCACGTTAGCGCCGGGTAGCGGTTCATCATTCTCATCGACTACCACACCGGTTACCCGTATGTGATTCTGTGCCGAAAGAGGAAGTGCAAAGAATGCGAAAAGCATCAGATATGCCACGATTCTTTGACTTAGATTTTGCGACAGATTTTTCATGATATTTTTAATTAAATGTTAGTTTTCTTTTCATTGGTTATAATCAGATAATCGAGCTTGGGGGTACTTGAGGTTATTTCGAGTATTGTACGGCGCCATCCTTTCTCGCCGCTATGTTCTACAAAAATCTCTTCGGTTTTCCATTCGCCATTGGTATCGGGTAATTTGATAACCTCAGAACGAAGTATGTCATCACCTTCACCAAATTCGAGCGTAACGCTTGCTGCGTACCTGGCATTATATCGTAGACTGATCTTCACAATCCCTTTGTCGTATGGAAGTTCTTTCCATTCCAAATATTCACCCGCTTCCGTATTGCCTACATACCATAGGGTAGGAGTGGTTTCGGAACCTGCTACTTTATATACATCAAGGTTTCCTGTTCTATAACTGCGGCCTGTATTGCCTTCACTCAGGTCGAGATAGTCATCGCAGGCTTCACATTCCACACGCAGTGTTTCAGGGTAGGCACGTGTGCTGTTGTATTTACGTAATATATTGAGCCGTTGGTTGGGAAAATCGAAGTACTTGGTATCCGTGCTACGCCATAGAGCTGCATCTTCAAGCATGTCAGTGAGTCCCTCGATAATTACCAGGTCGGTTTTACGGGCGATTATTTTGTTGAAATTATCCTTGAAGCGTTTACCATGATAAGGATCTAAAAACATAGGTCGGCTGGCGTTTATCTCACCGGTAGAAAAAGCCGGTACACAGGCTCCTACCTTATTGCCATTCAGCTCTTCGACAGTGAATGAGGTTGGGTTATTGCCTTCGGCCACAAACCAGCCGTTAATAGACTGCAATATTTCGGGGGTGTTTCTTAAGGTCTCATCGAGCTTTACAAACGATTTGTCAGCGCAGATGAATAATTCTTCACCAAAGGTTGATTTGAAATCTTCCTGCACTTTAGCGAGTACCGCTCTCAGTTTGCCGGTACAATCTATGGGTTTATTACCTAGAGCCACATAGTTGCAACTTAAGAACCCGCCAACATTCCAAAGATAGAGTACGGGTTTTCCTCTGAAGCGGAAAAGATAATCCTTGTACTCACCATTATTGGCGTAAAAATTGTCAAAAGCCAATTTGATGTTGTAATTCCATATATAAGGATATATTTCATCAAGGTCGTCAAGAGGATAGAGTACCTGTTCGTCAGTTAAGTTGAGATTCTTTTGTGTCGCTTCCGATATGCGATATACATATGCTCCATAGAGGTTGAAGTTGCGGGCCGAAGCCCACGAAGCGGGAGTATCATCGAAAATTGCTACTTTGGTATCGGTTATGCCTCGACGTTTAAGTGCTTTCAGAAAATCTTTGATACGAGTTGGATCACCATGGTCTCTTTCATATTTAGGATCCGTGTCGGCTTTAGGCAAGCGTCCTCGTGTGTTAGCGGCTACATAGTCCATACCGCTATACTCTATTTCCTCTACCAAGTCATCCCACCATTCTCTCTCGTTATCGGGAGTGTAAGTGGAGGCATTGGCGTTAAACAGGGGTTTATTGTAATAAATCTCGGTTGCTGTGCCGTCGGACTGTTGAATTTTGCCACTACGCAGTTCACCTTGATAACTGAAAAGAGCACCCATTTTAAAGGTATGGTGTGGAATATTGTCAATCTCGTGTGGAGCAGGGAATATATAAGTATCCTCTATCGGCTCTGTAACAACAGATGATTCATCAGAGCATTCTGCCAGTAATAGTATTGCAGTCAGGCCTAAGAGTAAATACTTAAAAGGTTTCATAATATTTTCTTAAATGATTTAACGTCTGCAAAGTAAATGGATGTGTATTAACGACTGTGAGATTTGAATATTAACCAAAAATTAATCTGCGCTTAATTTGATAATTAAGCGCAGAAAGTTGAAAATAGATATGCTTTTTGAGTTGATAAATATGATAATATCAGGAATCTTTAAGCGTGAAAGGTCGTTCCGGATATAAACGTAACTGCTAATTACAAAGGTTCTCTAAGTCAGTGAATGCTACTTTGTAAGGTTCGTCCAATGTATCTTGATATTCTTTACAGAAACGGTCGTACAATTTCTTTGCAATACCCTTTTTCCCTTCTTTAAAGAGTGCTATACACTTGGCCGCTAAAGCTTCTTCACTCAAAGAGTCGTGCAGGAACATAATGTCGGCAATACGTTGCTGCTTCTTCAAATTACCCTCTTTCACTGCTTCGGTAAGCAGTTGTTTCAACAAATCAACGGATAAGCTTGAGTAGTCTGTTTTGAAGTCATCCAACCAATCAATCGTGCTGTTAGGCAGTAAAGAACCATACAACAATAACTCTAAGATACGATTCAGCTGTCCGTCATCAATTTTTCCATTGATGTCCAATCCGCGTATACAGGTAAGCATCTCATGATAATCACAAAAGACCTCCCCCCATTCTATACGCATGGTTCCGTTTTCATTGACTATATCTACGTCACCTACAGTCTCGAGCAATACCCTAAGCTTGCGTACCGTAACGTTACGGTTGTTGCGTGCCTGATTATCTTCTTTATCAAACCACAATAATTCTGTCAGTCTTTTCACCGAAATCCCTCGTGTGTCCTTTTCTGAATGCAATATTAATAAAAGAAGAAGTTCTTTTAATCTTGGAGTGAATGAAAGGGTGATATCCTTTCCATTGCGGTCACACACTCTAAAGGGTCCCAGCATAGATACCGCTGACCTGCTTCGATCATAATAGTTTTGAATTACGGCAGTTCCTTCGATTGACGGATTATTTTCTTCTTTCTCCGATATTGGTATGATGGTAGTGTTATCATCGGTTTGTTCCGGTTCTTGTAAAGACGATGGTGCGTTGCGAAGCTGTATTATACGTCGGCGATACCAGAAGGCACAAATCAACAAAATGCTAAATGATAAGAGTAGTATAATTATTACACTCTTTGTATCCCAAGTATGCGAAGGTACGGGTTGTAATATATCTTCCTCGCTCAGCAAGGGAGTATTAATTGCATAGATGAAGAATTTATGTGAATGGTCGCTCAATATTTTATCTATCATCAAATAGAATTTGTGCTGAGCAGCCGAGTAGCAAAGTTTGTAATCGAAGTCCTGATATTCATCGAAATTGCGAATAGCGTGTGATACAACTGTATAATTTGAATTGTGCAGGTTGAAGCATACTAATTTACCTCCTTCGTCATCCATGTTGACTACGTAGAGACAACTATCCGTAGGGTTAAAGTACATTGAGGAACTTAGGATGCACCCCACTTTGTCTTTATATTTTTCTTCACCGTCCCATAGCTTCACAGCTTGCTTGCTGTCCAGATCAATTCTCCATAAATCATAATAGAAATAGGACTCGACAGCTTGTCTTCCTAATTTATTTCCCCTTCCTCCCAAAATATATAACTTATTGTCATAAGCGGTCATGGCAGCTGCAAAGCGTGGGTAAACTTGAGGTTCATAATTAATTTTTTGTAAAGTATCAACGTCAACTTTCCAGCGAAATAGATCATTGTGGTAAGTAAAGTGCCCGTAGCCTCCAAAAAAATAATAGGCAGAATCGGTTGGATTAAACGTGTATGCATGATTGTTGTAGATAACATCGTATTTGTTATCTTGTATGGGGCACCACTCGTTTGTCTCAAACGAAAAACGTGCTATTTTATTTGAGATAAGAGAATAAGCTACCAATTGATTGGTTAGTGTGTCGAACAAGCAATGGCTGTTGTAATCGGTTATAGAATAGTTGTCTTTCGCCTCATGTCTTCTTTGCAATGCGAATTTATGGTCATATACCTCTATAACATTTTTTTTTATAAAGTAGAATTGTGTTTTTCGTGCATCAAAAGCAGCCAAGAGAGGTTCTGTGCTAGTTGTGCTATAAACAAGCTGCCATTCCATATGGTTGTCCATTAACCAATATGGAGATTCGGATATAGCCGGAGATTGCATTATTTCATCTTGGCAAATATTGCCATTATGTTTACCTAATTTCCAGAGACGCACTTGTTTGCCATTCTGTGCTAAAGAGATGTTGCGCACATTCATCGGAACTACATCACGTCCGAAGCTATTCAATCTTCCAAAGGTGATAGTTGAGGAATGGAAATTATGCAATGGAATGGATACACTGGTTTCAGCTTGTGCGTATGAGAACTTTATTTGATTCATTTTCCGGTCGAGCCGTAACGAAACCGGTACCCATTGTTGTCTGTGAAGCGGTGTCTTGAGATAATGTATTTGGTCGTTGAGTACCAAAGCCGGATAAATGTGGTTATTCTCATCAATTACCAACATCAGGTGAACAGCTGTGGTATCGTCGAAAGTAAGGTGCAATATTGCTCCGAAAATAGATTCATTATTTCTCAAGTTCAGGTCAAAAGATAGCTCAAATTGATTGGTAAGAGCAATTGGCTTTCCCCCCTCAAGTTGTAGCGAGGTACGATTGGCAGCCGATACCTCATACGCATGAAAGTATAAACCGCTATCTAGTTCGGTCGCTTGCATATTAATTGTTGATAGTAAGCAGGCGCCTAATAACAAGATATATTGATAAGTTTGATTCATTGTAAGTTTAATCGTAGGATATGGTTGATGCAAATATAGTTTTTTATATCAAAACAAACAATAATAATCAAGAAAACGTATATCAGTGTGTGAAAACTGATATACGTTAATCTGAAAACACATCTTGTTACCTTATACTAAAACCTATTTCTTTATACTTACCGAGGGAGGAACGGCACTTACTCCCCATGTCTTGTTGGGCTGTTTGCCCATTACTAATACCAATTTACCCCCATTTTTAATGTCTTGATGATTAAACCATGCCTTATCCAAAACCTTACCGTTTAATGTTGCCTTTTGAATATATTTATTTTGTGGGGATGCGTTAGGAGCTTCTATTTCAAAGAACTTGTCGTCGCCCAAGTCTATACGTGCATAAGTAAACATTGGGCTACCAATGTTATAAACCGGCATACCGGGAGTAACCGGATAAAATCCCAAAGTTGAAAAAACGATAAACGAGCTCATTCCACCGCCATCCTCATCACCGGGCATTCCCATTAGGTCGGGGCGAAACCAAGTGGTTAACATCTGGCGGATACGTTTCTGAGTCTTCCAAGGCTGACCTGCATAATTACCCATTCTTTCCCAAAAGACCAATTACCTTTCCAGCCTCCATTTCCAAGGCTGACCTGCATAATTATAAAGATAGGGTACATGCAATGACGGTTCATTAGCCATCGAGAATTGGCCTACATTGCCTGTATGGTCCGGCAATTGAGCATAAAACTCGTATTTACTTTTACCCAAAGGCTGTGCGAAAGTACTGTCAAGGTTATGAATGAAACGCTCATTACCACCCATTAAGGCTATAAGGTCAGCAATGTTATGAGGCACATCCCAACGATATACCCATCCGTTATTTTCACCGTAATATTCACGTGCTCCCATACCACCGGAATAACGATAATCAAAAGGCTCAATCCATTTGCCGTTCTTGTCCTTAGGATGGAAAAAGCCAGTCTGTACATTATAAACATTCCGGTAATTGTATGAACATTGTGAATAGTAATCAGCCTCTTCTTTCTTGCCTAAAGTAGCAGCTATGCATGACAGGCACCATTGGTCGTAGCTGGTACCGAGTGTTACGGCAATAGGTTGACGCTTTTCAAACGGGTGCACGTTTGGATCAGTCTCTTTCTCACCAGGTTGCAAAGCCGGGATATATCCTTTTTCACGATAGAATTTGTCGATCCATCCGGCAGGCTTGCCGCTCCAAGGAGCCAAGGTTTTTTCTTCCATACCTTTTCTGCATGCTTCAAATGCTTTGGATGCATCCACCTTTAATCCCTTATAGATGGCGTCGGCTACAGTCGCGACAGCATGGTTGGAATTCATACGGCGTGAATCGCCTGTCACTTCAGGAAAAGTTGGCATCCAGAAGTTCTCCATTTGTTCAGCCATGGTGAGGAAACTATTGATGATATGTTCTTCTTTTTCCGCTTCGATCAATATACGTAAGGGATGGGCTGCCCGATAGGTATCCCAGATCCAATCATCTGTATAGAAAGGTATACCATTGTCAGTATGTACCTGTCCGTCAAAAGCACTATAATAGCGGCCGTCTTCACTCAAGCAGATAGGACGTTCGAAGGTGCGGTAAAGAGATGAGTAGAAAAGCGTTTTATCAGCTTCACTTCCACCCTCGACCTTGATTTTTGAGAGTGTTTCATTCCATATTTTGCGACCTGTTTCCGCCAACTTCTTTACATCGTAGTCCTTTATTTCACGGCGAAGGTTTCTCTGGGCTTGTTCTTCACTGATGAATGATACACCATAACGTAAATGTACGTTGGATATGCTTTTGGCGAAACGCCATGCCGCACATGCATTTTGACCATCTGCATCAACTTTTGAAGAGTCAATCTTACCTTCAGTTACCACTCCTGCTAATTCAGGAGTTTCTTGTGTTTCTATATAGAGGTATACTTTAGTCTGCTCGTCAAGCTTTTGATATCCGCTAATGGCATTTCCATCTACTTTTATATGTCCGTTGCGGGTATTGACTAGCACATACGGTTGTTTGTCGGTCTCGAAAGTCAGTTGATAGATGGCTGATTGGTGTGAAAGCGCATATTCGGCTTTCATACGATTATCATCAAGTTCTACTGTAAAACCATAAGGGTGGATTTCCTCATTGTCATAATTATAAGCAATAACGGGGGAGAGAACTTCAGACTGTGTTGGTGTCAGATTGAAAGCTGAACGTTCACGGTGATTGGTTACAATAATAGGTAATCCGTTTACTCTTTCGGAAGTGTAATCGGCACGTTCGGGATAAATACGTAACATGCTGTTGGGCAATTGTACCGTAGGAAAAGTTGGTACCAATAAATGACTCACATTTCCAATATATGGATTGACGTAGTCCACACAACTTTTTACCGATTCAGAGTGCTCGGAGTGGCATGCTGCCAGCGACAGAATACCGGCTAACATAGCAATTGATACTATTTTTTTCATGGTTGTATAGTTTATTATTTTAGTTTTTCTTGTAATTGTTTACGTGCCTCTCCAACCAAACGTAGGTAGTAGTCGCTGCCTGTCGAGGTTTCGATAGGTACAAATATCGAACCTGGAACAGGTTTAGGCACCCTGGTGGCACATTTAAATATAGCCGTTCCTTCGTCCATTTCATCAAACATGGCTATGTAAAGCATCTGTGCTCCACTTTCGATAGCACCATCAAGTTGTTTCTTGAAAAATTTTCCTTCGTTACGGGGAATGTAGGCGTTATTATCTTTCATGTTTCCCCATGAGAATCCGGGAAAGCAAAGAGGGGCATAGTCCACCTTATTTGCATTGGTCCATTGGATATCCTGCTTGATCAGTTCCTTAAAATAAGGATAACGTGATTCGTTGAAACGAGCGACTAACCAAGGCATTATAATATCACAACGCTTTATTAAAGTATGTAGACGGACATCGTTGATAGCATCGTTGCGCAGCTCGCGCCAGAAAGCAGGAACTCCGAGCATGATACTGAATCCGCGCTTTTTCAGTTGACTGACTAAATATTCTATTTCATCTAAACCATAATGACGTCCGTCATTAAAGCCAACTCCCCAAACCGTAACTAATGGTTTGCCATTGTGGTAAAGATAAGAAGGATTGTGTGTGTGCTTAAACAGACTATATTGTCTGGACAAGGTGTCAATATCCGTCAAAACCAATTCCACATCTTGTTTGCGTATGCCACTAAGGTCGTACATGATTGAAATTGCCCGCTCATATTTCAAAGCGGAAATCATGGCATTTTGTAATACTGTATCAAAATGATTCTTGATTTTCGGATGACGGATATCAGCTACAAAACGTTGCATGAATACTCCATCCAATCCATATTCTTTCATCCAACGGAAGTGAACATCAACAGTGGATGCGTCGTGTGAAGAAAACACCTGGGCTTTGCTACCGTCTTCAAACTCAAAATCGGTGGGATAGAGTTTTGTATACTCACTGACCTCAGGCCAGAAATCAATGCTACAAGAACCTGGCTTGAATCCGTTCTTACCTGTATAATGTCGCCACTGAAGGTCGGCACCATCACCGGGCGTATTAAACCAGCCTTGATAGCCTGCCATCACCAAACCGCGATAAGAGTTGTACATTGTCTTTTTAGCCTTCTTCTGTGCATAGGCCGATGTTACGAATAAGGCAGCCCAACAAGCTATTATTATAAAGAACTTGCTAACCGAGATGCGGGTGTAAGTTTCAACTTTGATGCTCATGTTTTAATAAGATTTTTTATTGAAATTATTTGCCATACTAGATATAATAAATGGATATCTCATAAATAGTATTTGATTACTTTTAAATCATGATGCAAAGTAAAGGCGATGCGTATAATAAATTGTGGAATTTGCGATTAATCTGCGATTAACTGTATATTAATTCAACAATTTAGTCTGATATCTTTAAATATTAATGTTTTTTGAGGAATCTCCTCAGCTGATAATACTTGTTTTCATGTATTATTTTCATTGTTGCGGTTGAAGTGAAGTGTATTTGAGGTCAACAATAGGTCAACAACTACCTAAATTAAGGCTAATATTACCCAAGCAATAGACTTATATTGTGAGGTTCTACAAACTAAAAGAGGCTCTATTCCCTTAGGAATGAGCCTCTTAGTTTGTGGACCAGCCTGGAACATAACTATTTTCCAACTTTCCGCTTATTATCAATTATTTAAGAGGTACGTCTGATTATTGTGTCACCGAATTAGACACCGACCATAACAAAAAACCTCTTTTCAATCTTTTCACAGAACTCTTTATTTGTAAGACAAAGGTACTTCTTTATTTCTGATAAACCTAATCAAAGTGACAAAAAGTGATAAATTATGCATTTTATTTATTAACTTTGAAGCGAAAAAATATAAAAGATGCAAAAGAATTATAGCCAAATGGAAAGATACGTGAGAGGAATACACCGGAATATAAAAGGAAATCTTGTGGTGGGAGCTATCATAATATTTGTGATGATTATCGTTCACTTGGTGAGCGGATGCGAACCTGTGCTTCCTGCTGAACCGGAAAATAACAAGAAAACAGACATACTCTCACACAGACAAGATAGCACCAACAATCAGGGGGGGATACTACCGGAACCGGACATCAATGAGTGGGAGACTGATACTACCATTTACCAGACAGAAGCTAAACCTAAATAAAAATCTAGCAGGAAACTTAAAAGAATCAACTTATAAGTTGTACATCTCACCTTTTTTTCGTACCTTTGTTACAACAAATAAGAAATATATGGTATTCGACAAGATAACTGAAGATGGAAGATTGTGGGCGGTTCGATTCGACGAAAATGCCGATAATGAATTTATCAAAACGATCGACCAATGGGACGATGTACAATGGTTACGGGCTTTTTTCATAGAGAATATCAGTGACTTGATTGCTTATTTTAAAATATCAGATATAAACATTGCCATTAGCGATACAATCGACGACAGTGACCGACTGCAACGCATTATTTTAGACATTTCCCCGGGAGCTGATTTAAACCGGATATTCCGACCGTTGGATAATAATCAGGCTTCGGACGCAATGCTGCAAAAAGAAAAAGCAAGGCTAAAACGCAAATACGGTCATTCGTCGTGGCTGCGGCTCTATGCTATCAAATTGGTCTCCGGAGTGTACATCATCACGGGCGGGGCCATCAAATTGACGGCAACAATGCAAGAAAGAGAACATACCAGTAGAGAACTTGCTAAATTAGAACGTGTGCGAAACTTCTTATTGCAGGAAAATGTTATTGATGATACAGGATTTATTGATTATATGACTGAACTTTAATGATAGGAGAGAAAAGTATGGATAATAGAATGAAAACAACCATTGATAAGTTGGAAAAATATGCTTCTACAACTCCTTCAAAATGGCGGGAAGCACTGGAATATAGACAGGAGAACAAAATATGGCTCCGATATTCACAGCGCATAGCCATGTTGATGCTGGACAAAATGGATGAACTGGGAATCAACCAGAAGCAACTGGCGGAAATGATGAATTGCAGTCAACAGTATATCTCAAAAGTATTGAAAGGACGCGAAAATCTTTCGCTGGAAACACTGTATAAGATTGAAATGACACTGGGCATTTCAATTCTCAAGGAAAACTTTAATGCCGGTAAACTCTTGCAGATTGCGGAGTAAAAGACTGATAGCCAACTCTTCCGGACAAGCTGCTGCAGCTCGGGAATAGTGCTAGCAAAAGTTTCATCCTGGAACAAACCGGGCACAAGAATCCGCTAGCAGTTAACAAGTGATATCGGGGATTATCGGGTGCAGGCCCTCTACCGATGCGATAGCAAGCGAAGGTAATGGTCAAGTGTCGGTCCAAGTGTCAGGTCAAGTGTCGGTCCAAACGGAATACTTTTGCTTGCGGCTTTTCGTCTGACTGTTCCCCGCAGCGCAGCCACATCAGGGCGCCGCCTTTCAGGACAGCACCCCCATGTGTCTGCACTGCTAGGCCTGCGTTTATCGGGACATACCTTCATCGGCACTGTTTCTCGGAAGGTCGGTGTCCCTTTACCGTGCCGCTTCCCTTGCTTTCCGTAGCCGCCGGACTGGCGCAAGGATGCTGGTTCGCCGGATCAGTGCTGACGGCGAACTGCCTCTCACGCCATTAACCGG
>OGZZ01002067.1_pt1 | contig 13616 bp, 13 predicted proteins | sample 1577021 | NCBI WGS metagenome assembly OGZZ01 (sample SAMEA3541526, study PRJEB24748) | human gut metagenome | biome: human gut; feature: human-associated habitat; material: faeces | place: China | collected 2012
GGGGAGTCGGAACACCCCTCCCTGCCTCTGGCCCAGCGGAGCGTCCCTGCACGCTTGCAACAAGCAGAAGCTTTCCCCGCAGCGCCGCCGCTTCCGCAGGAAGCAGGCGCTGCAAATGCCGTTTGCCTTTACGACCCCTCTCGTGAAAATGGACTACCGGAGCGTCCGCAGACGCTCCGGTAGTCCGAAATAATAAATGTTTTTTCCTTAGCTTATGGCCAGAGCAAAGCGGAGGCCATTTCAAATCATTTCTTCTTCAGCTGCTCCTCCAGCCCCTCCCGGGGCGTGATGTAGACGGTGGTGTACACCTCGTACAGCACCATGCCGGGCTTGGCACCGTTTGCTTTCCAGATGTTCTTCACCTCGGTGGTGTCCACTGCCACCTTGGCACCGGTGCCCGCCTTATAGGCGCTGGAATGGATGACCGCCAGCTCCGCAGCTTCCTGCTTGGTAGTGTCCGGGATGTCCTCGCCCCGGCTCATGACCACAACATGGCTGCCGGGCGCTTTCTGCACATGGAACCACAGATCCTTGCCCCGGGCGGTGTGCAGGGTGAGCTTGTCGTTCTGGGCGTTGTTGCGGCCTACCAGGATCTCAAAGCCATCGCTGGAAGTATAGCGCAAAAAATCCGCAGGCTTCTGCTTTTTGTCCCGCTGCTTGTAGTACTTCAGGTACCCCTGATTTTTCAGTTCCATGCGGATCTCGTTCAGGGCGGCTTCGCCGGAGGCGCTTTCCACCTCGTAGAGCACCGTTTCCAGATAGGCGATCTCTTTTTCACCCTCGGCCAGCAGGTCCACCAGCATCCGGGCGGCGGTCTGCTTCTTTTTGTAGTTCTTAAAGAAGTTCTGGGCGTTCTGGCTGGGGCTGAACCGCAGATCCAGCGGGATAGTCACCTCTTTGCCCTCATCGTACCAGTTGGGCACGGTCAGGCTCTTCATGCCCTTTTGCGCCAGATAGAGGTTGGCAGACAGCAGCTCGCCGTACAGGCGCAGCTTTTCGCTTTTGCCGCTGGCGGCAAGCTCTTCCTGCCGTGCTGCCTGCTTGCGCAGGGCGCGGTCATACATATTGTGCACCGCCTTGTGCAGCTCCTTGCTCTTGGTGCGCAGCCGCTCAGCGCGGTCCTTCTCGGCATAGTAGCCCTCCAGCATCGCGTTGAAGGACGGCCACTCCCGGATGGTGTACTGCTCGCCATACTGCTGCGGACGGAAGAAGGTATACTCCACCGGCTTGCCGTCCGGCGCGGTGACGCTGCACGGGCAGCCGCCCTGTGCGTGCAGTTCCTTCAGCTCGTCGATTGCCGCCATCAGGCTGCGCTTCTGGGCATCGGTCAGTTCGTTGGCAGGCAGGTGCTCGCCGTCAAAGGCGCGCCATGCGGCCTCCCGGCAGACCACCGGCCCTACGCCGGCCACCGTCTTGTTCAGAGCATCCGCCACCGGCAGCTCCCGCTGACAGGCCGCTGCCACGATGGATGCGCTGCTCACCAGCAGAAAATCCGGCCGTGCAGGCTTGGGGGGCGTGGTGTAGGGCAAGCCCGGCAGCAGCTGCCGGACGTCACTGTCCTCAAAATCCACCCGCTTGAGGGCGTCAATAATTTTGCCGCTCTGCACCAGTACAAGGTTGGAGTAGCGCCCCATCAGCTCAGCACACAGGGTGTTGCGCACAAGGTCGCCCATCTCGTTGGTGCACTGAAAATCAAAGTAGACGATGCGGTCGCCCGGCTCCATGTGCACATCCAGCAGTCTGCCGCCGGTCAGGTGCTTGCGCATGAGCATACAGAAGGAGGGCGGCGTCTCGGGGTTTTCAAAGGTCTCCTCGGTCAGACACACCCGGGCAGAGCCGCTGCGGGCAGACAGCAGCAGCGCGTAGGTATCGGTGCGGGTGCGCAGGGTGATGACCAGCTCATCCCGGGTCGGTTCAAAAATTTTTGCGATCTTGGCATCGGTCAGGGTGGCTTTCAGTTCCGCCGCCGTCAGCGCCAGTGTCGCGGCATCCAGTGCCATAAATGTTACCTCGTTCGTTGTTCTATAGAATTGTAAGTCAGAAAAATCCGGGGATTTTTCTGACTTACGGTTTCATTGTTCTTTATAAATAAGTATAAGGGTCGCGGTTCTCGGCGCTTACCAGCACCTCCAGCTCCGGCAGGGCGGTGCGCAGAGCAGCCGCCACAGCGGCAGTCACCGGGAACTCGGTGGCGTAATGCCCTGCCGCAATCAGGGAAAGTCCCAGCCGCTTGGCGTCCAGTGCATGGTGGTGGTTGGCTTCGCCGGTCAGCAGACAGTCCGCGCCCTCGGCGATGGCTTCGGCAAACAGACTGCCGCCCGCGCCGCTGATGACAGCCAGCCGATGCACCGGCTTTCCGGCGTCGGCAAACTTCACCTGCACCGCTGCGCCGGTGTCCGGCGCGTTGCACAGGGCAGCCAGCTTACGCTGCGCCAGCGCGGCCAGTTCCGGCACGGTGATGGGGTCGATTTCCCCCACCCGGCCGCAGCCGTCTGCAAAGGCGGTGCGCTGCCGGATGCCGAAAATATCCGCCAGCACATCGTTCACCCCGCCCTCGGCGGCATCCAGATTCGTGTGCATACAGATGGCGGAAATGCCCGCCTGCACCAGCTGATAGGGCACATCGGCGGGGCACAGCCGTTTGAGCGGATCAAAGATGACCGGGTGATGCGCCACGATGACCGTGCACTGCTTTGCCGCAGCTTCTGCCACCACTTCCGGGGTGATGTCCAGCGTCACCAGCACCCGGCGCACAGCGCCGCCGCAGTCCACCAGCAGGCCGGGGTTATCCCAGTGCTCTGCCAGTTCCGGCGGGGAAAGCCGCTGCATTCCTTCGTATACCTGCTGTACCGTGGTCATTTCAGTTTCCCTCTTTCAGAATGGCATCCATCTCTGCGGCAAGCGGGCTGCCGTCCGGCACGCCCAGCCGCATCCGGGGCAGCTTTGCCCGCTGCCACGCGGCGTAGCCCGCGCCCTCCGGCCAGCGGGCGGTGTCCCCCAGCAGACATTGGGTAAAGGTGGGCTCTATCACCTCGCCAGTGTACTCTGCCGCCATCACCGCATACCAGCGGCCTGCGGCCTGCACCGGACGGTCGGCCACAAGGGCAAAGCCGTGCTGCCACAGCCAGCGGCGCAGCTCACTGTGCCGGGTGGCAGGCACCATGACAAGGCGCGGCCCGCCCACGGCAGACACCCACGGCGCTTTTTCGATGATCTCCCATGTGGTCTGCGCCGACACGCCCGCCAGCACGATGCTGCCCACCTCCCCGGCAGACAACACAGAAAGACCGTCGCCGAGCCGAAGCTCAGCGCGGTCCAGACAACCTGCATTTTCCAGCGTCTGCCTTGCCTTTGCCAGCGGGCCGGGGCGCAGGTCTGCCCCGATGACCTTCGGGTACTTACCCGAAGCCGCCAGCACCGCCGTCAGCTTGCCGTGGTCGCAGCCGATGTCCGCCACCGGCTGTCCCGGGCGCACCAGCTGGGCCGCAGCGGTCAGACGCGCATCCAGTGTGGGCAGCACTCAAGCCTTCTTGGCTGCCAGATGGGTGTTCAGCTTCTCCAGCAGCTCGTCGCAGTTCACGCCGTGCACTTCGCAGGCTTCCTCGATGGTCTCCCCGCGGGAAGCCGGGCAGCCCAGACAGTGCATCCCGATCTCCATAAAGTAGGGTGCGGTGGTCTGGTCCATATCCAGAATGTCGCCGATGATGGTATCGCGGGTCACCTGCTTGGGTGCGGTGTGTGCCTCTTTTTTGAGCATATTGAAAATATCAAACATGATAGCTTTTCCTTTCTGTTTTGGGTGAGATACAGTATAACCTACTGTTCCTCTATACTATACCCCAAACCGGGGCAGTTTTGCAAGAGCCTTGGGGAAATCCGCTTACCCCTCCGCCTGATAGTCCTTTTCCAGCGAGAAGCCGCGTCCGCTCACCTCGGTAACGTGGCTCACGATCATAAAGCAGGTGGGGTCGATGGCGTGGGCCAGCTTTTCCAGCCTTGGCAGCTGCCGGTTGGAGACCACGCTCAGCAGCACCGACTCCGGCTCCCGCAGGTAGCCGCCCTCGCCGTGTAGGATGGTCACGCCGCGGTCCAGCTGCGCAAAAATAGCGGCGCAGATCTCGTCGGACTTGGCGCTGATGATCTTCACCTCGGTGCGGGTGGTGCCCAGCATGAGCACCTTGTCCAGCACGACCGTGTAGATAATGGCCATCACCACGCCGTACAGGGACTGCCGCACCGGGCTGAACGCCGCCTGCGCCGCCAGAATGATAAAGTCGAAAACCATCATGGTGCTGGACACCGGCAGGTGGAACCACTTGTTCAGCACCAGCGGGGGGATATCCATACCGCCGGTGGAAGCACCGGCGCGGATGGTGATGCCCAGCGAGATGCCGATGCCAAAGCCCGCGAATACGGTGTTCAGCACCAGATCATCGGTCAGTACAAGATTGCCCAGCAAGCGCTCCCACAGCGCCATAAAAAAGGGACTGAGCACCGTGCTTGCCATAGTATTCAGGGCAAAGCGGCGGCCCAGCACCCACCAGCCCAGCAGCAGCATGGCCACGTTGACCACGAACAGCACTGCAGACACCGGCAGTCCGGTGACCTTGTTGAAAGCCAGTGCGATACCGGTAGCACCGCCGGTGATGAGGCCGGAGGGCATCAGAAATAATACCACAGTCAGCGCATACATCGCGTTGCCCACCACGATGGACAGTGCGTTGAAGAGCTGCTGTTGCTTGTGTGTTAATTGCGTCATCTTCATCTTCCTTTGTTTATCGTTGAAGTATCCTCTACTATGATAACGAAAATATCCGCATTTATCAAGCCTTCGGCGATAAATGCGGATATCGGGATCAATTTTTAAGGGGTCACAGAGCGGCTTCCGGCTGGGCTTCGTCCTCCTCCATCAGCCGCAGACCGGCGGTATCGGTCACCGGCAACGAGAACACGATGGCGCCCGCCTTGGGGTTTGCACCCTCCATAATGGCTTTCATGATGGTGTTTTTCTGGCTGGTGCGGCTGACGATGAGCACCAGCTCCTTTTCGTTCACCAGCTCCACGCCCAGAAAGGCGGCTGCACCCTCCATGCCGGTGCCCTTTGCGTGGATCACCGTGCCGCCGCCTGCACCGGCGGTGCGGGCAGCATCCATAATGGAGCCGGTGTAGCCCTGATTTGCCACCACCAGCAGCAGTTCATAGCGGGTATCCTTCAAGGTGCTCTCCTCCTTCCATGTAAGGGGCTGGTGCTCGGTAAGGAACATCAGCGCCCGTTTGCCGCCGATACTGCTCAGCGGCACAATGAACGCAATGCCGGTGCCCGGCACATCGATCTGCATTTTGCGGCGCAGATCCTTCTGGATCTTCTGCCAGCTTTCTGCCGTGACCACAGCCAGCAGCACCGCCTTTTCGGTCTTTTCCAGCCCAAGGGTGGAAAGCGTCTCCTGCACCGCCGTGCCGGAGCCCACGGTGCGCATACTTACCGTTATGCCGTGGCTTTTGTACAGCTGCAAAAAGCCATCGGTAGAGCGGCGGTCGGTGATGGTGATCATCAAAAACAAACTGCTCACGTTCTGCCTCCTTTACAGCTCGATAATGGCGTCATCCGGCAGGTCCGCAAACACGGTGGCAAGCACCGCAGCGGGCTGCGCCGTCCGTGCTTTGCGGGTGCGCAGCTGCGCCACCAGACCCATCATCTGCACGGTGATGAGCGGAGTCATGGCGACCATCGCCACCACGCCGAAGGCATCGGTGACGATATTGCCGCCCACCGCCACACAGGCACCCTGCGCCAGCGGCAGCAGGAAGGTTGCGGTCATGGGGCCGGAGGCCACACCGCCCGCGTCAAACGCGATGGCGGTAAACAGCTTGGGCACCACAAAGGAGATGCTGATGGCGAACGCATAGCCCGGCACAAGGAACCACAGGATGGAGATGCCGGTCAGCACCCGCACCATGGCAAGACCCACCGAGATGGACACACCTGCGGAAAGCGCCAGACCCATGGCCTGCGCCGAGATGGCACCGTCGGTCACCTCTTCCACCTGCTTGTTCAGCACATAGACCGCAGGCTCGGCCTTGACGATGAAGTAGCCGATGAGCATCCCGATGGGGATGATCACCCAGCGCATCCCACCGCCTGTCAGCACCTGACCCAGATAGTTACCGGCGGGCATAAAGCCCACGTTTGCGCCGGTCAGAAAGAGTACAAGGCCGATATAGGTATACACAAGGCCCACGCCGATGCGCCCCAGCGTGCGGCGGTCCAGCCGCAGGGCGATCAGCTGAAATGCTCCGAACATCAGCACGATGGGCAGCAGCGAGCGGGCGATCTCGGCCAGATAGGTGGGCAGACCCTCCCGGAACAGCTGCCACAGCTCCACCGAGTCTGCCACCTCCGGCAGAACAGGCGGGATGTAGGTGCTGTCCGCTGCGCGGAACGCGATGCCCAGCGTCAGCACCGCCAGAATGGGGCCGATGGAGCACATGGCCACCAGACCAAAGCTGTCGTCTGCCGCATGGCGGTCGCTTCGGATCGCAGAAACGCCCACACCCAGCGCCATGATAAAGGGCACGGTCATGGGGCCGGTGGTCACGCCGCCGGAGTCAAACGCCACGGCGAGGAACTCCTTGGGCACAAAGGTTGCCAGCAGAAAGATGAGCCCATAGAACAACACCAGCAGCTTCGGCAGCGCAACGCCGATAAGCATACGCAGGAAGGCAAAGACCAGAAACAGGCCCACGCCCGCCGCCACCGAGAGAATCAGCGTGCCGCTTGGAATAGAGGGCACCTGATCTGCCAGCACCTGCAAGTCCGGCTCCGAGATGGTGATAAGGAAGCCCAGCAAAAAGCCGAGCACGAGGATGAGGGGTAGCTTGCGGCTGCGGGTGATGACTGCACCCACCCGCTCGCCCATGGGGGTCATGCTCATCTCTGCCCCCAGAGTAAAGAACATGATGCCCACCACGATCATGGCAGCACCCAGCAAAAAACACAGCAGGATGCTGGGCGATACCGGTGCTACCGAGAAGCAGAGCACCAGCACAATGGCCACAATGGGCAGCACCGCCTGCAGCGCCTCCAAAAGCTTTTCCCGCAGCTTGGGGAGCGATCGTCTGAGAATGATGTCCACCGCCTTTCGTCTGTATCCTGTTTGTACACTTTTGTACAAGATATATTTATAGTATACGGATTCCGGGGGATGCCGTCAACCGCAGAAGGAAAAAACTTGAGCAAGTTCCATAAATTGTAAAAAACATTCCATAAAAAGGGGTTCTGAAAAGCCATAGGCTTTTCAGAACCCCAAAATTAAAATAATTATTTTTACGCCTTTTTCGGCTTCAGCCAGCCGTCCACAGCGGCTACCAGCGCCTTGCCCCGGCGGCCCAGCAGGCGGGGCAGCAGCACCCGCGCCATGGCCCATACGCCCGCAAAGTTGTACAGGATGATAACCAGCGTGATCAGCCCCGTCCACAGCCCGTACAGCGGCGGCTCTGCCAACAGCACAAAGGCCTCAAACACCAGCACAGCGGCGTTTGCCAGCACCCGCGCCGGGTGGACGCGCATCCCGATCATGCGGCGGGCGTCCACCGCACGCAGGGTGAACACCAGCGCAAGGCCAAGGAAGGACGCATAGGTCGCGCCCACAGGTCCCCACCACTTGATGAAGAAGTAGTTCATGATGCAGTTGCTGATGGCACCCGCCATCATGGTGACCATGCTGCGCTGCGACTTTTTGGTCACAACGTACACGCTGTTCATGAACTGGTTGAAGCAGCTGCAGGTGGAAGCCATCACAAGGAACGGCACAAAGTGCCATGCGTAATAGTAGTTGGACTTCATGACGTGCATCACCGGGCGGCACAGCCAGATAATGCCCGCTGCGCAGCAGAACAGCACACTGGAATAGGTGCGGAAGATCTGGGTAAAGAACCGGGCGCGCCCTTCCTCCTCGGTGACGGCGGAAAGCTGCCACGCATCGTAGAAGATCAGACCCAGCGTGGTCAGGATGGTGGGCAGGAAGTAGCCGGTGGAAAGCAGGCCGCTCCATGCGTTGCCGGTGCGCCCGTCCAGCCCTTCGCACATTTCGCGCACAAAGAACAGGTCGGACGCATTGATGATCCAGAAACTGATCTGCGCCGGGATCATGGGCAGCGAGAAGTTGAGCATCTGCCGCCACAGCTTTTTGTTGATGCCCTTCAGCTCCACATAGTTCCACAGCTTGCCGGTGAACAGCAAGAACAGCACGCTGGTCAGGTCACCGCTGATGATGGCCAGCAGGTAGCCGTTGGCGCCCCACTTGAAGCCCACCAGATACAGCACGTAAAACGCCATGGTAGCCACGGTGCACAGCACGCCGTCCACTGCCACAAGCTTATTCCACTGGCGGCTGCGCACGAACTGGGTGCACAGGGTGCGCAGACAGCTCATGAGCACATAAATGTAGATCAGCAGACCGTACTGCGCCATATCCGGCAAAAACTGGGTAATGGGCCAGCACAGCACCAGAATGCCAAAGCCGCCCAGAATGGTCAGCAGGCCGTTGGTGAACACCTGCTTTTCGCTGTTGCCCCTGTCCAGACCAAAGCGGATGATGGCGTTGGACATGCCCATGGACACAAAGGGGATAAGCAGGTTTGCATATTGGCTCAGGATCTTGGACAGACCCAGATCCGAGATCTCCGCCATGGCGTAGGTCAGAAAAGGCTGTACGATCAGGGTGAGCAGCTTGGACGAAAAGCTGGAGATTGCAAAGATCAGGGTATTGCCGGCAAGTTTGGAATATTTATCGCCGGTCTTTTTTTCGTTTTCCAAGGGAACTTCCCTCCGTTTTTACGATAGATTATTTTTTCAGCAGTTCCCGCCGGGCCTTCCAGTCCGGCAGCAGCTTTTCCACCTCTGCCCAGAACGCTGGGCTGTGGTTCAACTGTAAAAAGTGGCAGTACTCGTGTACTACCACATAGATCTGCGCCGCAGGGGGCTGGTTATACAGCTGCAAAGCAAAGGTGATCTGCCGCTTGGCCGGGCAGCACACGCCCCAGCAGCTTGTCATGCTGCGCACCTTCAGAACGGGCTTCTGCCCGCCCAGCACCCCGGCAAAGGCCGGGTAGACCTTATCGCTCATGTCGGTAAAGTAGGCCAGTGCCGTGGCCTTATCCGGCAAGTCGGCGTTGTCCCTGTTCAACTTGGCAATGTTCTTCACCCGGGTGTCCCGGATCCACTGGGCGTTTTGCAGCACAAAACGGTCAGCCTGCTCCAGACTGGCCGTCAAAGGGATGCTTACCATCACGGTGCCGTTGTCCCGCACCCGCAGATGCAGCTGCTTTACCTTTTTGCGCACCAGCTCGTACTGGATGCCCTCCACGCTGCGCAGCTGGGTGCACGGCTTTGCCGGCATCTCAGGCCTTGCTCCGCATCAGGCGGCCAAGGGGCAGCTGCGCCAGCACCACGGCGGCAAACAGCAGCACACAGCCGGTAGATTCCCGGATAGAAAGGTTCTGATGCAGCAGCAGCCAGCCGCCCAGCGCGCTGAATACGCTTTCCAGACACATGATCAGACTGGCCACCGCGGGGTTCAGGTCCCGCTGACCCAGAATCTGCAGGGTGTAGGCCACGCCGCTGGACATGATGCCGCAGTACAGGATGGGCCCGGCGAAGGTGACAAACTCTGCCATGGCAGGCTGCTCGAACAAAAACGCCGCCACGGTGCTTTCCACCGACACCACAAAAAACTCCACAAGGCTCAGGCGCACGCCGTCCATCTGCGGAGAGAAATGATCCACCGCCATGATCTGGAAGCTGAACAGCACCGCACACAAAAGCAGCAGCCAGTCGCTGCTCTGGATGCTGCCAAAGCCGTCCTTCATGCACAGCAGATACAGCCCCATCACGGCAATGGCCATGCTCACCCACAGCTGCGCGCTGCCCTTACGCCCCAGAAACAGGCCGAACACCGGCACCAGCACCACATACATGGCGGTCAGAAAGCCCGCCTTTGCGGTGGAGGGGTCCAGCGTGATGCCCAGCTGCTGCGCCGCGCTGGCCAAAAACAGCAGCGTGCCGCACATAAGCCCGGCTTTCAGCAGCAGCTTGCGCTCTGCCGCCGTTTTGGGCTTGCCATCCGGCTTACCCTGCCGGTGGTGCAAGGCGTCAAACGCCTTGACCGTGGGCAGCAGCACCAGTACCGCCATCCAGCTGCGCCCTGCCAGAAAGGAGAACGCGCCCATGCCGGAACCGGCGCTCTGCGCCACAAAGGCTGTGCCCCAGATCAGGGCGCACAGCATCAGCAGCATTGAATTTTTCGTCTGGTTCGTCATCCGGCAATGCCCTCCACCTTCATCAGGCCATACAGGTAGTACCGGCTGGAATCATACGAGATGGTCACACGGTACTGCGCCGCCGGGTCCAGCCCGGAAATGGTGCAGCGGTAGTCGGTGCCATCGGTTTTGACGTAGTAGGTGCTGTCCGGCACATACGCTGCGCCGCCGTCCACCTTTTTCCACAGTGCCACCTTGAACTTCTGGGTGCCCTCGGCGGTGCCGCAGGCCATGATGTTCACACTGCCGCCCGGCACGGTAAAGTAGCCGGTGTTGCGGCTCCAGATGCCGTTGAATACCGCATACAGGCAGCCGTCTGCGGTGGCGGTGGCATACTTTGCCGAGGCATCCGCAATGCCCTGAATGATCAGCGGGTCGGTGGTGGCTTCCGCCCAGCGGGTGGTGTCCTCCTCCTGCACTTCCTCGGAGTGGCCTGTCACCTTCTGCGCCACCTTTTTCAGGGTCTCCTTGCAGCCGGTCAGGCTAAGCACCATCACCGCCGCCAGCAGCAATGCCAAAAGCTGTTTTTTCATCTTCATAGCTTTCCTCATAGAAACAAAGAAACTTTTCTTTTTCGTGCGTCTCTGCCAACAGGCAGATACAGGGTAAGTATACCGCATTTTGCCGCTCTGCACAAGATACCTGTATTTATTTTGTGCGGTTTGCCGCCTGTTTCTGCACAAATTTTCACCCATTCAGCGCCCGCAGCGCTGCACACTCGGCCTCGGCCAGCGCGGGCGCCTCCGCCCCGAACAGGCTGCCGTAGCGGTACAGCGCCCAGCCGCCCGCCGCCTGCTGCCGTAAGTCCTTTACCTGTGCCGCCAGCGCGCTGCCGGTGCTCCAGCCGGATACGCTGCCCGGGTTCGCGCCGCCGTCCCCGGTACCCACCCGGTACGCGCCCAGCCCAAAGTACAGCGCCACATCCCCCGCCCGGGGGTAGCTAAGCCACGCCGGGACGATGTTTTCAAAGGCAAAGCGGGTGCTTCCGGATTGCAGGGTAAAGCCGTAACCCCAGTACACCTGTGGGCAGAGGTAGTCAATGACCTTTTCCTCCCCGCCCGCCGCCAGCCATGCGGTCACATCGCTGTACTGCTGGTCGAGGTCGTTGTCCGGGTTGCCCTGCGGGCTGATGCCGAACCGCAGGGTGGGGTCTGCCGCCTTTACCGTGCGGTGCACCTTCGCCACCAGCGCGGTAACGTTCTGCCGCCGCCACACGGCAAGGTCGGCTGCGCCGCTTGCCGCAAACTGCGCCGCGTCCACGGCGGCATCGGTGGTGGGGTAAAAGTAATCGTCAAAATGGATGCCGTCCACCGGGTAGTTCTGCACAAGCTCTGCCACCCCCTGCACCACATAGTCTGCGGCGGCAGGCACGGCAGGGTTCAAGTACAGCCCCTCCCCGGCGGTGCACAGCCAGTCCGGGTGGGTGTTGGCCAGATTATTCTCTGCCAGATTCGGCGGCATCGCCGCCGAGGAGCGCAGGCGGTAGGGGTTGACCCACGCCTCCACCCCGATGCCCCGGCGGTGCGCCTCGGTCAGAAAGACATCCAGCGGGTCAAAGCCGGGGTCCTTGCCCTGCACCCCGGTGCACAGATGGCTCCACGGGAACAAACTGCTGCGGTACAGCGCATCCCCGAAGGGGCGCACCTGCGCCAACACGGTGTTCAGTCCCAGCCCGACGCAGTTGTCCAGCAGCTGCGCCGCCCTGGCGCGGAAGGTGTCCTCGGTGGAGAAATCCAGCAGCGCCCAGTCCAGATAACTCACCCACACCGCCCGCCACTCCCCGGCGGGCAGGGCGGGGTTGGGTGCCGGGGGTGCATCCTGCCCGGAGGCGGCGGTCTTTTCTGCGTTGCCCTTTTGCCGCAGATACCACCCCGCCAATCCGCAGGCGGCAACGCCCGCCCCGGTCAGAAAGGCTCTGCGGCCAAAGCGGCGTTTTGCCTTGGCTTTAGACGTCCTGCGGCGCTGGGTCACAGGGTCTCCTCCTGTGTCTTATACAGGGTAAGCCCTGCCCAGCCCCGGGCGCAGGTCAGCAGCACAAACATGATATTCGTCCAGAAGGCAAGGCCACTCATGCCCGCGTACTTGGTCAGCATCCAGAACACCAGCCGCAGCACCTCGGCGGCGCTCACCAGCTGCAGCTGCCGCTGGATGGGCTTGCCGCGCTCGTACTCCGTTGCCAGCAAGGCAGGCCACACCAGCGCCGAGCAGATATCGCCCGCCCAGCCGCTGGCACCCAGCTTGCTGAGCATCAGCACCACGAACACGCCGGTGTAGTTGCGCTTTTCCCTTGCCGGTGCACCCTTCTGCGCCGCCAGAAACAGCACCGCGATGCCGGTAAGGCAGAACACGATCATTTCCAGCCCGGAAAAATCCATCCCGCCCAGCACGGCAAAGCCGCCCAGCATGGACACCGCCGCTGCAGCCAGCAAAAAGAAATACCATGTCTTGCGTGTAAATTTAAGCTTCATGAAGCCCTCCCCCGGACGTTTGCGCCCGGCTTGCAGAAAAATTTAAAAAGAATTGTAAATATTATAGCACAAACCCCCGCAGGTTGTGTTACAATAAGGAAAACTCTTTTGGGGAGGGTCTTTCCATGAACGCTGTCGTTTCCGTCTGTCTTTTGGCCTGTGCGCTGGGCATCATCGTGTATCTGCTCTCCCGGCGGGAGACAACCCGCCGCAGCCAGTACGGCCCCGCCGGCCTGTCCGAGTTCCGCTCCGGCCTTGCGCTGGACGAGCGCACCCAGACCCTCTACATCTCCGACCTCGGCAGCCGCTGCATCTGGAGCGCGGCGGCCTCTGCCCGCAGCCTGACCGCAGGGGGCAAGGGCTGTCAGAGCAGCTTCAGCGGGCTGCCGGGCTATCCCGGCGCGCTGGCGCTGGATGAGGACAGCACCCTCTACATCAGTTACCGCTGGGCCAGCTCCAGCTGGCTGGAGCGCCATGCAGGCAGCACCTTCCTGCGCGGCGTGGCCCTGCGGCTGAGCGAATCGATGCAGGAGAACCTGTTCTCCCTGCCCGCCGACGGCATCCGCGCCGAGGCCGTTTCCACCGCCAGCGGAAGCTGGCTGTGGAGCTTTTCCGGCAAGCCTCAGGGCAGCAGCTCTGCCCTCTGCCCGGTGGAGAACCGGGTGTATTTTGGCATCGCGGGAGAAAAAGCGCTTTATTCTGTACGGGTCTGAACCGCTCCGTCACGCTTCGCGTGCCTGTGCCCATTTCACAGAGAAAAGCCCGCTGCCTTCCCTGCACTGTTTTCCAGTGCGGAAAGCAGCGGGCTTTCGGCGTTATCTGGTTTCGTTG
>OGZZ01002068.1_pt1 | contig 13614 bp, 6 predicted proteins | sample 1577021 | NCBI WGS metagenome assembly OGZZ01 (sample SAMEA3541526, study PRJEB24748) | human gut metagenome | biome: human gut; feature: human-associated habitat; material: faeces | place: China | collected 2012
CGTACGCCTCAGAAATTTGGGCACAACTGACAAAAAATCTTCTCACAAAATCAGGCACAGAAAGATTCCGAGAGAACATCAGGGGTTTTGGGGGAAGAAACTTATGGAAGCAATACTGATGCGGGCTGGTTCTTTTATGGCTGTGATCATCTTGGGGTATGTTCTGAAAAAAGTAGGATTTTTTAAGGAAGAAGATTTTTATGTTATGTCAAAGATCATGGTGAAGATCACACTTCCTGCATCCATCATTGTCAATTTCTCACAGACAAAAATGGAGCCATCCATGTTTTTACTATGCCTGTTAGGTTTTGGAGGGGGTATTTTATATATGGCTCTTGGATGGATCATGGGTGGAAAAGATCCAGATGAAAAGGGATTTCAGATCCTGAATCTTTCCGGCTATAGTATCGGAAGCTTTACCATGCCATTTACCAGCAGCTTTTTTGGACCTGCCGGTGTAGTTGTTACCAGTCTGTTTGATACGGGAAATGCCGTGATCGCTTTAGGCGGTTCTTACAGTATTGGTGCTATGGTTAAAAACAGGGAAAAGAAATTTTCATTTATCCCACTGTGCAAAACACTTCTCTGTTCTGTTCCTTTTGATGCTTATCTTTTTATGTATATTTTATACTGGCTTCATCTGTCACTGCCGGCACCTGTATTAAACATTGCACAGCTGGTGGCAAATGCAAATGCTTTTCTCGCCATGCTTATGTTAGGTGTTGGATTTAAGCTGTCAGGAGACCGGACACAGATGAGCAAGATCGTGAAAATGTTAGGTGTCCGCTATGGAGTGGCTGTTTTAACAGCAGCAGCATTTTACTTTCTGCTTCCTTTTTCCCTGGAATACCGTAAGGCTCTGGCAGTGCTTGTGTTCAGCCCTATTGCCGCAGCAGCGCCTGCATTTACGGCAGACCTGAAAGGGGATATTAACCTGGCAAGCGCGGTAAATTCTCTTTCCATCATTATCAGTATGTTCTGCATTACCTGTGTGCTGATCGCAGTTCTATAGAAATGATAGATATATGTTGTAGTTACTGTTCATGCGTTGCATGACCAGCAACGGAATTTGCCGTGGCTTCGCATTTAAATACGGCAAATTCCCGCTACCACTACGTTATCGTACGGCACTTTCGGTTCCAAAAGTGCCTACCATGTACAGTAACTATGTTGTATACAAAATGAACACCTTGTATGCAAAATAACTTTGAAATAGCGCAGGTTTGTGTTATGATGATACTAGGGTAAAAAGGTCTAAAATCCGTTGCAAGCTTGCTTGCAGGAGGATTTTTGAACTTGGGAGCCGCCAAAAACATGAGTAAGGAGCCATTTTTTGAAGAAAAATGAGCGGATTACGAATGTTTTTAGAATTGCGGGAGTGTAAAGCACGTAGCAATTCGGTATCAGAGGGGGCAAAAGATCATAAATACAGCCTGTTTAATACAGGTGGGTTATTACGGAGGACAGAAAAAATGGAAGCGATCCTGATGAAAGCAGCTTCTTTTATTGCAGTTATTATTTTAGGATATGGATTGCGGAAAGCTGGCTTTTTTAAAGAAGAAGATTTTTATGTATTGTCAAAGATCGTGCTTAAGATCACACTTCCTGCATCTATTATTGCAAATTTTTCACAGGCTGAGATACAGCCTGCCATGCTTTTGCTGTGTCTTGTAGGATTTGCAGGCGGCGTGCTCTACATGAGCCTTGGATGGATCCTTGGAGGGAAAGACAGGGATGAAAAGGCATTTCATATCCTGAATATGTCCGGTTATAATATTGGAAATTTCACCATGCCATTTACCGCCGGTTTTTTTGGTCCTACAGGTGTAGTCATCACCAGTTTATTTGATACGGGAAATGCGTTTATCTGTCTGGGAGGTGCTTACAGTGTAGCTTCTATGGCAAAAGATAAAAACAGCAGGTTTTCTGTGGGCCCTATTTTGAAAACACTGATAAAATCTGCGCCATTTGATGCATATATCGGTATGCTCATCCTTTCCCTGATCCATGTTTCTCTTCCAGCACCTGCTGTCAGTATTGCACAGCTGATCGGAAATGCCAATGCGTTTATGGCAATGTTAATGCTTGGAGTTGGTTTTAAGCTTTCAGGCGATAAAAAGCAGATCGGAAAGATCGGAAAGATCCTTTCCATACGTTATGGTGTGGCAGTGGTGGCATCATTGATGTTTTATTTTGTTCTTCCCCTTCCATTGGAATATCGTCAGACACTGGCGGTACTGGTGTTCAGCCCTATTGCAGCAGCAGCACCTGCGTTTACCGGTGACCTGAAAGGGGATATTGGTCTTGCAAGTGCAGTAAATTCTATTTCTATTATTATCAGTATGATCATGATCACAACTGTACTTATTTTTGTACTGTAAATAATGAATGATGGAACAATTCTGCGAAAGCAGACTGGATTTTTGAAGAAAAGAGAATAAACGGGGAAGGAATGGTTATAATAGGATTATCACCAAAGAGAAAATATTAATACTTATCCTCCCCTTTTTAATACCTTGTCTGTTGCCGAAGTGCAGCAGATAAGGTATTGTATTTTCTGGCAAAAACACGGATAATAGACACGAACATAGTACATCAGGGTAAATGAGAGGATAAAGGACATATGAAATTTTATCTGGCTCCCATGGAAGGGATCACAGGATACATATACAGACAGGCATACAACAGCTGTTTTAAGCCTATGGACAGGTATTTTACACCATTTCTGGCACCGAAGCATAAAAGCGGTTTCAGCAGCAAAGAATTAAATGACATCCTTCCAGAGCATAATCAGGGAATGGAGGTCATTCCCCAGATCCTTACATCAGATCCGGAGGATTTTTTAGATACAGCGGTAAAATTAAAGGAATATGGTTATACAGAGGTTAATCTGAACCTGGGATGTCCTTCAGGTACTGTGGCAGCCAAGGGAAAAGGCGCCGGATTTTTAAAAGATACTGAAAAGCTTGCCAGGTTCTTGGGAGAGGTCAGTGAGGGAATGGAACGGGAAAATCTTCATTTTTCCATCAAGACCCGCGTGGGGGTGGAAAGTGAAGAAGAGTTTCAGACTCTTTTAGGTCTGTACAACCAGTGCCCATTAACAGAACTTATCATCCATCCAAGAGTATTAAAAGATTTTTATAAATACAATGTGCGGATGAATGCTTTTAAAGAGGGATTTGAAAAAAGCAGACATTCTGTGTGCTATAATGGGGATATTTTCCGAAGGAAAGACTATGACCGTCTTGTAAAAGAGTATCCGGATCTGGATAAGATAATGATGGGACGGGGGATCATGATGAACCCATTTTTAATGGAAGAGATCGCTGACGGAACATCCCAGAAAGTATCTGGAAAAATGTCTGCCGACAGGAAGGCAGACCGGCTGGAGAAATTCCACCGTCTGCTCTGTGACGGATATACCCATGTTATGAGCGGAGACAGACCGGTATTGTTTAAAATGAAAGAACTGTGGGGATTTCTGATCCATTCCTGTCCGGAAGAAGAAAAGCTTATGAAGAAGATACGCAAGGCACAGCACCTTGCAGAATATGAAGGGGTGGTATCAGAACTGTTCTGCCGCATGAGAGAGCATGAATAAGGGCATGAATAAGACCATGAGAAAAATTTATTGCCCTATAAAATGGAGGGAGCCGGCAGAAAAGGGGGGAATCTGCCGGCTTAGGTATGAAAAAGTGTCTTCCTGTATGGTAAAAGGTCTCATCAACCTTACAAGTAATAATATACAGGTAAATTGTGGACAAAGTTTGAGCAGACGATAAAGAAAAAATAAAATTCCTGAAGGGAAAATAAAGAAATTATGAAAGACTCCGAGGGAAGCAGATAAGGAGAAAAGCTATGTATGATAATCTGACAAAAGACGATATTAAAAAAATGCAGGAAGAAATAGAATACCGTAAGCTGGTGGTGCGCAAAGAAGCATTGGAGGCAGTAAAGGAGGCAAGAGCCCAGGGGGATTTAAGCGAGAATTTTGAATATAAGGCAGCAAAGCAGGACAAGAACCGTAACGAGAGCCGTATCCGTTATCTGGAAAAAATGATAAAAACAGCCCGTATTGTTTCAGATGAGTCAAAATCAGATGAAGTAGGTCTGGGCGACCGGGTGGAATTATATATTCCGGAAGATGATGAAACAGAAAGCTATAAATTAGTGACCACAGTCCGGGGAAACTCCATGAAAGGACTTATAAGTATTGATTCTCCTTTAGGAAAGGCGATCAAGGGCCGCAAAACAGGAGATAAGGTGTATATTAAAGTAAATGACACCTACGGATATGAGGCGGAGATCCGTTCCATCGATAAGACAGCTAAAGAGGAAGAAGACCAACTGCGCAGCTATTAATTACTATGAAAGTCCCGGACGGCAGCCGCGAATGAGCCATGCTTGCATGAGCGAATTCACGGGTATCGGACGGGCAAGCCGGTATGAGCAAGGAGCGCGATAGCGCGGATTGCGAATGCTGGCGACGATTGCGGGAGCACCAAAGGTGCGGAGCAATCGGCTTTCATGAATGGTGATGCCTGCGTCAGCAGGCATGTCCGTTTAGAAACGACGCCTTATCACAGAAAGGCAGGAAATGATATGGGCAATGATATGGATAAAAAGGGAATACTGACTGTGCGGATGATGGGAACCATATCAGTGGAATATGAAGGGGAGTTTTTTCCTGTAGGGACTGCTCTTACAGGGAAGATCCTGCAGCTTTTACTGATCCTTTTGTATGCAGGAAAGAAAGGAGTGGGCAGGGAAGAGCTGTTAGATGTATTTTACGGAAATGGAGAGTATGCTAATCCATCTGGCAGTTTAAGGGCAGCAGTTTTCAGGCTGCGCAGATTATTAAAAGAAATGCTGCCGGAGCATGAGTATATCTGCACAGATGGCGGTATTTACCGGTGGGATGAGGGAAATGTGACGGTTTCCATTGATGCCAGAAATTTTGAAAAAGCAGCTCAAAGTGCTCTTGCAACAGGAAAAAAAGAGGAGCTGTGCCACGCCTGCAGTTTGTATTACGGGGAATTCCTTTCTCAGATGACAGGAGAAAAATGGGTCAATGTGATCGGTGTAAAATACCAGGAGCTGTATTTTAAATGCCTGCGCCTGGCAAGCCGGCTTTTAAAGGCAGACCGGGAATATGACAGGCTTTTAAACTTAAGTACAGCAGCCAGCAGGCTGTATCCTTATGAGGAATGCCAGATGATGAAGCTGGACTGCCTGATCGCTTTAAAACGGTATCAGGAAGCCATGGAAGTTTATAAACAGGTGGTCGTCCAGTATTTTGAAGAACAGGGGCTTCCGCCTTCTGAAACCATGCTGCAGCGTTTCCGACTGATGAGCGGGCAGATCCGCTATACCTCCGATATGTTAAAGGACATTGAAAATACCTTAAAAGAGAGGGAAGAAACCCAGGGACCTTATTACAGTACATATCCTTCATTTATTGACAGTTACCGTCTGGTGAGCCGCATGGCAGAACGTTTTTCCTTTGAATATACATTGTTCTGCATTACTCTTGTAGATGGAAAAGGGGCATTGCTGGAAGGCGAAATGGTGCAGACGACATCTGAGATGTTAAAAAATGCTATAGGAGAGAGTCTGCGAAAGGGAGATCTGTTTACCTGCTACAGCCCGGTCCAGTATCTGGTCCTGTTAAATGGCGCAGGCCAGGAACATGTCCTGGCCGTGTGTGAACGTGTGGAACGCAATTTAAAGCAATGGGAAAATGGGAAAAAGATCAATTTTAGTCATCAGATCCTGGGGTTGGCACCATAGCGTCCTTCCAGATATTGTTTACCATAGGCTTCATCATTTCTTGGGATGAGGCCATTTTCCTTTTTATAAGAAGAAAGTGGATAGAGAACAGCATCCGTTCCTTCCGGGCGGCAGCACAGGCAGATCTCGTCTCTTCGCATAATAGCCGGATTAAGGATCGCTGTGTTGTGACTGGTAAATATTAACTGCGCATTATGAGGATTTTTCTCATGATCCTGGTACAGAGACAGGATAAAGCGCAGCAGATGAGGATGGAGCACGTTATCTAAGTCATCGGCTAATAGAATACTTCCCAGACGCAGGCTTTTTACGACTAACGGGATCAGGGTAAGCAGCTTTCTGATGCCGGTGGATTCTTCATTGAAAGAAACAAAAAAGGTATTTCCATCTGCTTTCCCATGGGTCAGGATCAGGGATGGATCATCGAAGCCCTGTTCTTTTGTAATGGAGTAATCTAAAATATCAATATCCATAGCCTGGAGCAGACGGCAGATGACCTGACGTTCTTCTACTTCAGAGGGCAGCTCTGGAGCTTTTTTATAGTCATGCTCCTGGAAAAACAGAACCTGGCTGAACCAGGATGCAGCAGCTTTTACACATTCAGAGGAAGAGTTTGGGTCAAGATAGCGTAAAAGTGAGACCCCGGCCGGGAGAGTGGAAAAATCCATTTTTCCGGCTTCATTTCCAATATGGAGTTCATTTGCTTTGCGGGCAAAAAGAACACCGGCATCATCAGAACCTGGTTTGCCGTAAAACATATTTTCTTCCAGGACAGCGCCCTGTTTTACATCAAGCTGATAACGGAAGAGAAAACCATTTCTGCGAAAAAGCAGGTCAAAACTTAAAGGAAGCTCTCTGCATGTATGATCCAGACGGCAGTAGGAACGTCCGGAAGAGGTGATAAGAGAAAAATCACCTGCAGCCAGACGACATACATTCCAGAGCGCCTCTAATATAGAAGATTTTCCGCAGCCGTTTGGACCGTAAAGGGAGATAACAGGAAGAAATGATTCGCCGTCTCCCTGCGCTGTCAGCAGAGAAGCTTTGTGTTCATTAATAGGAGCCGGAAAAAAGTCCAGCAATGTTTCATTTTTAAATAATCTGTAATTTCTTAAAACAAACTGATTCAGCATACAAACCTCCAAAATGCGAAGATGTGAGAAAAAAACTCATTGAAGCGAATTATAGCATATGTTATAAAAAAACACAAGAACGACTGAGAAAAAAACTCATAGAGTCTGTAAATTATTTGAAAAATTGAAAATTTTTTGAAAATATAAATCCATATAACGCCTGGTATAACGCTATCTCTGCTATGATAAAGATAAATGAAAGTATAAACTGAATGACTGTGAAACGGGATTCAGGAAGTACTGGAGTTTGGCAGGAAATGGGGCCTGCACAAAATTCAGAGAGAGGAGAAACAGGGTATGAGAGGACGAAGCAGACGCAAGAAACGAACGGGAAAAATGGTTAGTTTACAGAAGCGTTTCCTGGCATTTATGCTGGCATTTGCCATGATCTTCACCAATGTGGGAACAGATCTGCATGTCAGCTTTGCAGCATCAGGAAACAAAGTGGACTTTACCATTGGCGGCGCTGACCTGGTGGATGCCATCCGTCAGGCCATCGAAGACGAAAATGTGGTATCACAGGACAGCCTGGATTTTACCGACGGTGCCACAGAAAAGTTTGAAGCACTGTTCTTTGGAGACGGAAAGGTATATGAAGTCTATCCGGACATCCAGGGAGACAGCATGGAGGCAGAGTTAAGGGTATTTGTAAAGCTTCCGGCTGATGCAGATGATACGTACATGGTAACAGGAGAGGAAGAGGTTTATTTCCTTTACGTAAATAACGGGGAAGATACCATCAGCTGTTCTACAACTGTAACAAGAACAGAAAACGGAAAAGAAAAGGAAAAGACCACCAAACGTATTACCATAAAGAGTTATGAAGATAAGTTTGGGGATGAAGAAAGAAACATTATTTCCAAACCTGCAGAAACTGCTCCGGCAGAAAAGCCTTCAGAAGCAGTGAACGAAGAAACAACAGAAAATGTTGTAAATCCAACGGATGCAGAAAAAGAGACCACAGCTGCTGAAGAAACCGCAGAAGTTCCGGAAACTAAGGAAGATGTGGAAGAAAGCAAAGAGCAGCCGGAAGAGACTAAGGAAGAAGAGACTGAGGCAGCAACAGAAGCTCCAGAGGAGATAACAGAGCCTGAGACTGAGGAAGCAGCTGAAACGGAAGCAGCAGAATCTGAGACAGAAGCTTCTGAACCAGAGGCAGAGGCTCCGGCAGAAGAACCGGCGCAGGAAGGTGAAGTAACAGCTTCTATTTCCAGACATGGTGTACCGTTAGTTGCCATGAAGGAAGACGCAGAAAATGCAGCAGATGGGGCAGAGCCAACAGAACCGGAAAAGGAAGAAGCAGCAGAGGCTGCAGAGCCGGTCAAAGAAGAAAAAGCGGAAGAACTGAAAAAGGAAGAAGCTTCTGAACCAGAGACTGCACCTGAACCAGAGACAGAAACAACTGTAGAAGAGACTACGACAGAAGAGACTACAGCAGAAAAAACCACAGCAGAGGCAGAAAAAGAAAGCAGACCGGAAGGCTCTGCAGCAGAAGAAACCACAGCAGAGGCAGAAACTGAACCGGAAGTTCCGGCAGGCCCGGGAGAGACAACTGTACCAGAAGGAACCCCGGAAAGTACAGAACCGGAAACAGAGCCTGCACAGCCGGCAGAAACAACAGCGGCTATCCCGGAAACATTACCAGCACCACAGCCAGAAGCACCGGCAAAAACAGCAGATGACGGAGATCTGGTAGGTATTGGTTACTGCAGTACAGCGAAGGTTTATAAGAGTACACTGAATGCATTGCGTGTATTTGATGCTGAAATTGTACTTTCTGCAGAAGTTGCAGGAGCAGAAGGCGTGACAGTGAAGCTGACAGCTTTAAGCGATGTGCTTCCTGAAAATGGCTATATTGAGGCTAATGCAGTAGAGGATGAAGCTCAGCTGGAGCTTATGAAAGCAGCTGCAGATGATATATTAAAAGCTGAAAACCGCAGAGTAACGGATCTTTTTGCAGCAGACATCACCCTTTACAATGAAGATGGTGAAGCAGTTCAGCCAGATGGAAGTGTAAAAGTTACTTTTGAAGGAACCGCCATTGGAAATTCCGGCACCAGAGTCCTTTACATGGGTGAAAATGCTTCTGATACAGAAACATATGATGCACAGATGATAAAATCTGTAGCAGCAGACGGTGATGCAACAGCATTTATGACAGATCATTTCTCACTGTATGTAACAGCTGATACAGAAGAGATCATCTGTTATGAAGTAAATTTCTATTATAAAGATGCAGAAGGAAAGGATGTGTTTATTTCCGGTCCGCAGTATGTGGAAGATGGAAAAGCAGCAGAAGCGCCAGCAGTGCCGGATCGTGATGGATACAGGTTTACAGGCTGGGATACAGATTTCAGTAAAGTAACTGGTGATATGAAGGTTTATGCTGGTTATGCACCAATAGCCGGTCAGGTACGCCTTACTGTAAATTATGTGTACAGCAATGGCAGTCTGGCAGCACAGCCGTGGGTTTCTCATGTAGAATCCGGTGTTCCCTGTAACCTGACAGCAGAATCTCCTGCAATCCAGGGATTCACACCAGATCAGACAACTGTATCCTTTAATGATGCATATACAACAGACAAGACTGTGACCGTTACCTACAAAGGTGCAAAAGTTAATTACACAGTAAATCATTATCTGTTAAATGTAGATGATACAAAGCCAGATACACCTGCAGCTACAGAAACAGTGCCAGGTGAAACCGGACTGACAACTGAAGCCAAAGCAAAAGAATATGCAGGATTTACACCACGGGCTATCAGTCAGGGAACTGTAAATGCAGATGGAAGTACGGTAGTAGAGATTTTATATGAAAGAAATTATTATACTCTGACCTGGAATACAGGAGAAAATGCTTCTTATATTGCACCTGAGCAGGTACGCTATGGTGCAGCCGTAACAAAACCAGACAAGAATCCGACAAAGGTAGGCTATGAATTTAAAGGCTGGGAAAACCTTCAGGAGACCATGCCGGCAGAAGATCTGGTAGTTACTGCGAAATGGGAAGCAGCAAAGAGAGCTGATTATAAGATTATTTACTGGACTGAAACTGTAAAAGAGGGTGTTTACACTGTAAACCATGTGATAAATGGAAATGGTACAGTGGGAAGTTCTATCCCGAATGGAAGTTATAAAGTACCGGAAGGATATAAGACAACACCAGTAGCAGAAAAAACGGATGGTGATGTGAAGATAACGGCCGATGGAACGGCAGTTAAGAATGTTTATTTTGCAAGAGCTACGTATACCATTACGTTTATGAGATGGAACAGTCGGAAGTGGAAGTGGAAGGAAGATGAAAGTTTAAGGATCACCGCCCGTTATGGTGTAGACGTATCTGCGAAATGGGAAACCGCCTGTGCAGATGACGGCTGGGGACCAAATTCTTCTGGAAATATACAGTATACGCTTTTAGCGAATATGCCAGCTGAAAATCTGACCATGTATGAAAAAGATGCAGGTTCAGGTAAAAAGATTATTTACTATGTGGAAGGGTTAGATGGAGAACGAACAACGTACAGGACATTTGAAGCTTCAAGTAATGTACATTTAACTAAAGAAGATCAGATGTCAATTACTGGATTTACGTATTCTGACTGGAAGCAGTATAATGAATGGTACGAAGAACCTGTTCTCTGGCTCTATTATACCAGGAATTCCTATAATCTTCGCTTTGAGAATTGTCAGCCAATGGATCCGGAAAGCATCAAATTTGAGGCAAAACTGTCCACAGGCAAACCTTCCCGAGATCCAGGAAGACCTTCATATGTAGATTCTGATTATACATTTGCAGGCTGGTATCTGGATCCTGGCTTTAAGGAACCGGTAAATTGGAATGAGACCATGACAGAAGATGGACTTACCATCTACGCAAAATGGGAAAAACCGAAATATACAGTTGATTTCGTAACTAATTGTAAAGAAGAAAAAGCTAGTATTACCAGGGAAAAAGGTTTTGTTTTAACAGAAGAAGAACTGGCAGCACCGGACAAAGCAGATGATGAATTCCTCGGCTGGTATACTGACAGCGCACTTACAAAGAAGTTTATTCCAGAGTCACAGATCGTAAAGGATACAACTTTATATGCAAGATGGAGAAACTCTGATACAGTCACATATACTGTGAAATATATGTGTGGTGATGTAGCGATTGCCGATGCGAAGCAGCAGACTGTAATAAGAAATTCCACAGTAAGTGAACCTGCTGAAACAGTAGAAGGATATTATCCTGAAACTTTATCCATCAGTGCAATGATCACAAAGGATGGACAGGAGATCATATTTAAGTATAGAGCAGTACAGAGCTGGACTTATACAGTAAAATATTTACTGGAGGGCACTAAAACACCGGTACCTGGAAGTACAGTTGAAACAGGTACTACCAGTGACCAGAATGTAATGATAACCTTTAAGACATTTGAAGGATATACATTAAAATCTGATCCAGTGCAGAAAGTAACCCAGGAGAATCAGGTAGTTATTTTCTACTATGTACCTAAGACTGCAATTTATCATATACAGCACTGGTATGAAAGACCGAATGGTGAATTTGGACTTCGCTATATTGATACATTCAATACAGCAGCAGGACAGTCCGTTACAACAAGAGGACAAGAAATACCAGTTGATGGATTTACGCTGGATACAAGTATTGCTGGAACAGTAACAGATGGTACTACAAATATTCAAAATGTATTATCCCTGAAGCTGTATTACACCAGAAATACCCATCAGGTAAGTTATCAATATGAAGGTGATGTTCCAACAGGTGCACCGGCAGTTCCTGATGTAGCAAATCATAAGTATCAGGCACAGGTTACAGTAGCAGAAAATCCGAATGTAACAGGATATATTTTCATTGGCTGGACGGCAGCAACTGAAAACGGAACAGCAGTGACTACTACAGGCGGCAAATTTGTAATGCCGGATGCAAATGTGGTACTGAAAGGTTCCTTTACAGCAGCAGAGCAGAATTATAGGGTGAAATATCTGGATGAAGATACAAAGGAAGAAATCCATACAATGTCAGATCCAAGGGATGCACACTTTGGGGATGTGATCGAGGGTTATACAGAGAAAATTGAAATCAGTGGATATACCTTTGTAAGAGCTGATGACCTTACAGTAGGAACAGACAATGAACAGAACATTGTAAATGTATATTACAGCGAAGATACTAATGAGGATGATATCCCGGATAAGTATCAGATCACATTCACCTATGTATCAGCAGATGATGATAAAGGAACTGTGACAGGAACAACAAGTGAGATTGCTACTGTTTATGAAATCTTCAGAGACAGTGAAACTGGTGAGATCACAGAACTTGGCCCACAGACACCTCAGCATCCAACCCAGCCATCTACTGTAACACCAAAAGACGGTTACAGATTTGAAAAATGGCAGCAGGATGATCTGACATTCTTCAATAGTGATGATGAGCTGAGAAATTCTGAATACCTGGAAGATCAAACATTCATTGCACACTTTATTGTAAGAAGAGATCTTCATTATGAGATCCATTACTTCTATGAAGATGCCAATGGCGTTGTAACAGAAGATACAGCAGCAGCGATTGTAAGTGATATCGGTGTATTCGGAGAAAAGATCCTTACGACTACAGTGCCAAAAGAATCTGAATTTAACGGAAAGAATTACGTTCTGGAACGCATTGAAGGCGCAGATAAGCAGATCGGTCTTGATCCTAAGGAAAATATGGTAAATGTATATTACAGTATGGACGAGATCGGAGAAATTGATCCAGATGAGCCAGACAACATTCCAGATAAGTATCAGGTTACTTTCCAGTATATTTCTGAAAATCCATCTTATGGAACAGTAAGCGGTAAGGTAAAAGAAGTTGTTACCAGACCTAAGAATGCAGATGGTACCTACAACATGACTGCACCGGTTCATCCGAAGGCAGAAGTAACAGTTGCAGGAATCGGAAATTATAAGTTTAACCGCTGGTCTGATGGAAATACGAACTATAGCGCAGCAAGTGAGATCGCAAAAGCCGGATTTATTGCAGATACCACATTTACCGCATATTTCAGCTACAGTGGCGGAAATAGTGGCGGCGGTTCATCAGGTGGAGGCGGTGGCGGAAGCCACAGATCAACTATCTCTAATACAAGCGGAGGTCCTGGTGTTACTACAACGATCACCCCGGGAGACGTACCAATGGCAGAATTACCAGAGTCACCGGCACCAATCGTCATTGATGATGGTGAGATCCCAATGGCAGCACTTCCAAAGACTGGCCAGACCACTGTAAAAGCAGCACTGACCATGATGTTCTCAGGAATCTTCCTTGCATTAACTGCAATCGGAAGGAAAAAGAAAGAACAGGATGTATAGAAAGAATATCTGAAATAAAGAAAATATTCCCAAACTCATAAACATACCCTGTTAGCGGAAAGCTCCGGTCGGAAACGGCCGGGGCTTTCTGCGTATATAACATACTAAGAAAAAGCGGGAACACAAAGGGAAATAGGCCTGAAGGATAAAATGGGAGGGGCATAAATGTATTGCAATCCACTGTGTCATGTGCTAAAATGAACATGAGCAAGGTATCTGGAATAATTCTAAAATATTATTAATTCAAATCTAAGCTGGTTTCACCAGTATCTGAAAGACTCTTTGCTTAAACCCAAATTAATTTAAGCAGGGAGAGCGGATCATAAGC
>OGZZ01002070.1_pt1 | contig 13606 bp, 16 predicted proteins | sample 1577021 | NCBI WGS metagenome assembly OGZZ01 (sample SAMEA3541526, study PRJEB24748) | human gut metagenome | biome: human gut; feature: human-associated habitat; material: faeces | place: China | collected 2012
AACCAAAGCAGAGGAGCAGGAGGAAACCAGACAGGGCGAAACAGAGGAAAGCGGGGTGGAGTAAGCCTTGAATTTTCTAAAAAACAGTATTTTCAGCAGGGGAGCCGGGGACAGCTCTCCTGACTGGGAACCGGAAAATGAGAATCAAATGCTGGCAGTCTGGGGAAGTCCTGGATCTGGTAAAACCACGACAGCAGTGAAGCTGGCGGCGCGTCTTGCCATGCAGAAGAAGGATGTAGCTCTCCTTCTGTGTGATATGAATACACCGATGCTTCCCTGTATCTGTCCTCCTGGAGACCTGGAAGAGGAGCATTCTCTGGGGAGTGTTCTGGCAGCAACCCATGTGTCGGAATCGTTGGTACGCCATAACTGTATTACTCATAAAAAAATACGCCATCTAACAATCCTTGGAATGAGGAAGGGGGAAAATGAATACACATACCCACCTTACGAGCGGCCACAGGCAGAGGAATTACTGCAGTGTTTGAGAAAGATCGCTCCCTATATCATCGTTGATTGTGGAAGCTGTATTGCCAATGACATTCTTTCGGCCATTGCCTTGATGGAGGCAGATGCAGTGCTGCGGCTGGTAAACTGTGATCTGAAATCCATCAGTTATCTTTCCAGCCAGCTTCCGCTTCTTAAGGACAGTCAGTGGGATGCAGAAAAGCAGTATAAAGTGGCGAGCAATGTATATCCCAATGAGGCCAGCGAACACATTGAACGGGTGCTCGGCAATGTGGCATTCCAGATCCCTCATTCCGAGGAAGTAAAGGCACAGGTTCTGGAAGGGAACCTTCTGAAAGAACTGGTACTAAAGGACAGTAAAGGGTTTAGAAAAACCATGGAAGCAATCACAAAGGAGGTGTTCGGATGTTAGGGGAAAGACGCAGCAAAGCCGCGTTTTCTGCGGGTTTTCCCGAAGCTGTTCGGGAAGAAACACGACAGGATTCTGGACATCTTCCGGAGGAGATCATGGAAACGGAGGCTTCTTTGGATGGCTTGGATGGAGGGGAGGAGACAGAAGAAAACCTCCAAAATGATAGCCTGTCGGAACAGACTTGTGAAGGACAGATGCATGGAAAGGAGGATATCTGGTCAGAAGAGGAGGACATAGAGGATCCTCTGCGCACTCAAAAAACGGGAGGTCGTTCTCTCCGTACCCATGACCTGTTTTTTGCATCGGAGGATGAAGGGCGTGACTTTCAGTCCGTGCTGCAGGAGATACAGGCGTATCTTTCCAAAGAATATAGTAATCTGGTAACCGGAGATGGAAACGAAGAAATAAAAGCACAGATCCGCCGATTTGCCGGGAAGTATATTCAGGATAACCGTATACAAGTACCGGGAAAAACCACGGATGAGCTGATTGATGCGATTTATTCAGAAATGGCAGAGTTCGGTTTTCTCACAAAGTACATCTACGGGGAAGGAATCGAGGAGATCGATGTAAATGCCTGGGATGATGTGGAGGTCCAGTATTCTGGTGGAGTGACAGAAAAATTGAAAGAGCATTTTGAAAGCCCCGAACATGCCATCAATGTCATTCGGCGTATGTTGCATGTGTCTGGAATGGTGCTGGATGATGCGAGTCCAAGCGTTCTGGGACATTTAAGTAAAAATATCCGTATTGCTGTACTGAAGACACCTCTTGTTGATGAGGATGTCGGGGTGGCAGCTTCGATCCGAATTGTGAATCCCCAGAGCATGAAGAAACAGGACTTTATAAAGGGAGGAACGGCAACCAGTCAGATGCTGGATTTTTTATCGGAGTGCATCCGGTATGGAATCTCTGTGTGTGTGGCGGGAGCCACAAGCTCCGGAAAAACCACACTGTTAGGCTGGCTTCTGACCACAATTCCGGACGGTAAGCGTATTTACAGTATTGAGAATGGTTCAAGGGAGCTGGCGTTGGTACGCAGAAAGGATGGGAGGGTAGTCAATTCCGTGATTCATACCTTGACCCGTGACAGCGAGAATGAGAGGCAGAGAGTAGATCAGATTGCACTTCTTGATATGGCGCTACGCTTTAATCCGGATATTATTGTGGTAGGAGAAATGCGTGGACCAGAAGCGAATGCGGCACAGGAGGCAGCCAGAACCGGTGTTGCGGTTGTGACAACCATCCATTCCATGAGCTGTGAGGCAACCTACCGCCGCATGGTTTCCCTGTGTAAACGTGCTGTGGATATGAGCGATGAGACTTTGATGGGATTTGTAACGGAAGCCTATCCGATCATCGCATTTTGCAAACAGCTGGAAAACAAGGAACGCCGTTTAATGGAAATCATGGAGTGTGAGATTCTGGCAGATGGAACCAGACGATACCGTCCGCTGTTTCAATATCAGATTACGGAAAACAGAGTGGAGGATGGAAAGTTTGTAATTGTGGGGCATCATAGACAAATCAACCCAATTTCGGACAGTCTGGCAAGACGGCTGATGGAGAATGGAATGCCGCAGGAAACGCTGGCAGGACTTTTGAATGTAAAAAAGGATAGAGAGGGGGAGAACGGATGACGGCGATTCAGCTATTGGCGTGTGCAGGAATGATCGTGGGTGTATTTTTACTGCTGGAAATGAAGCCAGTGGAGTTTACGGACAGCCTGTTTGGATTTTTATTGAATCCCAAACGAAGTCTGCGGGAAGACATCAGGGAATCATCAGGAAGAAAAAAATCAGGGATTTTGCGCAGGGAACTGAAGGAAGCACAGAACATTCTTCAAATGACGGGCAGGGGGAACCGGTTTTCCTTCATCTGCGCAGTTGCTCTGGCACTGTTTTGCGCTGGGGGATCCATTGCCATTTTGTTAGGGAATTTTTTCCTGGCTCCGGTGATGGCAGTGGGTTTTTTATTTCTGCCATTCTGGTATGTGAAACTGACTGCCAATCATTATAAAAGGGATGTGTCTGCAGAACTGGAAACGGCGCTTTCGGTCATTACCACAGCATATCTGAGGACAGAAGATATTGTGACGGCGGTGGAGGAGAATACAGCATATTTAAATCCTCCAGTGTCCAGAGTATTTCAGGATTTTCTCATCCAGATTAAAATGGTAAATCCGGATGTTCAGGCCGCCCTTCGGATTTTGCGGGGAAGGATTGATAATGAGGTGTTTCGGGAGTGGTGCGATGCGGTCAGTGACTGCCAGCATGACCGGAGCTTAAAGACTACACTGCCGCCCATCGTATCAAAGCTGTCGGATATGCGGAACGTGAACGCAGAACTGGAATACATGATCGCAGAACCAAGAAAAGAGTTTATGATCATGGTTGTGTTTGTAGTAGGCAATATTCCTCTTATGTATCTGCTGAATCAGGATTGGTATGATGTACTGATGCATACGGTACTGGGACAGTGTATTCTGGCTGCTACTGCAGCGGCTATTTTTATATCCGCTGGCTTTGTAGTGAAATTGACCCGTCCCATTGAATACAGGAGGTAGCTATGGAAGGCTTGTTGTTTTTATTCGGGCTGTTTTTAGCTCTGGGACTTTTCTTTTTAACTGCGTCTGTTCTAAAGTTACCTACCATGGGTGCGGCGAAGGCCATGCTGGGTACGGTAAAACAGGAGCGGAAAGCGGCAAAGACATTGGAAACTTATTTTATGATCCTAGCAGTGCGACTGTCTGGTTTCATCCGGATGGATGCATATAAGAGAAGCAGGATGCAGAATGTGTTAAAAGCCAGTGGAATGAATATGACCCCGGAAGTGTATCAGGCGTATGCTCTGGTAAAATCAGGCGCAGTTCTTTTGGGAGCGATTCCCTGCATATTTCTTTTTCCACTTCTAGTTCCTGTCGTGGTTGTGCTGGCCTTACTTCTTTACTTTAAGGAAAATCAGAAAGCGGATGAAACCTTAAAGGCAAAGCGGGAAGAGATAGAGGGGGAGCTTCCGAGAATGGTGGCGACTATGGAACAGGAACTGAAAGCAAGCCGTAATGTGATCGGTATGTTGGAGCGGTTCAAGGGGAATGCGGGACCAGCGCTGACTGGAGAGTTAGATATTCTTCTGGCGGATATGCGTTCCTCCAATTATGAAGCGGCGCTGACACGATTCGAGGCAAGACTGAACTCGCCCATGCTGTCCGATGTGGTACGTGGATTGATTGGTGTCCTTCGAGGGGATGACAGCACAGTGTATTTTCAGATGCTGGCTCATGATTTTAAGCAGATCGAACTGCAGAGATTAAAAGCACAGGCACAGAAAATCCCTCCTAAGATCCGTGTTTTTTCCTTTGTCATGCTGGTATGTTTTCTGCTGACTTACCTGGCGATTATCTGCTATGTGGCATTGGAGAGCCTCGGAGGAATGTTTTAGACAGGAAGGAGGAGAGGATGAGGAGTCATCGTTTATGGAGAGCACTGTCAGAAAGACGGGGCGAAGGATATGTGGATGTGATCGTGTTGGTTTTGTGTGCGGTCATGGTGCTTGCCCTTGCCATGCGTGTGCTTCCGATTTTTATTCAGAAACAGCAGTTGGATACCTTCGCTACAGAACTGGTGCGTGAAGCAGAGGTAAGCGGGCGCGTAGGTACAGAGACAAGCCGCCGTGCCGCTGTGCTGTCAGAAAAAACAGGGCTTTATCCGGACATTTTATGGTCCAGTCATGGAAGAATCCAGTTAAATGAAGAGGTTACCGTTACCCTGACGATGGATACAAATATCGGTCTGTTTGGCGAGTTTGCTTCTTTTCCGGTTACGCTTCGCGCACAGGCAGCTGGAAAATCAGAAGTTTACTGGAAATGAGGTGGAGGGATTGCGGAAACGGATGAAAGAGATACTGAGAGACAGGCGAGCCTCCTCATTTCCCATGACCATCGGGATTGTTCTTTCGTTGATTATTCTGATGTGTGGGATTAGTGAGTATTTCCGGCTTCAAATTATTGCGGCAGGTGTGCGGGAAGCCGTGGAGGATGCTGTCATCTCCACAGTCAATGATAATTATGCAGGTGTGTATCATGGAGTCAGGGAGGGATATTCTGGCAGTTATGTTCCTTTTGGAGAGGGAAGTTGGGAAGAAGATCTGAATGAAGGGGACATTTATGATTATCTGGATGAAACCATAGGGACCCGATTGTCTGGCGGCAGGCATATAAAGTATGCGGATACTGGAACTGCAATGGAGTTTGCCATAGACAGCCTGCAAGTGACGCTTCGGAATGCACCTCTGGCCCCATCAGATCCAGCCCATGCGCAGCGGTTTGAGGCAGATGCTATTGTTAGACTGGAGGTTCCGGTTCGGTTTGGCGGCCGGATTCTTCCATCCATGTGGATCACATTGAAGGTACAGGCTGGATATACAGAGGTGTTCTAGGGAATGACCTGGACTTTGAGAGGATTGTATAGTATGTTGTGCATAACAAAACAGGATAAAGGAGGAGCAGAATTATGAAACTGACAGAGAAGATGAAAAAGAATCTGGCAATTTTGGGTGGCGTGCTCATAGGAATCGGCCTGATCGCTGCCATAGGAATGCAGTTTGGTTCGAAACCGTCAGGTAAAGATGTTCTGCCAGGAACAGGGGAAACGGAAACAGAATTGATTGTAGATCCTGGAGATTTTGAAAAGAAGGAAAAGGAAAGTAAAGTAGTGTCCAGAGAAGAAGAGAGCCTTGTGATTCATCAGGGAATCGGAGAAAATCAGGAAACAGACACTCAGGCGGTGGACAGTCGGGCGCCACAGACTGATCAGACAACGCAGAGTATCCAACCGAAACCAACCAAACCAGAACCGCCAAGCAAGGAGATCCTGACAGATCCAACACAAAAACCGGATGGTACAAAGCAGGATACCCCTCCGGTTCCGGTGGATCATGAAGCGGTAGAAAAACCGTCCGAACCGGTAGCAGATCCGGAACAGCCGCAGGCAGGAGATACTTCCGGGAACCAGATCTATGTTCCAGGATTCGGCTGGGTAGAAAATCATGGAGGAGGAGGCTCTGGAACTGCAGCAGAAGATATGTATGAAAACGGGAATAAGATTGGCATTATGGATTAAGACAGAAAGAGGAAGCACCGCATCAATGTGGTGTTTTTTCTTTTCCCAGAAACCAGGGAAGGAAACAAGGCTTCCCGTGGTTGGAAAGGAGGATACTTGAAACAGAAGAAATATGTGTTTTTTACAGTCTCAATCTTACTGTCTTTGATACTCTCCATCCAGGTTTATGCGGTAGGGGACGGGAACCTGGATGGAGGTGGCGGAAGTATGGGACAGGGGACCATCCAGAATTCCTGGTCACCGGGAAATGAAGGAGTGCGGGTTACCGTAATCCGGGCAGAGAGCCATGATCCGGTAACAAGACCGATTGACTTAACAAATAAGCATCCCAATATTACCTACTCCTTTGGGAAAGTCAGTAAAATGTCATATACCAAAGGAAGTGCCCTGATGATCGACACCAATCCGTATGAGTATGTGAATCCGGCACAGCCCCTACCAAGGATCATCAGCTCGAAAAGCTTGGGGCAAGCTAATATTGAGCAGATAAAAAGCTATTTTACAGATGAACAGGTGGTGCGTAGCATTGCCGGACTAACCGGAATGGACTTTGACACACTGGTGGGAGGGGAGTATAGGCTCTTATTGGAGCCGATCAGTTTCCTTAAATTTCAGGGAACCCTGATTGCGGTTACAGCAACAGAGGCAGCGCTCTATGATGAGATGTTAAGTGGTGGGCTTCGTACTGTCCTTCCAACAGTGGCATTTCAGAACCTGCCGCTTTCCATGTTTTTGGAAACACCAGATCTGGGATATCCGGCCTGGGGCGGTCCGACATCGGGAGTCCGTTCCAACAGTGAAATAAAGAGTTCCTTGGGTCTTGGTATTGTACGGTTCCGGGATGTGCCTCCAGAAGAACCGGAAATCACGACTTATGATTATGAATATCGGACGAATACGGAAGTGATTACGGCAGTAGAGGTAAGCGGCGGGCAGAGTGATCCGGATCATCCGGTATCCGTAACATTTTCCGTAGGGGGAAGAAGCTATGAGGTAGGGGAGGTATATTATCCGTCTGGCGACAGTCAGCTGGCTTGGATCCGCTGGACAACACCGGAGCAGCCTCAGACTATGACGATGACCGTCCGTGTGCGGGGCGGAGGAGGAACAAGTAAAGGAACTCTTCACATCAAGGTTGTGGATCTGGATGAAAATCCACCGCCAGATCCCAATGCGGATGACCGGAATGACGAGTTTACAAGACCTTCGGTTCCTTCCAATGCAGAAGTAACCTCTGCATCCTGGGGTGTGTGGAGACCATGGTGGAGGGAATACTGGGTATGGCACAGCGGGGATGAGGATGATGACGGGTACTGGTGTGACCATGGCTGGTGGGAGTTTGATCTGGACCGATATTCCGCAAGCCTGACTGCAGATATGAGAATTACAACCGATGAAAAGTCCCCTACTGCTACGGGAAGGACGATGAAATCCGGTTATGGATTCCAGGAAAAGGTAACAACTCATGTCAGCACCAATCAGAGTTCTGCAGTGACATCTGCGCAGAATGCGGTGACTTATTTTCCGGAATTTCAGTATGAGAGGTTTTGGAGGCTTTTGGAGCGGATGAATGTCGGCTATGATATGACCCATGAGTTTAAGAAAAATGGTTACAGTACCTATGAGAGGAGAACGCATTTTACACCAATTTGGTATCCGGACGGAAGTTATACGCCATATACTTGGCTGCTGGATTGCTGGACACCGGCTGGAATGCTCTCCATGAATCTGAATGATTCTATTACCATTGATGGGAACTTGTGGAGTGACTGGCATATCGCACCACAGAAACCAGAGTAGGAGGAAGTATGTCATATCAACAGACGGAGAAACCAAAGGGATTTTTGTATCATTACACAACCCGTGACCATTTGGAAGATATTCTGCGGGATGGCAGGATACGAAGGATGGGTGATAAGGAGTGCTGGTTTTGTACATCTTTAGAGGATACACTGGAATTAATGCAAAAGACAGTGATGATGGAAGGGAAGCCTTACTATGGAGTTGGAGGAGTATTAAGGTATTATCCTGTATTTGTTCCGGAATCCTATGTGATTTTGAGATTGCAGCCACGTTTTCAAAATGGGGAATGGGTTCGGTGGAATCAGGAACTTCCACTAGATGCACCTACTTCTTTGCAGGAGGAGGCAAAGCGGTTTAGCAGTTTAAAAGTTGGCTTTCGGGGAGATCTAAAGTTTCAGGAACATCCGGATATTATCGAATTGGCTCCTCTTCTTGAAAGACAGCAAAGAATGGGGCTGAAACTCACACAATCTTAGTAGAAAGGAAAAATAAATGAGAACAAAGAAAATTTCAGCAGTTATGTGCATGGTATTCGTACTGGTAGTTTTGTTCTGCGTTCCGGTATATGCATCGGGCGATGTAGCCGGTGCGATTGAGGGAACTTGGCAGACGGCATCCCAACAGATTAAAACAGTTGTCGATCATGTTGTATTTCCCGCTATAGATCTGATCCTTGCCGTGTTCTTTTTTGGAAAACTGGGAACGGCATACTTTGATTATCGGAAGCACGGACAGTTTGAATGGGCAGCACCTGCAATTCTGTTTGCCTGTCTGGTATTTACCCTAACTGCACCGCTTTATATCTGGCAGATTCTCGGAATTTAGGAGGGATGTCATGGGATGTTGGGGAATTACTGCGTTTGAGTCTGATACTGGGCTGGATGCCATTGGTCTTATACGGAACCATCTTCCGGAACAAGGAGATGTGAAGCTTCAGCAGATGATTGACTGGTTGAGGGCAGATTCTTGGAATGCCCCTCCGGAAGTGTCAGAAGGGGTGTCTCATACAAGCCCAATGGCAGTGGCAGAACTAATTGTAAAATTCCAGGAGAAGGATTTTTCTGCACTGGATGGAATCAGGGGGGATAAAAAGTTTTCCTCCCTGTCTTCTTTTACAGCATCAAAAGAATCCCTTCAGTGGGTAAGGGAATATCTGTCGGAAACTCTTTTTTACAGCCGTAAATGTGCAAAAGAGCAGGAGAAGTCGGGAGTTTTGTGGGGCGGTTGGTTTCAGGAACGGGATTGGAAGCACTGGCAGGCGCATATGGAAAGACTGATTGGAAGGATGGATGAACTGCTTACAAGAGAGGGAGAAACAGTTGCATTATGGACAGGAAGCGTTTGCCAGAAGGTGGAACCAGGAAAAATGGCAGGAAAGAAAGAAGGGGAAGAACGTGAGAACCCACATAGGTCGGAGGAGGAAAGCATGACGTTTTTTGAGAGAGAACTTAAAAAATTATTTGGAACGGGAGCGAACTTTTCAGAACCAAGGTTTGTCGGGAATTGTTGTTATGGAAGGCTGACGGATCAGATCCGTGTCAAAATCAACTTTCAGACAGGCATGGTTGCGGATCATTATGACCGATTGAAAGTGACCCTTTTGAATCGGAATGAAGGAATGATCGACAGCATGGTTGTGAAATTTGGAGATGTGTGGGGGCTGAAAAAAACGACTAATCCCAATTTTCGCGACGGGGTAAATCCCCACATCTGGTCCTATGGAAAGGAGATCGGCTGGTATGTATATCAGCCCGGAAAAGAGGATTATAAAGTACTCAGCGAAGCGATAAAAACCTATCTGCAAGTGTTTCAGGAACCGGAGGAAACTATGCAAATGGGACAGAAGATGTGTTAAGGGGAGGTGGTTAAAACTTGTTTATCTGGGATTTTGTTGCAGACACGGTTCTGGGACAGATCATTGACTGGCTGTATGGTCAGATTGTTGGATTTCTGGGGGATTTTTTCATGCAGATGGGAAGCATGGGGGCTGAACTGTTTGAAATGAGCTGGGTACAGTCTGTTGTGCTTCTTTTTTATTATCTGGCATGGGCACTTTATGTGACGGGAATCGTAGTGGCAGCCTTTGAATGCGGAATTGAATATCAGAATGGCAGGGGAAGCATACGCGATACTGCCCTGAATGTAATCAAAGGATTCCTGGCAGCCAGCCTTTTTACGACTGTTCCAGTGGAACTTTATAAGCTCAGTATTTCACTTCAGGGGAGTTTTACAGCCGGTATTACAGGATTGGGAGAAGATATTGGGACAGTTGCGGCAGGGATTGTGCAGTCTCTTCAGGATGCTGCTACCTGGCAAGAAGCTGCCACATCTGGAGTTTTTGGTGGAATCGGAAGTATCAGCAGCCCGATTTTTATGATTTTTCTCCTGATCCTCATGGGTTATGCGGTAATCAAAGTGTTCTTTGCGAACTTAAAACGGGGCGGGATCCTGCTGATCCAGATTGCAGTAGGGAGCCTTTATTTATTCAGTGTGCCAAGGGGATATATTGATGGATTTGTTGGCTGGTGCAAGCAGGTAATCGGTCTGTGCCTGACCGCATTTTTACAGGCGACGGTCCTGATCGCAGGTCTGATGGTCGTTAAGGATCAGGCACTGCTTGGTCTGGGACTTATGTTATCGGCAGGTGAGATTCCTCGGATTGCGGGGCAGTTTGGGTTGGAAACGGGAACCAAAGCAAATGTGATGGGAGCAGTCTATGCAGCGCAGGGAGCTATGAACCTAACAAGGACGGTTGTGCAAGTGGTTTCTAAGTAGAGAGGACGGTGAAGGATGGAACACAACAAACTGGTGTATATTGCATCTCCGTATTCTGGAGATGTTGAGCGGAATGTAGCATTTGCAAAGGCAGCCTGTCGTTATGCCATGAACCAGGGGGTTACGCCAATTGCCTCCCATCTGTTATATCCGCAGATGCTGGATGATGGAGTCCCAGAAGAGAGGAAGCTGGGAACAGATATGGGGCTTCGGATTTTGAAGGTGTGTGAGGAAGTCTGGGTGTGTGGAAGTGAACTGTCTTCAGGAATGGAGCAGGAAATCCGTGCAGCAAGGCAGCTTCAGATTCCGCTTAGACGGGTCAGCGAACAGGAGATTGGATGGGAACTATGTGAAGTACCGATACAAAAGGGAATGGAGATGGGCGGATGATGACACTGGGGAGTCTGTTTGACGGGATTGGAGGATTCCCTTTGGCGGCAGTTCACTGTGGAGGTGTACCGGTATGGGCCAGTGAGATAGAACCGTTTCCCATGAGGGTAACCAAACTCCGGTTTCCAGATATGATCCATGTAGGGGACATTACAAAACTGGATGGAGCAAAATTGCCGCCTGTGGATGTAATCTGCGGAGGCAGCCCCTGTCAGGATTTGTCAGTAGCCGGATTACGGAAAGGATTGGCAGGGGAGCGCTCCGGTCTGTTTATGGACCAGGTACGCATAGTAAAGGAGATGAGAGCAGAGGATGAAAGACGAGGGGTATCAGATGACTTTATTCGACCTCGATACCTCGTTTGGGAAAATGTCCCTGGAGCATTCAGTTCCGCAAATGGAGAAGATTTCCGGGCGGTCATCGAGGAGATTGTCCATATCAAGGACAGTACCTGTCATTTGGTTTCCCGCTCTTTCCGTCGGTCTTTTCCCATAGATCCAGCCGTGTTTTATAAGAGGATACTGTCCCCAGTGCATGCTGGATGGCAGATCTGCGCAGATAGGAAGGCATCTTTGGGAACCGGATATCAAAATCAAAACAGGCATGGTTTTTCTTCGTAGTATGTACCAGATGTTCTGCAGCATTAAAACGCCTCTTTGCATCCGGGATTTCTGCTAATTTTTCCCATACCTGCACATAAATCCCAATCAGATAGCTGACAGCAGAACGGTAGATCTCCAGTGTCTGGCGGATCGGGATATTCTGTTTTCGTAATTCTACACCATAACTGGATATTATCTGCATTTTTATTTCTCCCTGATAACTCTTTTCTCAGATTCTGTTGTTTTTTCTACTACCTATGGCTATATTTTAGCACATATAGTGCCAGAAGTAAACATCCGTTCTTTCTTTTGGTAAAAAATTTGCGCGTCTAACTCATCACTACTACAATATATTTATGGGTAATCCCCTTACATCCAGTAAGGATTTATCCATCTCATTACTACTACCACTGCTGCCCCAGAGGTGACAGTTTTCAAGAATCTAGTTCATCCAGAATTTGGTGAGCTGAGAACTGTAGAAATTGATGGAGAACCTTGGTTCGTAGGTAAGGATGTAGCTGCTGCGTTAGGGTATACGAATTCAAGAGATGCGATTGCAACTCATGTATTTGCTGATGATAAGGGGGTAGAAAGTATCGACACCCTTGGAGGCAGACAGAAAATGACAATAATTAATGAATCCGGATTATGTGCCTTAGTTTTCGGAAGCCGATTAAAAATAGCAAAAGACTTCAAGCACTGGGTTACTTCTGAAGTACTCCCATCCATCCGCAAGAATGGTGCTTACATCCGTAATCAGGAAAATATGACTCCGGCAGAGATCGTGGCTCGTGGTCTTATTGCAGCTCAGAAGATTATTGAAGAGAGGCTAGATCATTCGACCCAGCCTCTCTTCATTCTTACATATTCACATTAAAATTTTACAAATTTTGTCTTAGAATATACACCACTTGACTTAATCAACTTCTTATATCTGGTATATACTTTCTTCGGAAGTCTCAATGTTACTGTCTTATTGATTGCAAGTCCTTTCTTTCCTACATATTCCAGAACAGAACCATTAATCTTTAAAACTTTAATGGATGTACACTGGTAGAATGCTTTTGCACCAATCTTTCTTATGCTTGATGGTAATGTCACATTCTCAAGGTTCAGACACTGAGTAAATGCACAAGTATTAATTATCGCAACTCTCTTTCCGAACTTAACAGTTTCCAGACCTGAACACTGATAGAACGCGTATTTACCAACATTTACAACATTATTACCAATAGTTACATTTACAATATCTTCGTTTCTGTAGAATGCCTTATCCTGAATAGCGGTCACTTTGTAGACTTTTCCACTGATTGTAACGCTTGATGGAATAACCAGTGTATCTGTAACTTTTGCAAGTCCTGTTACAGTTACTTCTTTTGTTCCTGTAAGCTTATAATTCAGATCACCAACGGAATAAGTATCTCCGATCTGTGGTGTTCCGATCTTTGTAGTAACTACATCAGACTCCGCTCCCTGATATTTTTTACCTGACAGCGAACGAACTGCAACTACTTTATAGGAGTATTGTGTTCCCGGTACAGCTTTGCTGTCTGTCCAAAGAATCTTTGTTGTTTTTGCTACCTGAGTATATTCTTTTTCTGAATCTGCTTTTCTGTATACCAGATAATAACCTGCGTATTCTGTCTCATCCCATGATAAAGCAATAGATTTGTTTCCTGATTCTGCTGTCAGACTTGTAACCTTTTCAGGCTTAATTACTGTCCACACTGCATTGACTGTAATATTTGCAGTAACTTTTGAGAAATCCTTGTCCCATGATAATTCATATCCATTTCTACTGATATATGGATACTCTGCTGCATCACCAGATTTTACTTTTTCTGTCTTAACAATCTTGCCACGATCTTTAAATGTAACAGTATATTTATTTGTTTCTGATGGACTTACGATGATTGTGGTGTTACCGCCACCGTTACCACTGTCCTTCTTTGTCCATATTGCATTGACTACCATGTCCTCAGTAACATATACCGGAACATGCTTTCTGCCGTCGTGAACTGCGATTGTATGTCCAA
>OGZZ01002085.1_pt1 | contig 13519 bp, 10 predicted proteins | sample 1577021 | NCBI WGS metagenome assembly OGZZ01 (sample SAMEA3541526, study PRJEB24748) | human gut metagenome | biome: human gut; feature: human-associated habitat; material: faeces | place: China | collected 2012
GCGTGCGGACAGGTTCGCGGTCCGTCCATGTGGGAAATGGATGTGGGCACGTGGAAAAACCTTATGGATTGTGCGGGAGCCGTGGACGGCTCCATGTCAGAATAGTCAGGAACGTAATAGAAATGTATGGTGTAAACGATGGCAGAATTTGATTACTCCGAGGCGATCAGCGAAGCGCGCGCCAAATACGAGTCCATTTCCAAGGCCCTCGACGTCGATCGACTGACCGCCGAGGCCAAGGACCTTGAAGTGAAAGCGGCCGAACCCGGATTGTGGGACGATCCGGAAAACGCACAGAAAGTGACCAGCAAGCTGTCCGCGGTGCAGTCGCAGCTCAAGCGTCTGGCATCCGCCGACCAGCGCATCGAGGACGTGGAGACCCTGGTCGAGCTTGGCCAGGAGGAAGAGGACGCCGACACGTTGGCCGAGGCGAAGGCCGAAGTCGAAAGCATCCAGAAGGATCTCGACGATATGGAGTGTCTGCTCACGCAAGCGTGGCAGCCAATGAGTTGTCAGGGTGCAGGTCAGGCTTTAATACGCGAAAACAGTCCGCATAAGGCGGACTGTCAATCTATCGTAACAATCCTCTTATTGTTCGAGTAACTCGCTCAGGTTGGCACCTTCCTTTATAATGTGGGGTTGCCGCAGCTTCTTAGATCCTTTGTATCTCCACTGCTCTGAATAAGAGAAAGTTTCTTTATTAAATTAGTATTTTACTTTCGTATCAGACTATACAACGCATTGTCTATTATGTCAATATAGTTTAGAAAACTTTCATTATATTTTCTTATCTATGACTTCCCAGTAACCATACTTTGGGAATCCATTTCACAAGTCAAAATACCGACACGCTGCCTGTACCTGCCCGCCACAACCGGTACACCTGCTCTGCCGTATCTGCCAGGTTTCTCTTTGCATTTTCATTTTTCATGGCTTCTTCCAGTGTAACCACATTTCGCAGAATCGGAAAAAATGCATCGATTCCATGTTCATTGCATTTTTCTGCATCCACTCCGGTTGCCCCGGTAAATGCGATCACAGTCTTTCCGTATTTCTTTGCAAGTCCGGCTACTCCTATCGGTGCTTTTCCCATGGCGGTCTGTCCGTCCATTTGTCCTTCTCCGGTAATCACCAAGTCTGCTTCTCTGATGTACTCTTCCAGCCGGGTTTCTTCTAAAACAATCTTGATCCCTGACTCTAAAACTGCATCAGTAAATGTCAGAAATGCAAATCCCAGCCCTCCGGCTGCCCCGGTTCCTGCCTTCTTCGGATCTGCTTTCGGGAATTTTTTTCCTGCCAGTGCCGCATAATTTCCCAGCCATTGATCCATCTCCACAACCATGGACGGAGTTGCCCCTTTCTGCGGACCAAATACAGCACTGCACCCCTGTTCACCACACAGACTGTTCGTCACATCACACGCTATACGGAATCTGCACTCCTTTAATTCGGGCAGAACATGAGCCTCCGTGATCGTTTCTAAAACTTTCAGTCCTCTCGCTCCGAATGGAATCTGATTTCCATTTTTATCAAGGAATCCGTATCCAAGTGCCTGCAGCATCCCTGTTCCACCGTCATTGGTTGCACTTCCACCAATGCCGATAATGAATCGCCTGCAGCCTTTTTTGACGGCATCCCGGATCACTTCACCGACACCATATGTTGTCGTATAGAGCGGATTTCTTTTTTCATCTGGAACGAGTGTGATCCCGGCCGCACCCGCCATCTCAATCACGGCTGTCCCGGAAGCTTCAATAATTCCATATTCACATATGACCGGTGTTCCCAGTGGTCCTGTTACCTGTATCTGCTGTCTGCTGCCGCTCATTCCCGACGTCAGTGCCTCTACCGTTCCCTCGCCACCATCTGCCAGCGGTCTTACGAGTACTTCTGCCCCGGCATCTGCCCTGTGGATTCCTTCTGCCACAGCCTTTCCGGCATCCATGGAAGTCATACTGCCTTTAAACGAATCTATCGCTGTTACAATTTTCATTCTGCTTTTCCTTCCTCTTCTGACAGCGTCATCATTCCTGACATAATGCAGCCACCCTTTGCTCCGGCTTTTACAAGTTCTCTCCACTGCTCCGGCTCAAAATGGATTCCACCAATCCCATAGACCGGCAGCCTCACTGCATCACAGACTTCTTTCAAAAATCCGATTCCCCTTGGAGGAACTCCTTTCTTACAATCAGTCGCATAAATATGCCCTGCCACCAAATAAGATGCCCCCAGCTTTTCCGCTTCAACCGCTTCTTCCACCGAGTGAACCGAAGTCCCTATCTGATAAAATGTTCCGCTGCCCTGATTTTTCTCCTGTATCACAGCCTGATTCACCAACTGCCGCAGCACAGGAAGTGGGAGATGAATCTGGTTACTGTTTAATTTTACCGCAATCTGCCAGAAATTGTGAAGAATACATGGAACTTTATACGTTTTACAAATTTTCATTACCTGTCCGGCCAGTTGTTCATACTCCGCTTCTGTCAGATCCTTTTCCCTTAAAATCAGTGCTTTGGGATGCCATTCGCATACTATTTTGATCTGCTCAAGGAACGGTCTTTTGCACAAATGCCGGTTGCTGACTGCGATCACATTTTCGCAGTACTCCTGATTTTCCTTATACATAGATATAATCGCTCATAACCGGCTGAAGATGATTTGTCAGCAGTGCATCATAAACTTCCTTCACTGACCGTCCATCGGAAATCTCAAACTGGTCATCGCCTTTCTCTTCAATTTCTTCCACGTGACCTCCAATTCCTGTACTGACCCCGGCAGAAATTTTCGTCGCTGCAATCTGAACAAGATGATCTCTTACCCGTTCGCATTCCCTTGTCGAAACCGTAATGCTGGCAAATGGCATAAATAACCGGTATGCACAGACAACCTGCAGAAGCTGTTGTTCATGCACATCCATCGGATTGATCCGGTCATTATTGATGATCGGACGAAGTCGCGGACAGGAAAATGCAATCTCAGCATGGGGATATTTTCTTTGAAGAAGATATGCATGATATCCTGTCGCAAATGCATCTTTTCTGAAATCATCCAGTCCCAGCAAAGCACCGAACCCCACACCACGCATTCCGCCCATTAATGCACGCTCCTGTGCATTGACACGATACGGATAGATTCTTTTATGCCCTGCCAGATGCAGTGTCTCATATTTATCTGAATTATAAGTTTCCTGAAATACTGTCACATAATCTGCTCCACACTCATGCAGATAAGCATACTCATCTGAATTGACCGGATAGATCTCAAGCCCGATTACTTTGAAATATTTTCTTGCGATCTTACATGCCTCTCCAATATATTCTACATCCGATTTGCTCCGGCTCTCACCTGTCAGGATCAGAATTTCCTGCAGTCCTGTCGCTGCGATCGCCTGCATCTCTTTTTCGATTTCTTCTGCATTCAGCCTTGCTCTGTTGATCTTGTTATGGCAGTTAAATCCACAGTAAATACAATAATTTTCACAGTAATTCGCAATGTAGATCGGAGTGAACATATAGACGCTGTTCCCAAAATGCTTTCTTGTCTCCACCTGTGCCGCCTGTGCGATTTTCTCCAGATATGGAAGGGCTGCCGGGGACAGAAGTGCCTGAAAATCCTCCGGTGTACACTGTGAATGTGCCAATGCCATTTTTACATCTGCTGCCGTATACTGGTCATAATCATACGCATTCATTTTTTCCACAACCTGATCCAGTATTTCCGATCCAATGTCCTCCATTCCCGGAAGGTATGTCATATGGTCGATCCGGTTTTTCTTCTGATCCTCCAGAATTTCCTTACTCAGAATGCTCTCATTGATATGCATCTCATGGGTATGTCTATCTTCCCTGGTCTGTGTGCTTTCCTGTGTATGTGTATCTTCCATTGTATTTGTATGTTCCATTCTGCTGCCTCCTAATCCTGAAGAAATCCTGTCAGTGGTGAGGACGCACTACCGCCCCGCTCCATGGTTCTTCCCAGTCCTGAAAGATACGCATTTCTTCCGGCCTCGATCGCTTTTTTGAAAGCTTCTGCCATCATCGGCACATCTCCTGCGGTTGCGATCGCTGTATTTGCCATCACAGCATCTGCTCCCATCTCCATTGCTTCACATGCCTGAGATGGCCGCCCGATCCCTGCATCCACAATCACCGGAATCTCAATTTCATCGATCAGGATCTGAATAAACTCTTTCGTACTCAGTCCTTTATTGGAACCGATCGGTGCTCCCAGTGGCATCACGCATGCCGCACCTGCATCCACCAAAGCTCTTGCCACATTCAGGTCAGGATACATATATGGCATGACAACAAATCCTTCTTTTGCCAGTATTTCCGTTGCTTTTATCGTTTCATAATTATCTGGCAGTAAATACTTTGAATCATGAACCACCTCGATCTTAACAAAATCTCCGCATCCTACTTCTCTTGAAAGTCTTGCGATTCGCACTGCCTCATCTGCAGTTCTTGCTCCTGACGTATTCGGCAGAAGTGTGACATTTTCCGGGATATAATCCAGGATGTTGGCAAGTCCCCCCTCATTCGCCCGACGCAGAGCCAGTGTGATGATCTGCGCATCTGCTTTTTCAATACAGGCTTTCACCAGTTCCAGTGAAAATTTTCCTGATCCTAAAATAAACCGGGAAGTAAATTCATGACCTCCCAAAATTAATTTGTCTTGTGCTGTCTTCATTTTTTAATTTCTCCTTCTTTTTTATTTTCTCTTTAAGCCTCTTCTTCCCCAAGAATCAGTCTCGTGATCATATTTGCCTCATGGGCGGCACAAACCGCAACTCTCGCTGCCATCAGTCCCTTGCCATATTCCGGTTCGCTTACCCGGTCACCACAGAGGTAAAAATTTTTCATCAGTCTCTGCGTCCGGATCGTATTACTGCTTCCATAACCTGCCATCCCGGTTGCAGAAACTAATTTCTTTTCCGGGAAATGTTCCAGTATCCCGTTGACCAGCATTGCCTTTGCCTCCGGTCTGTCGAAAGCTTCACAGACGATCGGTGCATCAGCAAAAAGTTCCTGTAAATTTTCTTCCGTCACCTTCACTGTATCTGTTCGGATCTCTAAATATGGATTGATTCGCTCCAGCAGAGATTTCAGTGCATCGGTTTTATACATTCCGATCTGATCGATAAAGTACTGCTGTCGGTTCAGATTGGTGATATCCACCACATCAAAATCAATCAGATGCAGATGCCCCACCCCGATCCTTGCCAGTGCAGATGCCACATTTGATCCAAGACCACCCAAACCTGCGATTGCCACATGACCTTCTGATAAAAGCTGCTGCTTCTCCGGTGAATGCCGCTCATTCAACGCCTCTATGATTTCTTCTTTTGTCAATGTCATTTTCAGCCTCCTCCAACAAATGTCACGATTTCCATACTGTCACCATCTTTCAGACGAGTCTCTGAGTATTCGTATTTTGGAAGGATCCCTCCATTTAACTCCACAGCAATCCGATTCATCCGATAACCATTTTCTTCAAGATAATCCGCAACCGTCTGCTCTTCCTGATCCTTTACTTCTTTTCCATTTACTGTAATCATTTTCTCCTCCTTCTGCTCTTTCCTGCACCTCATCTTGTGCGTCCCGCTGAAGATCTTATATATGATCGAGATACTCATCATGGTATAGGAAAAAATCTACTGGATTTTTTCATATACCTGACACCAAAAAAGAAGTCCACAAAGAACTACACCCGCGGTGGTGTACCCCTTCATGAACTTCTGTCCACTCTAAATCAGTATCTCTATTTATTTTCAGCAAGATTTAGTATAAAAGACTTTCCTGAAAATGTCAATCTTTTACGTCCGGCTGTTTGTGTCAAGTAAACGTTGGCAACTTCCTCATTGTTTTTCTTGAATGATATTTTTGGTGCTAGAATCGGTTTACGTTTACCATTTAAGCTTTGATTAGTGCCATGCTCGGCACACATAAAAAAGCGGCACACTATTTTAGTGTACCTGCTCTTTCTAACTTTCCAAGTCTCTCTGCCTGCTCCAGAAGTTCCCCAATCCTGCGGTTATACGTTCCGATCTGCACCCCGGCATCGATCACTCTTCCACATCGTTCTATCATTTTCTCTGCACTTGCAAAGGTTTCATCCGAAATTTCCTCAAAAGCTTTTTCTGTGATCACTTCAACTGCAAGCTGCCTTGCCAGCTCGCAGTCAATATCATTTTCATACAAAATGCCGGCTGCAAAAGGAATCCTCTCTTTTCTCAGTTTCCTGTATACCGGGATTCCGCTGCCGCCTGAAGAAATGACCAGCACTTCCGGCTCTCCCTTTATTCCCGGCAGTTCAATACTTCCAAACCTGGGATCAAAGGACCCGTTCGTTATCCCATATAAGTCACGGATGATCTCTTCCTGAAATACCTCTTCCGGCTTTCCGAAATGGGAGATATTTTCTCCTTGCACGCATACGATCTTGTCTGATACTTTCTGTGCAAGGTCGATTTCATGCAAAGACATGATCACCGTCATTTTTTTCTCTCTTGCCATTTTTTCCAGGATTGCCAGAAGCTCCAGCTTATGCTTCACATCCAAAAAGGAAGTCGGCTCATCCAGGATCAGGATTTCCGGCTCCTGACAGATTGCCCTCGCCAGTAAAACTCTCTGCCGCTGTCCATCGCTGATCGCATTGAAATCCTGGTTGCCCAGTTCCTGTGCATGGACTGCCTCCATTGCTTCTTCTACCAGTTCTTCATCCCGCTTTGTCAGGATTCCAAGTCTGCCGGTATACGGATACCGCCCGGTTGCCACAATATCATGACAGTTCATCAGTTCTGTCTTGATCCGCTCGGTAAGAACCACAGCCATTTTGGAAGATAACTCTTTATACGACAGTTCCATCAGGGATGTATCATCAAAAAATACCGTTCCACCGATCAGCTTCAACTGTCTTGTAATACTTTTTAAAATCGTAGATTTTCCAGAGCCGTTTGGCCCGATCAGTGTCACGATCTCGCCTTTGTCTATCCCGATATTGATATCCCGGATCAGCGGATTTCCATGATACCCGACTGCCAGGTCTTTTAACTGAAAATAAAAATCCGCCATACACTACCTGCCCTTCTCCCGTTTCACCATCATATAAATGACGATCGGGGCACCTAAAATGGATGTTACTGTACTGATATTCAATTCCACCGGTGCAAGTGCCATTCTTGCGATCAGGTCACAGATCATACAGAAAACCGCCCCCGCAAAGAATGTTCCCGGAATAATCACGATCGGTTTCGATGTTCCGAATGCCTTTCTTGTCAGAAATGGAACTGCGATTCCCACAAAGGAGATCGGTCCTGCAAATGCCGTCACACTTGCAGACAGCACACTGGAAAGCAGGATCAGCACCACCCGGAAGACTTTGATATTCACACCCATACTCTGTGCATATGCCTCACCAAGCTGATAGGCACTGACCGGTTTCGACAACAGGAATGTGCATACAAATGCGATCCCGACCACCACTGCCGCCACCTGCACGTTGCTCCAGCTCATTCCTGAAAAGCTTCCCTGCGACCAGCCATGCAGATTGACAATGTCTGAATCATCTGCAAACGTTACAACGAAATCTGTGATAGCAGAACAGATATAACCGATCATGATTCCTCCGACCAGCAGTGCCGCCATATGATGTACTTTTTTTGACATCAGAAGAATGAAACCCGTCGAGATCAGTGATCCGATAAACGCTGCCACGATCAGTGTATACGATGAAAAATGACCCATATAGTTCAAAAAAATAATCATCGTCATTGCTACGACCATTTTTGCCCCGGAAGAAATTCCAAGGACAAACGGTCCTGCAATGGGATTGGCAAAAAATGTCTGCAAAAGGAAACCGGACAAAGATAAGGCTCCTCCCAGCATCGCTGCCATCAGGATTCTCGGAAGGCGGATTCTCCAGATAATACTGTATTCCGTTGCCGCCCCGTCACGCAGAAAAAGAATCCTGAGGATCTTAGGAACGGAAATATGCACATTTCCTGTATTGATATTGAGTACCACTGTCACTGCAAATGCAATCACAAGCCCTGAAAATACAGCTATGTATCTGGCTCTCCGTCTGAGATTTTCTCCGTGAAAACTTGTATCTTTCATAGTTTCTCCATTATTTCATCTTCTCAAGGAAGGTCATTTCTTTCGGATCCCCATCCGTCAGCATCAGATGCATATCCATGATCAGTTCTCCAACCGTATCTGTTGCCTGATACAGGTTCTTTCCTGTATACCATACATTTCCTTCTTTTACTGCTTTAAATTCGGAAAACAAATTGCTCTTCGCTTCCAGGTCGCTGATACTCTTCACCTGCCCGTCGATTGTTCCGTTATAGATCAGATAATCTGCATCCACTGCTGTTGCATAAAATTCTTCCATAGTCAGTTTGACTGACGGAGCATTGCTGTCCACATTTTTCAGGTTCTTGAATGCATAACGTCCGCCTGCAATCTCAATCATGGAAGGGATATAATCTTCTGATTTTCTTACTACGATAGAACCGTCTGTATTCACATAAAAATATGCCACCGTCTTTTCTGTATTTTCAAAGCCTTTCAGCTTTTCGATCACCTGGGCCTGCTTTTCAAAAAAGCTGTCGGCTGCATCTTCTTTATTCAGCATTGCACCGTACAGTTTGATCCACTCGGTTCTGCCCAATGGGTGAGATTCATAACTGGAATAGTCCACAAAGACCGGTATATCCAGATCTTCGATCATCTCCTGTACTTTCGGAGTATGAAGGATCATGGTTGATTCTACGGCAAGATCACACTCTCCGTTCACCAGAGTCTCATAATCCGGCTCACTGTATTTTCCTGCGTAGATCATGTCACCGGACTCCATCGCTTTCTTTGCATCTTCTACATACCAGCCGGATGCATTAAGACCGGAAAATTTCACCTGGTCAATGGCATCCACTGCATCCAACAGCGACATGATTGCTGTTGCTGCCATATAGATATGATCCAACGGCTGCTGCAGGACTACAATATCCTCCGACAATCCTTCCGGAGCTTCTTTCCCTTCCGGCACAACAAGGTACTGTCTGTCTTCATGTACATCCAACAGCTTGTATCCGTCTTTATAATCATATACGTCAAATTCTGTCGCATAGGTCAGATCCATTGTCGACTCATAGGTAAGGCCGTCAATCTCCGGCCCTTTTTTATCACTTTTTGACTGATCTTCTTTTTTATTTTTTGTCTCTTCTGTCTGCTGTGTACTGTCTGTTCTTTTTTTACCAGCCCCCGGCTGACCGCAGCCCCCCAGTGAGAGGACCGCTGCCAACAGCAATGCAGTTATTCTACAAAGCTTCTTTTTCATTTACTGATTCTCCTGTACTCCTGCTTCATCTACTGCCTTTTCAAACATCTTGTCCATTTTCTCTTCACATCCGAAAAGTACTCCATATACCTTGATCCACTCGTACTGTGCAAGTTCCGTCTTTTCATCTGCACTCCGGTCAATGATCACCGGAATACCAAGCAATGCAAATTTTTCGGTGATTTCTTCCAATCTTTCTGTCTGTTCTTCTACGGTCAGTTCATCAGAATCACCGGTTGACTGCTCTTTTGTCTTCTTATCCTCTGTCTTTGCACTGTCCTTTTTCGTGCTGTCTGTCTTTGCATCGTCATTTTTTTCTGCATCTTCTGTATCTCTCGGCAGAAGTTCTCCCGGAAGCAATGCAAGAGATACTTCTTTCTTCACAAGTGCTTTTAATTCCGGTTTTTCAAAGCTTCCCCCGTAAATAACTTCAGCATCCGCTTCATCTTCATCCTCATTTACCTGCATTTTTTCTGCAATCTCAGGAACAGTACAAGCTTTCTGCTCCATTCCTACTGCTGCCACAGAGTCAAGGAGATCCAGTTCTTTCATCTGTTCAAGGATCTCATCTGATGCCACATAGGTTTTATCTGCCGGCATTTTCACAATGATCATATCCTGATCCAGACCGACCGGTACTTCTACGTCTTCCGGCACAAGCAGATATTTTACAACATTGCCTTTATACAGTTCTGCTGCCAGTTCTTCTTCACTGACTCCATTCTGATCCGACGTGGAATCTCCGCTTTCCTCTTCCGCAGCGTCACTCTTACTGCTCTTATTTTCTGTGCTGTCTTTCTTATCGGACTTGGAAACCTCTTTCTCTGTATCCTCAGAAGTTTCTTTGGATGTCTTTTCAGGATCTCTTGCCGTATCTTTTGTCATGTCTACTTCCAACAGAACGATTCCCTGATCGTAATGGTAGATCTTGAAATATTCTGCATATTCCAGTTCTGTTTCTGACTGATATTCAAGTCCCATGATCTCCGGTGCTTTTTCGTCCAGTGTCTTATTACTGTTCTCCCCGACAGTTGTGCCATTTCCTGCTGCGGCAAGATAGACGAAAATACTGTACTCGATCTCATGTGCCACAGACATCTTATCTGTCATTCCAAGGATCTTATTATTTTTATTCAATGCGATCGGGATAACTACGGTCGCTGTTCCTCCGCTCTTTGTCGTATAATATGTATTTCCGTTGGCTTTTACATACTGGTAATGGTCACTGCTGAATACCAGTGTTGCATAAGCCTGTCCATTTTTGATTGTTACTTTATTACAGGTAATCCTTACTTTTCCTGTACCGCCGGACCAGGTAAAGCGATCCGGTGTATATACTCCATCTTTTAAGGCCGTTGTGCTGTCTACGCGTCCTGTAGAACCACTGGTATCTGCCTCATATTTTGACTCATGATCAGCCTTGCCGTCATTCTTTCCATTAGAACCATTGGATGGTTTCGTTGACGGTGTCGTTGGTTTTGTCGGGTTGGACGGTTTTGAATCATTTCCCTGATCATCTTTTCCGATATCACCGGTCTTTACAAGCGTATCAGATTTAAATGTCAGCATTCTGTCATACCAGATCTTATTTTTGATCGAATAAGCTGCAACTGCAATTTTCTTATCTAATGACTCCACCGGAATTTCATAAGTATACTTTTCTCCGTTCTCTGTCATCTTTGTCTGGAATGGAATCCAGCTTGATTTGTCTGCTGCCGCCGCCTGTTCTTTTGTTCCGACATACAGATAACCGTATCCCGTACCACTCAGCGTCAGAACCGCCTTCATCTTTCCATTTTTTACAGTCAGTTCGCATCCAATGACACGGAACATAGACGCACTGGAATCCACCTGGATACTGTAAATTCCATCTGCCGGAACTTTTGTGCCAGGTTCCGGATCTGGTGTCGGATCAGGATCCGGTGTCGGAAGTTCTCCTGTCTTTGGCAGGATTCCATTAATATAGAAAGTACTCTGCTTTTCTGCCCATTTATTTGATTTCTGAATGTGGACTACATAATTGATCTCTTTTCCAAGATCCTTTGTTGGAATCGTAAATGTAAATGTCTTATAACCACTGGCGATCTCGGACTTATCTTCCGCACTGATGGCACCGGCATCTTTCACACTATCCGCATCTGACACTGTTCCAAGATATAATTTATCATAAGCAGATGCCTGCGTAACCATAGTCACGGTTGCTGTATCCCCATTGATGGAAATACTGCTGCCCCGTTCAAAATTCAGGCTTGCATAGCTGCTGGTCGGATATGCTGAGCCGTACAGATCATAAACTCCATTTTCTGTTACATTTGCTTTTCCTTCCAGATTCGGCACATTGATATATAAATCTCTCGCCCAGGACATCCACGCAGAAGCCGTTCCCGGTGTAACTGCAATGTTCATTCCCTGCTTTTCTGCAGGAACTGTCAGTGTAAATGTCGTTGTATCATCCTCTGCACGATAAACTCCATTTACTGCAGATGTCTTATCTGCATCTGCCTGAACTCCCTGATACAGGCGGGTCCATTTCTGACCTTTCACATTCAAAGTCAGGATTACATTTTTTCCCTTTAATACCGCCTTTGAAGAAACAATATTGAAATCATTGTACGCTGCACCCGTTCCCCCGGCGATCACTTTTACTGCATCTGCCGCACTCGGAAGTTCTGTGATTCCCTCATCCGGGATATACATCCACAGATACTGGTTCGAGTACCAGCTTCCATCCGGCTTTCCAAGTGTTACTGGGATTGTCGTTCCCTTTGCAGAAGCCGGCAGATGGAATGTGAAGCTCCATTCTCCATTTGCTTCTGTGCCATTTGCTACAGATTCTTTCAGTTCATCATCTTTATAGCCAAAATAGATCTTGTCAAAGGAGACATTCTTTGTTGACAGAGTGATCTCCAGTTCCTCTCCATCCTGTACCACTTTTGATTCACTGGTCTTGAACATTGCAAAGTCAGCTCCGTTGGACTTTACTACTTTTACCTGATTCCCCGTAACAACCGGAGCCTCCGGCAGCTTCACTACTGCTTCGGAAGAAGTGACACTCGTTCCTGTCGCATCAGAAACGATACAACGATACTTTCCTGCTGTCTCCAGAGACATGGTAAATGTATATGTTGCAGTCTTTGCAGTAACTCCGGTACAGTCTGCCCACGTTGCACCATCGGCACTGAACTGCCACTGATAATTCAGATTGATTCCTTCTTCACCGGATGCCTCCACCGACAGTGCCACAGAACTTCCGCTGCCTGCCTCAGTCTCCTGCTTCGGCTGCGTTGTGATGTTGATCTCTGACGGTTTCACAAAATCGTCCATTGCAGGAAGCTTGAATGCCAGTGAACTTGAAGTGCTCCACTTCTGCGTTCTTCCATTTCTTGGTACAAAAGAGACTTCTCCGCCTGCTTTTTCAAGTGGCACGGTAAAGGTAAATTTTTCAAGATTTTTTTCTGTATCGACTTCACCTAAAATGATCGGTTCTTTTGTCTCATCATTTCTATTTCCGATATAGATTGCATCATAAGTAAAACTGCCACTGCTTGCCGGCTGTATCCAGACCGAAACCTGCAATGCCCCGCCTTTTACAACCACTTTAGATGCAGCGATCTTGATCATACTGTAAGCCTGTCCCGGCTTCTTTGCATCATCAGAACCATAAATTGCCGTAACTCCGTCATTTGCCTGATAATCTTCTTTTTCTCCTGATGTCTGCACATCCGGGATACTCATCCACAGCAGATTTTCAGACCATGTTCCTTTATCTGAACGTCCTACCGAAACCGGAATCCAACTGTTCTTTGCGGAAATCGGAACCTGGATCGTAAACTGGCAGGTACTTCCGGTATTCGTACCCTGAACATAATTGCTCTTATCCTCGTCTGTCGCTGCACCGAGATACAGACGGTCAAACACAGTCTTTGTACCGGTACTAAAGGAAATCTCGATCTTATCCCCTTTTACGGTACACGTTGCATCTGTGATCGGGAACATTCCATAAGAAGTTCCATCATTTTTCAGAACTTCAACCCCTGTGATCTCTTTCTTCGGTGTTACAAGTGTCTCTTTTGCAGTTGTCTCATCGGCCTGCTTTGCAGTTTCTTCCGAAGATTTCTCTTCTGCATCCTTTTTCTCCGCATCAGCTTTGTCAGACGGATCATCTGATTTTTCATTCATT
>OGZZ01002092.1_pt1 | contig 13482 bp, 10 predicted proteins | sample 1577021 | NCBI WGS metagenome assembly OGZZ01 (sample SAMEA3541526, study PRJEB24748) | human gut metagenome | biome: human gut; feature: human-associated habitat; material: faeces | place: China | collected 2012
ACTACCTGAAAAAGACCGCGACGGCGAGCCAGCACCTGCTCTCGCTCATCAACGATGTGCTGGATATGAGCCGCATCGAGAGCGGCAAGGTTTCTCTCGAGCTGCGCCCGGTGCACCTGCCCGAGCTTGTACACGATCTGCGCGATATCATCCAGTCGAGCATAACCGCCAAGCGCATTTCGCTTTTCATCGATATGGTCGATGTGGAGGATGAGGATGTTGTTGCCGACCCCATGCGTCTCAACCAGATCATGCTCAACATCCTGTCCAATGCCATCAAGTTTACCCCGGTAGGCGGCATGATCACCCTGCGCATCGTTCAGAAGCAGACCGCACCGCATGGCAGTGTGGATTATGAATTTCATATCCGTGATACCGGCATCGGCATGAGCTCGGCGTTTCAGGAGCATATCTTCGAGCAGTTTGCGCGCGAGGAGACCTCGACCGTGAGCAAAATTCAGGGAACCGGTCTCGGCATGGCGATTACGAAAAATCTGGTCGATATGATGGGCGGCAGTATTTCGGTCGAGAGTGAGCCAGGGAAGGGCTCGGAATTCACGGTTTCCCTGCGCTTTCCCATCAGCGGAGAGCAGGCCGTGCCGCAGCGTATCCCCCAGCTTGAGGGTCTGCGCGCGCTTGTGGCGGATGATGACACCAACACCTGTCTGAACGTCAGCAAAATGCTGCGCATGATCGGCATGCGGTCGGACTGGACAACCTCGGGACATGAGGCTGTTGTCCGCACGCAGGACGCGATCGAGCAGGGCGACGGCTTCTATGTCTTTATCATCGACTGGATGATACCCGATCTGAACGGCCTTGAGGTCGTGCGTCGCATTCGCAGGCTGATTGGCAGCAATACCCCGATCATCATCCTGACCGCCTACGACTGGGCGGATATCGAGGTTGAGGCAAAGGCTGCAGGCGTGACTGCGTTCTGCGCCAAGCCGCTGTTCATGTCCGAGCTGCGCCGCATACTGGCTGAGCCGTTTCTCCCGGCAGAGGCTGCGGAACAGACGGAGAAAAAGGCGGATTTCGCCGGAAAACGGCTGCTGGTCGTCGAGGATAACGCCCTCAACCGCGAAATCGCGGTGACGATGCTCGAGGAAGGCGGGTTCGAGGTGGACACGGCGGAAAACGGAAAGGTTGCGGTAGACAAGGTGCGCGAGAGCGCGCCCGGGTACTATGATCTGGTGCTGATGGACATTCAGATGCCGATCATGGACGGCTATGCGGCTGCGCGTGCCATCCGCGCTCTGCCGGATGCCGAAAAGGCGGGTCTGCCCATTGTCGCCATGACGGCGAACGCCTTTGACGAGGACAGGCAGAACGCAGAGAAGGCAGGCATGAACGGCCATCTTTCCAAGCCGTTCGATATGCAGCAGCTGCTCACGATGCTCCGGGAGAAGCTGTCGCCGTAACGCTTTCATTTTCATCGCGTTATTCGATAATGAAGCCGCCGGATCAGACTGAATAGGAAACGCAGGAAGCGTCCGTTTGGGATGCCTTCCTGCGTTTTCCTTTGCACACCGCCGGTGCGGCGTTTTTTTACCTTTTCTGCCCAGAAAAGGTTTACATTGCTTATCAATTGGCTTATGATAAAATCTGACAAAGGAGGTGGGCCTGTGCACGGAGTACGTCAATGGTGGGTGCGTCTGTCCATTTTGCACAAGGCGATCGTGCTGAGCTGTGCATTCGTCATTCCCATTCTGCTGGTGGTGGGACTGTTAATGAACGATTTTTACGATTACCGCGAGAAAAGCGATGATATCCTGTCCGAATATGCACGCTGCACGGACTACATGAACGCCATGGAGCAGGAAAATGCGCTTCTGGGCGAGCTGACGTTTGCGGCGCCCGAGTCCGATACGATCGACAAATATGCGGACGCCGTGCAGGACACCGCCTCTGCGTGGGTGCGGCTGCGCAGCGCAGAGACCGACGGCAGCACGCAGAGCGAGGTGCTTAAGCAGGTCATCGACCGCACGATGAAAAGCTATCGTGTCCGTCAGGAGACGTTCATCGCACAGCTGCATGACGGCACATTTGATGCGGTGAGCTACGAAGCTCTGCGTACACAGGGCAGCTATCTGACGCAATACACCGATCAGCTGACGGCAGCGTTTCTGATGGAGGGACGCGAGGGCTATCTGGTCCTCGGTCAGCGGGGGACCTCACAGAACATGGTATTTACCATCGTAGCCGCGATCGGCAGCGTGCTGTTTGCAGGCGCGATGCTGTACTACGCACGCAGCCTGCTGCTGCCGGTACAGCAGATGAGCCGCGGTGCACACCGCGTCGCGGATGGCGAATACGACATTGAGGACTTCAACTTTGCACGCTCGGACGAAATCGGTATGCTCGCCGACTCGTTCAACCACCTCAAGCACCAGATTGCGCGGACGATTCACGCACTGGAAAGCGAAGCACAGCTGGAAAAATCCCTGCGTCAGCAGGAGAGCGAGGCAGCACGCCTGCGGCAGCTGATCGAGCAGAGCCGCTTTGCGCAGCTGCAGAGCCAGATCAACCCGCATTTTCTGTTCAACACGCTGCAGAGCGTGGCCAATATGGCCGGAATCGAGCAGGCGACCGTCACCGGCGACATGGTGGTGCGGCTGGCGAACTTCTTCCGCTACACGCTCGACCATGACGACAGCGTGGTAACACTCGACCGCGAGCTTGCGCTGCTGCGCGACTACATTTCCCTGCAGGAGCTGCGGTTCGGCGAACGTATTTCGTTCGAGATGAACTGTGACAGCCGCTGTGCGGCCTGTGAACTGCCGAAATTCACACTGCAGCCGATTGTGGAAAACTCTATCGTACATGGTATGCGCAGCCGCAGTGCAGGCGGCCGCATCCGCATTGTTACTGAGAGCACACCGAATGGCTGCCGCATCCAGATTACGGACAACGGCGGCGGCTTCTCGCGCAGCAAAATGAAACAGAACACCGCCGAGGGACACCGGTCCATCGGCCTGCAGAATATCGCGGGACGCATTGCGCTGTCCGGCGGCAGCTTCCGCATTGTCAGCTGTCCCGGATTGGGCACGACAGCCCGCATCATACTGCCCATGAAAGGGGAAGAGCATATATGTTAAAGGTACTGATCGCGGAGGACGAACCGCTGAGTCTGCAGAATCTGAGCGGACAGATGCGCGATTTGCTTGGCGCGGATGCACTCATCGAGGGAGTTGCGAACGGACGGGAGGCGGTTGAACGCGCCCGTCAAATTCAGCCGCAGCTGGTGCTGATGGATATTGAAATGCCGGTGATGAACGGCCTTGATGCGGCAGCTATCATCCACAAAGCCATGCCGGAAACCCACATTGTATTCCTGACTGCCTTCGACCGCTTCGACTACGCCGTAGGCGCCATGCGGGCTGGCGGAACGGATTATCTGGTCAAGCCGTTTGACAGCGCACAGATTACCGCCTGCCTGCGCAAGCTGAAGCTGCTGCCAGAAAGCCGTCCGGCGGTATGCGGGGACAAGCCGGGAAATACGTTCTGCACCCAGTTTTCCGTGTGGCTGGAGCATCATTACATGCAGGATGTGTCGCTTGATCAGGCGGCAGAGGCGATGGGCATGAGTTCGTTCTACTTCTCACGCTTTTTTCGCACCTCGTATAACCAGACCTTCCTTGAATACTTGACCGCCTACCGTATCGACCGTGCGGTTGAGCTGCTGCAGCAGACTGATATTCCGGTACGGGAAATCGCTGTTCGGGTCGGCTATACGGATGCAAACTACTTCACGAAAGTGTTCAAGCGGCATTTGGGCGTAACGCCTACCGAGTACCGCAATCATAACGCAAACTGAACGAGCCGCGCGGCAGGATTTACGGAATTTATACGGAAATTTACTATTCCTTCCAAAGCATTTATGCAAATGTTACAAAAAAGAATATGAAAATTTTCAGTGTGCTGTGATTTTACCTGCCTACCGCAAGTATTTACGATGTTGCCGAAACTGGTCACCCTATATAATAGGAGATGGAAAGATGAATAAACGCTTTCGGTGTGTGATCGCCGGATGGCTGCTGCTCATGCTCTGTGCATGTACCGGCGGCACGGACGAGCCGCATATCCGCTATTACCGCCTTGCCAGCGGGCAGAGCGAAAACTACCTCGCCAATCAGGCGTGTCAGCGCTTCTGCGACATGGTGCGCAGGGAAACAGACGGCGCGATACAAATTCTGCCGAGCTTTGATAACGAGCTTGGTACCGATGCATCCGCACTTGAGCAGTGCGTGTACGGCGGCATTGATTTTGTACGCACGCCAATCTCGTCTGCCGCAGCGTATGCACCGCAGCTTGCGGCGCTGCAGCTGCCGTACGAATACACCTCGGACAAGCACCTGTTCCGGGTGCTGGACGGCGCAGTCGGTCAGCAGGTAATGGCCTCGCTCGAGGACAAGGGCCTTACCGGTTTAAGCTATTTTTATGCCGGTTACCGGTGCTTTTTCACGACAGGAAAGGCGATCACCTCACTCGATGACATGAAGAACCTCCGGCTCGGCACCGAGGATTCCTCGCAGATGAAGCAGGTCATTCCGATGTGGGGCGCCGAGGCGGTGACGCTGCCGCCGGATGAGATCGCGCTCGCGCTCCGCACTGACCGGATTGACGGCGCCGAGAGCACGCTGCCTACCTATGTGGACAGTGGCTACTATCAGCTTGCACCGTACTGGACGTACGACCGACATTCCTACAACGCGGATGTGCTGGTCGCGTCCTCGGAAACGTGGGAAACGTTCTCACAGGAGGAGCAGACCATCATTGAGCGATGCGCCGCTGAGGCGGCTTCGTGGCAGCGCGACCACTGGCAGAGCGCAGAGGTTCGAGCAATGCTGCATGCATCCCGCAGCGGCTGCTACATGGCGCTGCTCGATGAGGAGCAGGCCGAAAAGTTCCGTGCAGCGGTGCAGCCGATTTACGAACACCTTTCCGATGCGCAGAAGGAGGTCGTGCAGGCCGTACAGGCACTGGCCGACAGCGATTAGCGAGAACCCCTCCTTGTGCATGACCAGTTTGTTCGCAAACGTCCGCAAAACGGCGTTTTCGATAGAGGAAAACGAACAAGGAGGCTAAAAAGATGAAAATCAAAAGATTGATGGCAGGTCTGCTTTGCGGTGCAGTCGGTGCAGCAACCCTTGGTTTGTCCGGCTGCGGCAATGCCGCGGACAGCGGCATGATGGATGCGGCAAATGCCAATGCAGTTGCAGGCGGCAGCAGTGATCTGCCGGTCATCACCTGGAAGATGGGTTCCACCTGGGGTGACGGCAATATTCACTTCACCTGTGACGAGCGCTTCTCCGAGCTGGTCAGCCAGCTGACCGACGGACGCTTCACCATCACCAACTATCCGGAGGGCTCGCTTTGTGCGGCAAACCAGCTGTTTGATTACGTCCAGAACGGCACCATCCAGTGCGGCGGTGACTGGGGCGGCTACTGGAGCGGCAAGGATACCGCTTTTGAGCTGCTCTCCACTACAATGGATAACTTCACCGGCATGGACTACTACATCTGGATCACCCAGGGCGGCGGCCTGAAGTGCTATCAGGATATGTACGGCAAGTACAACATGACGTATTTCCCGATTATGATCAACCACGCAGAGTCCGGTATCCGTTCGACCAAGCCGATCACTTCTATCAAGGACATGCAGAGCATGAAGATCCGCCTCGGCGGCGTTATGGCCGGCCGTGCAGCGGAAAAGCTCGGCATCAACATCACCACCGTTGCGGCAAGCGAGCTTTATGAGTCCCTGCAGCGCGGCGTTATCGACGGCGGCGAGTTCTCCACGCCGTGCTCGGATGATTCGCTGAAATTGCAGGAGGTTGCCAAGTACTGGTGCTCGCCTGCATGGTATCAGTCCGGCGGCGTCAACGGCGTTATGATCAACAAGGATGCATGGAATCAGCTCCCCGAGGAGTACCAGAACGCCATCCAGATGGCGGCTGAGATCTGCACCTCCGAGCAGCTGTCCCGCTACCTGTGGATGGATTTCGATTCCACCAAGAAGATGCTCGAGGAGGACGGCTGCGTCGTCACCAAGATGAACCAGGACGACTGGAATACCATCCGTGAGACCTGCCGTCAGGTTTACGAAGAAGAAGCTGCGAAGAATGAAAACTTCAACATGGTATACAGCTCTATGCAGGATTACCGTGAACATGCCGATACCTACCGCGCAATGCTCGGTGACTACGGCTGGGGCTTCAACTACGATGAATCCGAAAAGTGACCGACAGAGTGTTCCGTGCTCTCTTTTGAGAGCACGGAGCCTCAGAAGATGAGGTGTAATATATGAAAGTGATCAAACGCATCTGCGATGTGATCGACCTCGTCAATGACTGGATCGGCAGGATTGCTTCCTTCGCCGTTCTTGGCATTCTCGCGGTCATTGTTACCGAAGTCGTGCTGCGCCGTTTGTTCCACAGTCCGCAGATCTGGACGATGGACGTCATCTGCATGACCTTCGGCTGCTACATTATCATGGTCTGCGCCTACGGCTTCCAGAAGAAGGCCTTTGTTGCGGTTGATGTGCTGTATGCACGGCTTAAACCGCTTGCGCAGAACATTCTGCACCTGATTACCTATCTGGTGTTCTTTGTTCCGTTCGTATTCGTGCTCGTGCCCGAGAGCTTCGGATTTTTCCTTCGCTCGTATACCACGGGTGAGCGCGGCTACTCGGTATGGGCGCCGCCGGCATGGCCGGTCAAGCTGGCGCTGTTCGTCGGCATGACGCTGCTCGCACTGCAGGGCATTTCCGAGATGCTCAAGTGCGTGCAGGGCATCGGTGAAGCCGTTTCCGGCACGGATGATACGAAGGGAGGCGACGCTGCATGATGGAAATGCTGACCAATCTTGTCACGCAGTCCGGCGTGGGTGCAACACAGCTCAGCGCGATCCTGCTTGGCGTACTGTTCCTTACCATGATCATCGGTCTTGCGACCGGTCAGGAGCTTGCGTTCGTCCTCGGCGGTGCCGGTGTTATTATCGGCTATCTCGCCTGGGGCGGCCCGGGCATCACCATCGCCATGACCAAGGTGTACGACCAGATGCAAAGCTATTCCATGGTCGCCATCCCGATGTTCGTGCTGATGGCAAACTTTTTGACACATTCCAAGGTTGCGGATGGGCTGTTCCTCTCTATCCGCTACCTGCTTGGTCCTCTGAAGGGCGGTCTCGGTCTGGCAGTGATCGTGGTTTCCACTGTGTTCGCTGCCACGACCGGTATCGTCGGCGCATCCGTTGTTACCATGGGCATGCTGTCCGTACCGGTGCTGCTGAAGTGCGGCTATAAGCCGTCTCTCGCGTGCGGCATGGTGTGTGCGGGCGGTTCGCTCGGTATCCTGATCCCGCCGTCCATCATGCTGGTTTCGATGGGCTCCTATGCGAATGTATCGGTCGGCAAGATCTTCTTCGCCGCCATCGTTCCGGGTCTTGTTCTGTCGCTGTTCTACATGATCTATGTGTTCGTCATCTGCCATATCCACCCGGATTACGGTCCGGCGATGACCACCGAAGAGTTGGCTGCCATGCCGCTGAGTGAGCGCATCACCGGTTCGCTCATCAACCTGATCCCGCCGGTCATCCTGATCGTCGGCGTGCTCGGTTCCATCTTCACCGGCTGGGCGACTCCGACCGAGGCGGCAGGCGTAGGCGCGCTGTTCTCGCTCATCCTCGCCATCTTCTACAAGCAGTTCAGCTGGAAGATGCTGTACGATTCGCTGATCGACACCGCAAAGACATCTGCGATGGTATTCATCATCCTGTTCGGCGCGTCTGCCTTCACCGGCATCTTCATGTCGCTCGACGGCGACCAGCTGATTGCAACCTGGATTTCGAGCGTTGGCATCGGCAAGTGGGGCGCGTTCGCAATCATGATGGCGATCGTATTCTTTATGGGCATGTTCCTCGACTGGCTGGGCATCGTTATGATCGTATTCCCGATCTTCCTGCCGATTATGGATATGTTCGGCTTTGACCGCCTGTGGATCGTCGCAGTTACGGCTGTTATGCTGCAGACCTGCTTCATGACGCCGCCGTTCGGCTTCGCACTGTTCTACATCAAGGGCATTGTGCCGCCGTCGGTCAAAATACAGGAAATCTACCGCGGCGTTATCCCGTTCATCCTGATTATCATCGCAGTGGTAATTCTGGTAACGGTATTCCCGCAGGTTGTATATTTCCTCCCGAATCTGGTAGCATCTTAATCTTTCTCCTGAGCCTTCCGGCAGACACCTGTGCCGGAAGGCTCATTTGCAGTAAGGAATAGCAGACTTTGGGTAAAAAATGCCTATGGACTGTGCAGAATATGGTGTTATACTGGATAAGTACGCAAAAACGTACCATTTGTTACCTGTGTTATTTCGCAGTTCAATGCGGTTTTCCTCTTACCGTATTACCGTAAAATGGGAAATATGTAGATGTGTTTGAACTGCGGAATAAACTTCTGTCTGCCGGATTGTTGGAGTATTTGCCGGCGGCAGACCCCCCTCCGGGCTCTCTGATCTGTTGAAAATCAGAGAGCCCTTGCTTATTCTTGCGTGGAAAAATTCCGCAAATCGCTTGACTTCTCGAAAAATTTCGGGTATAAGATTATATTGGACAGACAAAAATTCGATGATATACTATTATATAATGCATGCCTGTTCAAAGCCTGAACGGTATGGTCAGGCTCGGTTTGTCGAAAAGGTCAATATTCATGCAGCTTCAGCCAATTCGCGCAGCAGCGCGTGTAAAATAGCATTTGCTTTGCAAATGCAAAAAAGTCGGGGCGTGTACCGCGCAGCGCGGCCGAGAAACCGCGCAAGGACAGCGCTGACTTTTTTCATTTCTGGAGGGAGAAAGTTTCTGCATAGGAACTTTCGGACGACTTTGGAACGGCCCACGGTCCGTTCCTGCTTGTCGGCGAAACTGCAGTTTCGCCGACAGCCTAAGCCTGAACGGTGCGTTCAGGCTTTCGGTATATCATAATGCAGCATCGTTAAAGGAGGGGATTTATCGTGCAGACGCAGATTTTTATGGTGCATAAGCGGCATCTGGGACTGCGGGCACCGACGGTGCTTGCCGTCGGCTTTGCGCTGACGATTCTGGTGGGTGCGCTGGTACTGATGCTGCCGGTTTCGGCGGCAGACGGACAGATAACGCCGTTTCTCGACGCGCTGTTTACAGCAGCCTCGGCGAGCTGTGTTACCGGACTCGTCACGGTCAGCACGGCGGTGCACTGGTCGGTATTCGGCAAGTGCGTCATCCTGCTGCTGATTCAGATCGGCGGACTCGGCTTTATGTCCGTCGCGGCTATTGCGTCGTTTGTCCTGCGGCGAACGATCACGCTGCACGAGCGCATGGTGATGAGCGCGGGGCTTAATCTGTCGGACGGCGGCGGCATTGTCCGTCTGACACGGCGCGTGCTGTTCGGCACGTTCATCATCGAAGGGACGGGAGCGGTTCTGCTGTCCTGCCGGTTCGTGCCGCATTACGGTTTCCCGAAGGGAATCACAATGGGCGTGTTCCACGCGGTTTCGGCATTCTGCAACGCAGGCTTTGACCTGATGGGCACACCGGACGATCCGTTTCAGTCGCTCATCGGCTGGGCGGAGGATCCGCTCGTGAACATTACGCTGATGGCGCTCATCGTGCTCGGCGGTCTCGGCTTTTTCGTGTGGAGCGACGTGTGGGACAAGCATAGTTTCTGCCGTCTGCGCCTGCACACGAAAATCGTGCTGACGGCCACGGCAGGTCTGCTGCTGTTCGGCTTTGGCTGGACGCTGCTGTTCGAGTGGAGCAATCCGGCAACGCTCGGTGCGTTTGATACTCCGCACAAGCTGCTTGCGGCGGCGTTTGAGTCCGTGACCCTGCGCACGGCAGGCTTCAACACCATCGACCTCGGCGCGCTTACCGGCCCGAGTCAGGCGGTGTCGTGCCTGCTCATGTTCATCGGCGGATCGCCCGGCTCAACAGCAGGCGGCATCAAGACCGTGACGGCGGCCGTGCTCGTGCTCACGGCCATCAGCGCCTTCTGCGGGCGCACAACGGTTTCGGCGTTCGGCCGGACGATTGCGCCGCGCAGCATCATGAACGCCGTAACCCTGCTCATGGCAGGCGGCGTGCTCTGTCTGGTCGGCGCCTGTGCGATTGCCGGAATCGAGGACGCACCGTTTCACCAGTGCCTGTTTGAAGCGGTCTCCGCGTTCGGCACGGTCGGTGTGTCCATGGGTCTGACACCGACGTTGTCGGCGGCTTCGTGCGTCATTCTGATCGTGATGATGTATATGGGCCGTGTCGGTGTGCTGACGCTCGGCGTTGCCGTTTTCATGCGCCGCAGAGAGCCGCCAAGGCTCAAATACCCGGACGCAGATGTGTTTATTGGTTGAGGCAGCATTCCGCAATTACATTTTCGGCATTTTGCGTGATGATGCCTTTATAGTGAAGTAGATTAAGCAGTTATCCAAAGGAGAGACAGATATGAAATCCTTTCTGGTGATCGGCATGGGCCGATTCGGTACCGCCGTTGCGGAGGAGCTGACCGAGCTTGGTCAGGAGGTTTTTGCCATCGACGAGAACGCCGAGAGCGTGCAGCGCATCGCGGATGATGTGACGCAGGTCATGCAGGGCGACGCGCAGGACGAAGCCGTGCTGGGGGCCATCGGCGTGCGCAACTTCGACTGCTGTATCGTTGCGGTAGGTACGGATATGGAGGCGAGCATCCTCATCACAGTCATGCTCAAGGATCTGGGCGCGCAATACATCATTGCCAAAGCGAGAAGCACTGTGCATGCCAAGGTGCTCGAGCGCGTCGGTGCGGACCGTGTTGTCCTGCCGGAGAGCGAAATGGGCTGCAAGCTGGCACAGCGCCTGGCACATACCAACGTGGTGGATTTTATCGGCGTGTCGGACGAATACAGCATTCTGGAGATACACGCGCCGAAAAGCTGGGTCGGCAAATCGCTGGTGCAGCTTGACGTGCGGCAGAAGCATAAAGTGAATGTGCTCGCCGTCCGTCATGGTGAACAGGGTGCACTGGATGCAAGTCCTAAGCCGGATAGGGCCATCGAGCCGGATGATCTTCTGTTTATCATGGGCGAAAATAAATTTGTGAGCAGGGTGGTGGAACTGGGTTGATTGAGATACAGAGCCGTCAGAACGCCGCGCTCAAGCATCTTGCGCGGCTGGGACGGGAACGAAAATACCGCCGGAGCACGGGGGAAATGCTGTGCGAGGGCGAAAAAATGCTGGGAGAAGCACTGCGTTCGGGCGCGAAGCTGAAAACCGTGCTTGTGAGAGACGGCTGGGACAGTCCGCTCGTCAAAGAGGCGGAAGAGCAGGGAGCATCGCTCTATTCTGCAACGGATGCGCTGTTCAAACTCGCAAGTGAGGTGGAAACGCCGCAGAACGTCATCTTTTCCTGCGAGCAGCCGCAGTGGACGGCGGACGCGCTGGACGGAGCCGGGCAGGTGCTCCTGCTGGACGGCTTACAGGACCCGGGCAACCTTGGCACGATCTTACGCACCGCCGAAGCGTTCGCGCTCGGCGCCGTTGTGTTGTGCGAGGGCTGCGCCGATCCGTTTTCACCCAAGGTCGTGCGCTCGACGATGGGCGCGGTGTTCCGTCTGCCGTGCGTGACGCTGCCGCTTGCGGAGGCCGCCGAACGGCTGCACAAAAACGGTCTGCCGCTGTACGCCACCGCGCTGCATGAGGACAGCGTGCCGCTTTCCTCGGTTTCGCTTTCCAAAGCCGCCGTTATCATCGGCAGTGAGGGAAAGGGCGTGACCGAGCAGGCGCTCCGTCTGTCCGACAGGCGCGTGATCATTCCCATGAAGGGCCGTGCCGAATCGCTCAATGCGGGCGTTGCCGCGGCCATCGTGATCTACGAAATGACAAAATGAGGAGGCGGGCACTATGCCGTCAAGACTCAGCTATGTTTGGCTTTCGCTCAAGCGCGGACTCGGCTCGCGCACAGCCGCTGAGGTACTCGATGCCTTCGGCTCTCCGGAGGCGGTGTTCGCTGCCGACCGGCAGGCACTGACAGCTGCGCCGTGTGAGCTGCGCAAGACCCATGTCGATCTGCTGTGCGACAAGGATACGTCCGAAGCCGAGCAGGTCATCCGCTCCTGCACGGAAAAGAATATCCAGATCATTACCATTGGCGACAGCGCTTATCCGGACCGCCTGCGGGCGATCCCAGATCCGCCGACCGTGCTGTATGTGCGCGGACGCTGGCCGGATTTCGACAGCGTTCCCGCCGTAGCCGTCGTCGGCACGCGCAAGGCGACGCCGTATGGCCTGAAAGTCGCCGATCAGATCGGCACAACGCTTGCCCGGACGGGCATGATAACCGTCAGCGGCATGGCGCTCGGCAATGACGGCGCGGCACACCGCGGTGCGCTGAAGGCGGGCGGCTTGACGGTCGCCGTGCTGGCGGGCGGACCCGATGTGTGTTATCCGCCGCAGCACCGCAGCCTGATGGGCGATATCCTGCTCATGGGTGCCATCATCAGCGAATATCCGCCCGGGACCGAGCCGGACGGCCTCAACTACAAGAGCCGCAACCGCATCATCAGCGGCCTGTGCGTCGCGACGGTCATCGTCGAGGCCGGAAGCGCGCGCTCGGGCGCGCTCATCACTGCACGTCACGCGCTCGACCAGAGCCGCGACGTTTATGCGGTCCCCGGTGCAATGGGCGCGCCGCAGTCCAGAGAGTGCAACGCCCTCATCGAGCGGTGCGAGGCCGCCCTGCTGAACGACCCGAGGGCGCTCGTGCGCGAGTATGCGAGCCTGCTGCCCGGCGGCGCGGCCGCATTTCATGCCTATACCCGCCCGCCCGTCGCGCGGACGGCGCCGAAGCAGCGCACTGCGTCCCAACGGCGCACGCCTGCAAAACCGGCTCCCGTGCCGGAAACGGTGGCTCCGACGCCGGAAAAACCGGCGTTTACCATGCCGGAGGGACTGGACGAGAACGAGCAGAAGATCGTCCGTCTGGTCGGAGAGGGCATGCACAGTCTGGAGGAGCTGGTCGAGTGCTGCGGTCTGCCCGCGCCGCGGCTGATGTGCATGGTCACGACCCTCGAGATGGAGGGCGTGCTCGAGCGCGACGCGGCGAACGTCCGTCTCGCAGGGCAGGAATGAGTAAGAAGAAAAGAAAGATAATATGACAGGCGCAGCGCCTGTCAGCGCATCGTGCGCACCAAACAGGAAACGGAAAGCCGTTTTCCGAAAACCCGGAGGTTTTTATGTCTAAGTTAGTAATCGTGGAGTCTCCTGCCAAGGCAAAGACCATTGGCAAGTATCTGGGCGCGGATTACGTGGTCAAGGCGTCCATGGGACATCTGCGCGATCTGCCGAAAAAGAAAATGAGCATTGATCTGGAGCATGATTTCAAGCCGGAATATGTGCCGATCGAGGGTAAAGATAAAGTCATCAAGGAAATCCGCAGCGAGATCCGCAAGGCGGACTTCGTCTATCTCGCGACTGACC
>OGZZ01002112.1_pt1 | contig 13387 bp, 11 predicted proteins | sample 1577021 | NCBI WGS metagenome assembly OGZZ01 (sample SAMEA3541526, study PRJEB24748) | human gut metagenome | biome: human gut; feature: human-associated habitat; material: faeces | place: China | collected 2012
TTTAGTGGTTCTCGTGAATAGCTTTTGACCTGCCTTTCGGGTATGTTGTATGTGACAAAAAGAGTGTCACAGCGTCAAATCCAGAGGTGAACATCATGCCGCAAGTCCAAGTCATCCAGCCGATACAGCAACAGCCGAAGCGCCTTCGCGTGGCGGCCTATGCCCGCGTCAGCAGTGATTCAACCGATCAGCTAAACTCGCTGTCCGTGCAGGTGGACTATTATACGCATCTGATACAGGAAAATCCAAACTGGGATTTCGCCGGAATCTATGCCGATGAAGGCATTACCGGCACCAGCACCAAACACCGTGAACAGTTCAACCGTTTGCTGGATGACTGCCGCGCAGGACTGATTGACCGTGTGCTGGTCAAGTCTGCATCCCGCTTCGCCCGCAACACGGCAGATGCGCTGGCATCGGTGCGCGAAATGAAAAGTCTTGGCGTAACGGTTGTTTTTGAAAAAGAAGGCTTTGACACCGAAACTGCCAACGGCGAAATGATTCTGAGTATGATTTGCGCTGCAGCACAGGAAGAGTCCCTGTCCATATCACAGAATACAAAGTGGGGCATCCGGAAGAAAATGCATGACGGCACTTATATAACCAGCTTGACACCGTTCGGCTATAAAAAGATTGACCGTCAACTGTTTCCCGATGAAAAAGAAGCAGCAACCGTCAAAGAAATTTTTAATCTGTTTTTGAATGGTTTCAGCACGGCGGAAATTGCGAACCATCTAAATACCAATCACCCTAAGCCAGATGTGATATGGCGTTCTGCTTCTGTACGGTTTATCCTACGAAATGAAAAATACATTGGCGACAGCTTATTCCAAAAGAACTATACTCCTGATACCCTTCCACTAAAAAGTTGCTGCAATACTGGACAGCTTCCAAAATACTACGTTGAGGGAACACATCCCGGTATTATTTCAAAAGATGAATTCGAAAGAGTTCAGTCGCTTCTTACACAAAAGAATATCAATAGCACGAATAGTCGAGCCTGCATTTTATCCAAGGTTGTATTCTGCGCCCTATGCGGTCATGTTTGCTCAAGAAAAGTCCGAAAGTCCCAAACTTTTGTATGGTGCTGTAGAACGCATTTACAATCTGCCGCCCTTTGCCCATTAAAGCCTGTTTCGGAAACTGAAATTCAGCAAGCATTTTTATCCGTTTACAATAAATTGCAGGCGAACCAAAGCTATATTTTGCAGCCCATCATAGACACGCTTTTACAGCTTAGGTTTCTGCAAGAACAAGCAAATTCTGCGAGGCAAACAGCGCGTGATGATGTACAGCGCCTTGCAAAACAGCGGCACAACCTTACACGAATCCACACACTGGGATACATCGACAACGCCCAGTTTCTTGAACGTAGTATAGCCCTTGATCAACAACTACTGGAAAAGAAAAAATTCCTTTCCAAACGCACCACTGACAATAGTTTTGAAAGAGTCCTTTTCCAAACCCGTAGCATACAACAGCAATTGGGATCTTCTCCCCCACTGGAAACATTTGATGGCACCATTTTTACCAAATTGGTAAACCGCGTACAGGTCAGCCCTACCACAATAGAATTCAAGTTTATGAATGGCATGACACTATCTGAAAAACGGAGTTCGCTATGAAAAAGCGTTACATTTTATTCGGCTATCAAATTCAAAATGGTGAGTTCTGTATTGTTCAACAAGAAGGCGCCGCCGTCGAGTATATTTTTGATGCTTACAGCAATGGTGACAGTCTCCAGCAGATTGCCACACACATGAGTTCATGCGGGCCACCTTACCGTTCTTCAGACAACCGCTGGAATAAAAATATCATTGCCCGATTGCTTTCCTGCGACATTTACTGCGGTACAGCAACCTATCCCGCCATTATCACAAAAGAACTGTATTTCCAAGTACAGCAACTTCGCAATGAAAAGTCTGTATCCTACTCCAGCGTTCTGCAGTCGTTCCGTGATGATATGCAATGTTGTTGTGGAGAGCGCCTGTATTGGTATCCCAAAACGCATCAATGGTACTGTCGTCACTGTGGAATGTGGTCGAATCGAATTCGCCCAGAAGAACTCTCTCAGCAACTTCGTGAAAAGTTATTCTGGATTTGTCGGCATAATGAAAGAATCTGCTCTCCACAGGGCGCAAGCAATATCCACTCCATCGAATCTTCCCGGTTGAGCCATGAAATAAATACCCTGCTTGCTTCCCCGGAGCCAGATGCCGAGTCTATTGTTCGCAAAATCCTGCACCGCGCAGAGTTACAATTTACCTGTTGCTCCGCAGGTGATGCAGACCCAGCAACTTTGCAAATCAAGCGTGCCTGTAACGAGCTTGAACCGACTGACACTTTCCCACTGAAATTATACGCAGAAATCGTCAGCAATGTCATCCTGTATCGCGACACGCACATTGAAATAAAACTGCGAAACGGACAAATACTGTAACAAGGAAAATCAAAATGAGCAACACAAGAATCATCGAAATACCTGCCACAATGCAGACAGGCAAAGGAAAAAATCATGCCATCCGAAAACTACGCGTGGCTGCCTACTGTCGCGTCAGCACCGAGGAAGAAGAACAGCAAAGCAGCTTTGAAACACAGAAGTTGTATTATACCGAAAAAATCACTTCCACTCCCGAATGGGAGATTGCCGGCATCTACGCAGACGATGGCATTTCCGGTGTACACACTAAAAAACGCGACGGCTTTAATCAGATGATTCAGGACTGTAAGAAACGGAAAATTGATTTAATCCTTACTAAATCTATTTCGCGTTTTGCCCGCAACACACTGGACAGTATCCAATACGTCCGAATGCTGAAAGCACTTGGCATCGCAGTTATTTTTGAAAAAGAAAATATTAATACATCAACCATGAACTCCGAGATGATTCTTACCGTGCTGAGCGCTTTTGCACAGGCGGAAAGCGAGTCAATTTCACAGAATGTCGCGCGCGGTAAGCGAATGGGATTCCGACAAGGAAAATTTCCGTTTCCTTACAGACAAATTCTCGGATACAGAAAGGGTTCGGACGGCAAGCCGGAAATCATTCCCGAAGAAGCCGAAGTGATTCGCATGATATTCAACAGCTATCTGCAAGGCGCCAGTTTACAGACAATCAAAAAGCGATTAGAGGCTGACGACGTACTCACTGCACGTGGCAACAAGAAGTGGTCGTCCGAGAGCGTCCAGCGGATTCTCCAGAACGAGAAATACTGCGGTGATGTGCTGCTGCAAAAGACATTTATCGAGGATGTACTGACAGGCGTATCCAAGAAAAATACCGGCCAACTGCCGCAATATTACATAGAGAATAACCACGAGGGAATCGTCACGAAGCAGACATTCCGAGAGGCACAAGCTGAAATCGCCCGCCGCAACAGCAAGTCGGCCACCAACCATCGCAAGCGACATCGAGGTCGCTACAACAGCAAATATGCCTTATCCGAACGATTGGTCTGTGGTGACTGCGGCAGCTCCTACAAGCGAGTCACTTGGAGCATCCACGGCAGAAAGCAAATCGTCTGGCGATGCGTCAACCGACTTGAATACGGAACGAAGTTTTGCAGCAACTCACCCTCTATCCCCGAAACAGAGTTGCATCAAGCAATTTTGAAGGCCGTGCAGAATTTAGCTGCCAAGTTTACCGGCGAGGTTGCTGACCAGCTTAATGGGATTCTCCATCAGATAGAAGTCGGCGAAAGTCTGACACCACAGCTGCAAGCACAGTTAGAGCAAAACCAACAGGAATTTGACCACCTACTGGAAATGTCGCTGGACTTTGATGAAAACACCCCATTCCTTGACGACAAGCTGAAAAGGCTCAGCGATAAAATCAAACAGCTAAAAACTGCCATCACACAAAGTTCAGTCAATAGCCAAACGCCATCCACCCCTACAAATCCGATAACCGCAAAGGACCTTTTGATTACAGAATACGACGATATGCTTACAGCGAGAATCATAGAAAAAATCATCGTTAAATCACGGCAAGATTTAGAAATTATTTTTATCGGAGGTTATACGCAACAGATTTCACTGCAATAAAGGTACACAGCCAAAACTGCCCATCTGCGTAGCAACTTTACGCGGACGGGCAGTTTTTATTTTTGCGTAAGAATGGAGACAGCCACACTATGAACATCGGAGATAAAATCAAACTCGTGCGCCGCCATCGCGGTCTTACACAGCAGCAGTTGGGTATATTGATTGATATTAAAAACGAGGCAGCGAACCGCATTGCACAGTACGAAATGGGTTACCGTGTACCAAAAAAGCCCCTGCTAAATCAGATAGCAGAGGCTTTGCGTGTTTCCCCGTTGGCACTTTCCGATGGCGGAAACGGCCCGGCAAACGATATTCTGGAGCAGCTTTTCTGGCTGGACGAGGAGCAGCCCGGCGTTATCAAGCTGGTCCCCACCGAGCGCGGCACAGCGCGGTATAATGCCAACCCAGACCTTGCGTTGCACTATGATGACAACGATAACTGGCCGCCGCGCTCCCCGGTAGCCATGTGGTTCGATGATACGATTCTGGATGATTTTCTAAAGGATTGGGCCGCGGTTCAGAAGAAGTTGTATGCAGGAGAGATTACGCAGGCAGAATATTTTGAGTGGAAGATTATGTGGCCGGACGAGGTGTAAGTGAAATATTGCAATTAATAGCGGCTATCTTTGAACTGCGTTCTATCAACGTACAAGTCAAAGGCTAATATCGTCAGTTGAATGTCCATATCCATGTCCTGTCGATAGTATTTGCACTTCCACACATTTGGCTTCGGTTGAATATATGATTTGGCGTTTGCATCAGCCCATTCAGTAATCTTTTTCAGAATTGGTGGAAAGGATTGATTCTTTTTATTGAAGATAATCACGGACACCTTTGCGTCATGCCATGTGGAATAATTGATAACTTGCTGAATTGCGCTCTCGAATAGCCGTTCACCGCCCCAGATTTTGCATTCGCCAATGAAGGCGGCCTTGTTCTCAAATTCGATTTGAATGTCAGTCTTTCCAATTTTGCGGAAGGTCTCACCCGTAGCGGATTCATAATGTGTGTTTAATGCGGCTAATAGGATGTCACGGAGTTCTTCTTCTTGGTTGTTGTAATACGTTCTGGCAGTTTTCTCCATACTTGTTCCGCACATAAAAATTATATTATTTATGTTTTCGTAGTCACTATCTTTAATGTACGGTTCAGAAGGTTGCGCCTTCGTTTCGGGTTTTGTTAAAGGCTTGCGAGCGATTCTTTTTAATTGAATCGGTGTAGTATTAGGTGCGTTGTCGCTAACCTTTAATGGGATTTGTAGAGCATTGCTAATAGCGGAAAAGGAATCGGCCTTTTTCTTCCTATTGTTTAATAGCTGTGTCGCACAATCGGCAAGCTGGTTATTATATGTTGCCACATCATTATTGACACTGTCAATCATTGACTTATAACTTTCAAATTCGTGTTCAAATTTCCTTTGCACATAATCTTTCATCGAGGCTCCTTCGTTTTGGAGCTCTTGATTAGTATATTTGAAGTCCAGTGTAAAACTACCACAATTTTCACCGTATGGCTCGATGAAGTATTGTGTGGCAAAGCGCATCAAAATAACACTGTTGGGCTGCAAATCAAACAGATTTGGGTCTCCATCAAACGGGATTGTAAATGTAACACATACACCGTCAAGCTCGTAATATTCCTGCTCCCAAGGGGCATTATGAAATGGGTTTCTTTTTCTAACTTTTGTTTCTACAATCTTTTTCTCAATATTCGTTTCAAAAATTGAGATGGGAAGGATATAGTATTTATTGGAAAGATATTCAACCCATTCATGGAAGTCACAAGAGGATATTGTGGCATTACTCATGTTTTCTACTTCTTCTTCCATTTTACGGTGCAAAGCAGAAAAATAGTTTTGTGTGCTTGTCTTTTCAAAAAACACCTTGCTATACCCTTTTCTGTACACTTACTCACACCCTTTCATAAATTTTTGTAGCCTGTGTCTGCTTACTTCTTCAACTGCGCTTGCAGTTCTTGGAAACTCTCCAAGGCGCTTTGCAGGTTTTCGATGATGTCTGCGGCAAGCTCGTCCGGCTCCGGCAGGTTATCCAGATCGGCAAGGGATTTGTCCTTGATCCAGAACAGGTCAAGGCTGGTTTTGTCGCGCTCCAAAATGTCCTTCACGTCAAACTTGCGGAAGCGTCCGTCCGGGTTGGTTTCCGACCATGTTTCTGTGCGCTCGTGACGGTTCAGCGGATTATAGCACTTTACAAAATCCGCAAGGTCAGCATCGGTCATGGGGTGCTGCTTCAACGTGAAGTGGATATTGGTACGGAAATCGTATACCCAAATTTCCTTGGTCTGCATTTCCGGGCTGGCAGGGCGCTTATCAAAGAAAATGACGTTTGCTTTGACACCCGGCCTGTAAAAAATACCAGTCGGCAGACGGAGAATGGTGTGCAAATCGGTTGTTTCCAGCAGCTTTCGGCGCACAATCTCGCCAGCTCCGCCCTCAAACAGCACATTGTCCGGCACAACTACCGCCGCTTTGCCAGTAGCTTTCAGAATCGTGTTGATGTGCTGCACAAAATTCAACTGCTTGTTGGAACTGGTCGTCCAGAAATCTTGACGGTTATAAACGAGATCTTCTTCCTCCTGCTCGCCCTCCTCGTTGGTAAAGGTGAGCGTGGACTTTTTACCAAAGGGCGGATTGGTCAGAACATAATCCACACGGTAGCCGGGGTCGGTCAAAAGGGCATCACCAAGCGTGACGGGCACAGTGCCGTAAATATCACCAATATTGTGCAGATACAGGTTCATCAAGGCCGTCTTATAAGTAGCCGGAACAATCTCATTCCCGAAGAAAGTTTCGCTTTTCAAAAACTCTTTCTGTTCCCGGTCAAGCGTATAATTTTCGCTGTCGGCAATAAACTCCTGTGCGGCGAGGAAGAAGCCGCCAGAACCACAGCAGGGGTCTGCAATAGTTTTCATGGGTTCGGGGCGCAGACATTTCACCATTGCGCGGATCAGCGGGCGCGGGGTGAAATACTGTCCTGCACCGCTTTTGATGTCCTCGGCGTTCTTTTGCAGCAAACCCTCATAGATTTCACCCTTGACGTCAGAGGACATTGCCACCCATGTTTCTTTGCCAATCATCTGCACCACACGGTACAAAATTGCGGCATTGTTGATTTTGTTGGTAGCGCCCTTGAAAATCTTGCCAAGGATACCGCCTTGTTCGCCCAGTTTTTCCAAAGTGGCTTTGTACTGTTCTTCTAGCTCCGCACCTTTGAGGTCACTCATATCTGCCCATGTGAAGCCTTCGGGAATCCCGCTATCTCTTTTGTAAGGCGGCTTGGAATATTCGTCCGCCATTTTCAGAAAAATCAGATAGGTAATCTGTTCCAGATAATCACCGTAGGAAACGCCATCATCACGCAGCGGGCCGCACATTCCCCAAACCTTTGAAACGATATTTGATGTTTGTTCACTCATTTGCATAATTCTCCTTCAAAGGCCTTTTTCAAGATACTCTGGCGCATGGCTTCTGCCTGTGCAAGCGCAGTGTTTACGGTTCGCTCAATGCTGTCACAAACGGAAAGGCGTGAAGCTATCTTCTTAACAATTTCCTCTTGTTTATCAAGAGATGGAACAGAAATTAGCATCTTACTATATCCACTCACATTGAAGTGTTTCTGCCCAACTCCACGTTTTTTTTCGTTTACAAATTTCTTTCCAAGTGGCGAATTAGTATATGCGCACAAAAATTCTGGTAAAACCAAATCCCGGTTAGGGACAGCAATTAAAATATCAATTGCATTACATCCGTTAAATTGTTCTGGAACAACACAAGCTGTTCCCGGATAACCCGATCGGACAATTAAAATATCCCCCGTATGCACAATAGATCGCGCATTTGCTTGATGTCCAGCTATTGATAAATACGCCCAGTTTTTGTCTTCCACATGGAACTCTCTGACATTTGCCGAACGGAAAGCCTTAATTCCTACTTGTTCATCTGTATAATATTGAGATGGCTTTATGACAATACCCACCTTGATTTCTTTGCAAACATCTTTCACTGTATATGGTTGACCTTTGATGCCATTGAGAGCTTCTTTCAACACTGCCTGTCGGTACACTGCCAGTTGCTCTTTGATGGTTTGCAGCGTTTCCACGCCCTTGTCCAACTCAGAAAAAAGTTCTTCAATGCTGGAGACGATATTTTGTTGGGTTTCGATAGACGGAACAGGTAAGTCCATCTTTTCAATATGCTGATAATGACGTGCGTATCCTTTATCGGGAAAACGCAATGTCAAATACTGTGTGCCATAAAATAGATACTTGGGTAGTATACCATTTTTGGGGGAAAGGACTTTTATTCCATCTGCTCCTGCTCCAAAAGGAAAATTCACAAACTTAACCGCACATGTATGGTCACCAAAAACGATCACTGGAAGTTTGCATTGCAGCGCCATTTCTGCGTTATTCGTATATCCACCTATTAATTTTTTCCCTTGGTCAACAATTGCAAGTGTTCCTTGAGATTCATAATCTTTCTGTTTTGTTTTCATGTTTGGTGGAATTGAAACTTTGTCTACTAGCGTTTTATATTGAGCCATCTACACTATTCCTCACATTATGCCACCAACGCGACATTCATTTCCTGTAATATCTGCTCATAGTCATCGCCAAAAGCATCGTAGAAACCCAGTAAACCACCCTTGCGGTCAAACGGCGTCAAGTCCAAATCCTCCGGCAAGATGCTAAGAGAAGCGGCAATATGGTCTTTAATCAGACGCAGCCATTCCATCTGTTCCTCGGTAAACTGGATATGTCCGGCGTTCTTCTTGAATGTCCACTGCATGAAGTTATAGTTCACCTTGTCCGCAAACGGAGTGAGGGTATCGGTGTAGCCCATCTCAAAGCGGATGATCGAAATCAGATCGGTAAGCTGTGCCATTGTGCCGCGCTTGACCTTACTCGGCTGCTTGATGGCATAGCAATCCCACAGGCGCTCCACCGTAATGCCGTGCGTCTTTAGCTTTTCGTATAGCTCTTTTAATTTTTCTACCACCATCGGGCGGTCTTTGTAGGCCGCGTCATAAATAATGCGCAGCGCAACAATCTCGTTTTTATTTTCCTCAATAAATGTGCGGAAGCTGGAAAGCACCTTGTTTACGTTTTCTTCCTGCTGCGCATCAAATCCGGCGAAAATGACCGAATCCAGATTAACATTATCAATAATTTGCTCGTGGCTGCGGCGCACATTCTCGATATAATCCCGAATGTCCGGGTCGTGGAACGGCGCAACGGCGGCTTGTACCAGTTCTTTCTGCGCGGATTTTATCTGTTCCTCGGTTGGGGTCGGCACACCTGTGTTTTTCTGCGCCTGTGCGAGAATCACATCTTCGTCAAAAGCGTTCAGCAGCTTTTCCGCCACGCTGCCCGCCGATTCACCTACTGTGGTTTCAAATTGCTTTCTCTCCGAGGGAGACATCTGACTGTTCAAGCGAATAACACGGTTTGCAAGGGAAGTCAGCGTGTTTTCGTCCTTTGCCCCCAACGCCACGTTCAGCATCAGTTCTTTCATGCTGACAGTCGGCTTGCGCTCTAAGGGCCTTGTGTCGGACTTCTTGGATTTCGTCACGCCCACGGCATCTATGATAACAAAATGGTCTTTATTCTCGGTTGCGGACGGCGTAACTTTTTGAAGATCTTCTTTGCTGAGGATGCGCGTGCCGCGGCCTTTCATCTGCTCAAAGTAGTTCTTGCTCCGCACGTCGCGCATGAAAATCAGACATTCGATGGGCTTCACGTCAGTTCCCGTTGCAATCATATCCACTGTGACGGCAATGCGGGGATTGTAGTCATTGCGGAACGAACTGAGGACAGACTCCGGGTTATCCGCAGAATAGGTGATTTTACGGCAGAAGTCGTTGCCCTCGCCAAATTCCTCGCGCACAATCTGCACAATATCGTCTGCGTGGCTGTCTGTTTTGGCAAAAATCAGCGTCTTGGGAACTTCTTTTCTGCGCGGGAACAGCGTAGTGAATAGATTTTCTTTGAAAGTGCGAATGACTGTTCGAATCTGGCTGGGATTGACAATATCCCGGTCAAGCTGCGAGGGTGCATAGTTTATATCTTCGTCCATCTGCCGCCAGCGCTTGGCTCTAGATAGGCGGTCACGGTATTCGATCAACTGCTTCATCAAGAAGCCGCCATTCTTGCCGACCTGCGTTTCAATTAAGAAAATGTCCTCGCCCACGTTGACGCCGTCCACGATTGCCTGCTCGCGGGGATACTCGCTGACAATGTTTTCATTGAAAAATGCAAAGGTACGGTTATCCGGCGTTGCTGTCAGACCAACAATAAAGGCATCAAAATAGGTCAGCACTTGGCTCCAGACATTGTAAATGGAGCGATGGCACTCGTCAACAATAATGCAATCGAAAAATTCCGGCGGATATTTCGCGTTATAAACGACTTCTTTGGGCGCTTTGCTCTCTGCGGTCACATACTCGGCAAAGGGTGTTTCCTCGGCTTTTTCATCCAAGGTTTCACCCTTTAGGATAGAGTACATTCGCTGAATGGTGCAAATACAAATTTGAATGTCGTTCGGAATGTACGAGGATTTCAGCCTGCGCACACCGTAAATCTGCGAAAACGAGCGCGGATCGTCATTGGGCATATAGGCAAGAAATTCACGCTCGGCCTGTTCGCCCAAGCCTTTGGTATCGACAAGAAAGAGGATTCGCTTCATCTTGCCATACTTCAGCAGACGGTAAGCAGCCGTTATCGCGGTAAAGGTCTTGCCAGCACCTGTTGCCATCTGTACCAGTGCCTTGGGGCGGTTATCCGCGAAGGACTGATCCAAGTTGTTGATGGCGTTAATCTGGCACTTACGGAAGCCGTTGGTGTCCAGCGACGGGAAGTGCTTCATATTGTTCCGAATGGTATCGGGCTGCCTTAGCAAATCCCGCAGCGTTTCCGGGCGGTGGAACGAGAATACTGTTCTGGAACGATACTTGATGTCCTTATAATCGGTAAAACGAATGATTTTGTCCGTTGCTTCATAGGCAAACCGAATGGCATACTCGTTCTTTATCCATTTGAAGGTGCTGTTGGCATAGCGGCCCGACTGCACTTCCACGTCCGTGATATGCTATCCGGCTTCTTCGCGCTTGGCTTCGACTACGCCCACGGGCTTACCATCAACAAAAAGGGCATAATCGACCTCACCCGTACTGGTGGGGAACTCACGAACAGCCACACCAAGAGAAGCGGAGAGATTCAGCCGTTTCATGTCTTGAATCACCCAGCCGGATTGATTCAGTTTTTCATCAATCGCAAGACGTGCCTTTTCTTCCGGGGTCATGTTCTTCGTCATCCCTTTCGTCTATATACTCCATAATGTCACCGTAATCGACATTAAGCGTGCTGCATATTTTTCCAAGGACTGTAAGCGTGACTTCTTCATCTCTGCGGAGTTTAGTCATTGTGTTCGGTGCAACGCCGGAGGCTTTCCGCAAATCGGCTTTGCTCATTTTTCTATCGACTAATAGTTTCCATAAACGGTTATACGAAACAGCCATGACGCCCTCCTGCGTATACTTTATTATGATTATACCATTCATTGCCGCACCTCGCAAGAGTGTGCGAAAGTTTAGCAAAGCAATCGGCAAAATAATCTTCAATTTCAGTTTCTTCCATTACTATCCCGACTTTATAACTTCTTGAATGCTATCTGAAAAAGAAAAACCGCTGTGCAGCCGACAGCGGTTCATCGTCATATTCTGTTTTCAGAACAGCCAAGCAAATAATGCTGCTGCAGTGACAATCAAGGCACTTCCTGCCAGCGATAGCAGCATCGGTGCTGCAAACAGGCATAACAGCAGCGCCACAAGCGCCGAAGCTGCCGCCTGTGCATAGCTGCCATCTAACAGTGCAAGGAAAGCCGCAAAGCCGCCCAGCCCGGCAAGAATCATACCAATACTGCCGCAGATACCATACAGAAGATTAAGTACAAATCCCGCCGCATACAGCAGCGCAATCACTGGCAACGCAAGTAGGCGTACAATCCACAGTACAACGATGTTCTACCAGTTCTTTGACCTTTTTCAATGTAAGCATTTTGTCCACCTTTCTGCCGTTCGGCTCCGGGTGAACTGAAAAAGCAGCAAAAATCGTCTCAGATTCACCCGTTTTTTAAAACGGGAATCTAAGATTCCTCTTGCTGCTTTCTACTTTTGGGAAGTCCCTATACTAATAGGAATCCGCAGGGGCATTTTGGAATACAGTTTTAAAAATTTTTTTGAAAAACAAAAAAGGCCGGAACAGGATGAACTACTTGCAGGCGCACTTCTGCGCTGCATTCGTTCATTCTGTTCCGGCCAATATCACATACTGCTACGGTATCGCTCTAAACAAACAGATATTATATTGTAGACCCAAAAGAACATCTGATGGAGCTGATCGGCTAACTAAGTGCCTCCTAAAATTCCACCTCCGCACTCTCAGTGTCCGATGAAGGATTCTGCTTCAGGCGTCTTTTCGCTGATCCTCCTCTGTGATAAACTCGATACTCTTCACGGGCAGGCCGTGAATGCGCTCCACCAGAGATTCAGCAGAAATGTAATCTTCACAGCCTCCACGCTTGATCTGAAGCATATTTTTCCCATCAACGACACTTCGATTTCCAATCCGCAATCCCTTCGGAGTGCGGATTTCATGTTCTCCATTACTCATCTTTTTCACGGCCTCCTTTTTCTGGTTTGTATTTCACCTTTTCGTTCATTCGATTTCAACTTATGGACTTTTCTGAACTTTTCTTGAATTTCATCTTTTTCACTTGCATATTTACGCATTTTCCAGTATAATAGCCATAAAAGTTGAAAGAATATAGCATATATTATATGCAAGTAGTGTTGCGGTGTCAAGAGGAAAATGTGAAATCTTATTGCACATTCTGAATTGAATATTTACAAATTCCGTTGCACATTGTTACAGTACGATAACTGCTCCATAGAAAGGTTGCAAACATGAGATTTGGAGAGAAAGTTCGTGATTTACGAAAGAAGCATTCCTTAACACAGGACGAATTGGCAAAGTGTCTGGGTGTCAGCAAACGAACAGTCATCGGATGGGAACGTGATGGTCGCTATCCTCGCAATGTTGAAATACTTGAAAAAATGGCCGATATATTCCATGTGCCTCTGACCTACATACAACCGGATCAGTCTTTATTCATTGAACGCGCTGCAGCAACCTACGGAAAAAAGGGTAAAATAGAAGCCCAGCATCTCGCATTCGAGCTTACTGAGCTTTTTGCCAGCGGAGAGTTGACCGCGCAGGATATGGACGGCATCATGTATGAAATGCACAAAGCCTATTTTAAGTACCG
>OGZZ01002119.1_pt1 | contig 13350 bp, 12 predicted proteins | sample 1577021 | NCBI WGS metagenome assembly OGZZ01 (sample SAMEA3541526, study PRJEB24748) | human gut metagenome | biome: human gut; feature: human-associated habitat; material: faeces | place: China | collected 2012
CCCGTCTGAAAAAACGATGGACGGTTTTGTGGACCGAGGGCTTCCGGGCGGGCGTGCAGTTCTTTGCGCTGCCGCCGCTGGAGCTGGGGGCGTACACCGGCTTTGTGCAGGCTGTTTTTCAAGATTAGCCTGTTCTTTCTCGAATGACTTAACCTGTCCTTTTGCTTCCGCAATAGCAGCCATGATGTTATACCATTCATCAGTGCCAACTTTTAAAGGATCGTCCTCATCGTTCATACGAGCATATAGTTCATCTTCTCTGGTTTTCTGAATCTGCCGGTACAGGTCAATCTGCTGCTCTGTATTAGACATCATTTCTTCGTACATATCCGCAGATACAATAGAACCTTGGGTATTTAACAGGTCAATTTGCTTCTGGATCAAGTCATTAGCAGCAGCAAGCTTCTCATTTTCTTTAGTGGCACCATCTACGATATTGTCATAGTATGTACCTTTTTCATCACGGATTTTCTTTTGAAGTTCTTTGACGTTTTCTTCTGAATCTTTCCAGCTGTCGAATGCTTTCATTGCATTTTCTATCAGAGTTTTCTGGTCTCCAGTGAAAGTCTCAATGTCAATTCCACCATGCTCAATCTTATCTCTGTATTCTGGTACTTTAGATACAAGATCTTCATATGAATTTTCATAATAATCAAGTGACTGTTTTGCTTGCTCTAAGCTCTTTTTGTCAGCTTCGATCAGCTTTGTGAGAATACTTTGACGGGATTCCAGCCCACCATTCTCAGATAACTTTTGCAGTTCACCAATGGATATACCAAGCTTACTTGCATAGTCCATTAGTTCATCTACTTCTTTAGAGTCTGGTGAAAGTGGCATATTGAACAGTTCTTGTACACGTTCTATATCTTCCTCAGATAAACCTGTATACGCTGTCCATGTATCCTGTAATGCGGTTTCCAGACGCTTACTTTCACGTTCTAATAAGTCGGCACTGCGGGAGATCCAGTCGATTGTTGAGTTATCTTTGGCACCTTTGGAGCCTGACGAACCCTTTTGCGGATTGGTAGACTTTGGACCAGTATAGTTGCTGACTTGGACGTTTTTTAGCTGTGCATCAATTTCACCCTTTAATTCTTCCTGGGCTTGAGAAGCAATATCTGCATACTGTTTTATAACAGTATCTTTTGATACTTTATTTCCAAAATCATCATAACTTACATAATTGGGGTCTGCTTGGATTTCATTCATACGATTTACTGCCGCATAGTATCTAACCCAAGCACTACTTGCAATTCCTAATGCTCCGACAATTGCTTTTAAGTTGTTAATACTTGCGCTGGCATCATATGGAGTCTGATTAGCAAGTATTTTTTGCGCAAGATATAGTTCAAATGCCTTTTGACCACCAGCAGTAGATTCGCTTTCCTGAGCTAATGCTACAATTTCATCATAAGTTGCATTAGATAAATCTCTAGCTTCCCAAGCAGCATCTGCATGTCTTTGCGCTAGAGCAGAAGTAACAACCTCTTCGGCATTCTGGACACCCATCAGTTCTAGGTATTGTGCGGCAACATCAGCATTATCATCACTTAAACCTTTAATAACTTTTGAATTATAAATAAAGGCAGAAGCAAGATCGTTAAATGCACTCTGACAAGCAGCAACATCTTTAGGACTATTGGTGACTGCATCCATAAAGGCATTGTATTCTGTTGTAAGACCACCAAAATTATCTTTGAATTTTTTATCAACCAGAAGAGAGTAATCAAATTTCTTATCCTTATCCTTCATGGATGTCATGATCTTGTCAAGCTCTTCGAAACCTTCTGATAGACCGTTGATCTCGGAGATCATATCTTCTTTTGAGAGAGGATCAGGAAATCCACTTGTTTCATCTAAATATTTTTTCTTAGCTTCAGCAGCAGTTTTACAAGATTTTGCAATCTTGTTCCAGTTGTCAATTTCTTCTTCGGTATTAATTCCTGCATACTTGAACCATTTATCCCAGTCTCTGGTCCCTTCATCACCTTTAAACTGATTAACAGTTGATAGAAGAGTTTGCTGATATTTTGATGCCAAATCATCTGTAGAACCAAATCCTAATTGGATTTTTAGTTTAGCTGAATCAATATTAAGATATTCTGCAAGCTGATCAATATAGGCATCAATTTTTTCTTTTGCTTCAGTAGGAGAGAGATCTTCGTCCTTTAAAGCAAATAAATCATGATAAATTTTCTCGGCAGCATATTTTTTATCATTAGGAAGTTTAGATAATGGTGTAATGATATTTTCTACAACATAGTCATAGACCGTTTTCCCAGTAGACTCTGTATATTCATATACATCGTCCATTGAAAGACCAGAAATTAAACTTTCTGTAATTTCCTTACTTGTATCATCTAATGATTTATAGCTGGCTTGAGACTTCATAGCAGAAACTAAATTTGGAATAAAATCTTTCCATTTTAATTCCGCTGCTGTCTGAGCATCGCTTTTCTCCATGTTCATTGTATCAAAGCTGTCAGTTGCCTTAGTCCATAAAGAACCGACTTCGCTTTGAATCATGTTTTGAAGTTTTTCTTTTTCTTCATCTGTCAACAGAACAGTATTCAGATAGAAATCAAACTTAGAATCGTCCTGAACGTTTTGTTTAATCATGGTAGATGGAAGAAAACTTCCATCAATATTTAAAGCAGTTTGCCGATCCTTATCTAATGACTTATAGAATTCCTGTACAACATTTTTATAGGATTGTAATTTCTGTAAATCTACAGAATTTCCATATGAACCAGAGAACTCAATTTTGTCTCCAATAGTTATTCCAGATTCACTTAAATCTTTAACCTGGGAAAGAGATTCTTTTGTACTGTTGACAACAACCTCATAATCCTCGGCGGCTTTCTTAGCTTCTTCAAACTGAACTTTTACTCCACCATAAAGATCATCTATATTCTGAAAAATATTATAATTCTGTGTATCTTGTTCTGCCTGTAATAATTCTTTTATTTTAGCAGCAGATTCCTGACTATTGTTACCAAGATTAATAATTGCGTTACCATTATTATCAATCGTATCCACCAATTGGGGGAATGACTTTGCAAGCTGATTGTTAATATCTAAGAACTTATTATAATCATCAGAACTAAGAGTAAGATTTTTATTCGTTTTGGTATCAACACCACTGGCTAGATCATTGTAAGATTCAGATACTTCTTTTAAAAGTTTAGTATGTTCTGTATATGTATCCTTTATTTCTTGAATACTCTTTGCAGCTTCTTCACTTGCTTTTTTAAGTTTTTCCGTTTTATGAACAACATTGTCAATAACCTGTCCAACTGCCCAAAATGCTGCACTTACAGTAGCCATAATAAGCATATTCATACCAATATTCTTAATGGCATTTGCAAATATTCCTAGACTGGAACCGCCCTTATTGGCAATATTCATAAACTCGCCAATTTCAATCTTGCCAGTTTTTAATTTTTCTGCTGCAACTACAGCGCTAGAGGATACTTCGCCAATTTTATCTGCTATATCAGAAATGCTTTTTTGAGCTAACTGTCCACTATCATATAAGTCTTTTATTTGACTACCAAATTCTTTTGTATTTGCAATAACTTCAGGAGATCTTTTTAAGAAGAAATCAAATATAGGGGAATTTACATTATCTCCATCATAATTTACAACGTTTATTTACTTGTAACGAGAATAATGTTATAATTTATTTAATACTTGGAATATTATCTAAATTACAGGAGGAAGTTTATGCAAAAATACATGTGGTATTGCCCACATTGCGTAGAAGAGAATGACAAAACAATATGGTATTGGCGACCTCGATATGCAATACCAGGCATTTATGATGATTATGAAAATGAACCAGAAGATGAATATTGTATGTTTCATAAAGAACAACATTTAATTAAATCTGAGATTACCATCGATGAAATCAAGGTTTTGAGAAAAGTCTCAACTGATCCTAATTTTATTATGCAGATGAATGAACTCAAAAAAACAGATCCAATTGAGTATCAGGCACGTATTTCTCAGTTTAGAACCAACGTAATGCAGCAGGAGAGTATGAGCGGTAAATGCTGTCCACATTGTCATAGTAGAAATGTTGTTAAAATTTCTGTGCTTAATAGAGCCACCAGTATTTCTTTGTTTGGTATTTTTAGTAAGAAGATCAATAAGACCTATGAATGCAAGAACTGTGGATATACGTGGTGATTCTCATTCTGTAGCTGCCAGAATAATCTTTGCAATCTGTCTTGCATTATTCTTGTCCATATCATTAATAATACTTTTAGCCAGCTCAATATTGAAGTTGTATAAAAATGTATTGTCTTCATCAGAAAGGCTACCAAGATATGGAATTAAGTCGTTAAATTTATTGCATGTATCTATAATGTTTTTCACCATTTATCACCTACTTTCTAAAGGAGAAGAGTATCATAAAAGGGACCAATATATACCGTGTTGCAATCACAATATATGCAGTCCCTTTTACTAGACGTTGGTTTGTTAGATCGGCTTTAAAAATTTACTCAGCCGGAAAAGGTTATTAACCTTGGAGTTTTTCACTCAACAGGGACCAACATCAAAAGATTCGCTATACCCTTAATAATCCACCGTGGACTATTAATGATAGCCAGACAAACCATAGCAGGCCGCCTGAACTAAACACAACATATCACAAATGAAATGATATGTTGATAATCATGAACTCGCGAACATCTATCTTTTGAGTATAACTGTAAGAACAAGATTGCCTATAGGTACAATCAGAAAAATATAAGACGAGTAAAATAACTTTTGTTAACGGAAAAAGGATTGGTCTTATCAACCAATCCTTACCTCATAAAAGTTCAAAACTATCAAAAACAAAACTTATGATTACAAAACTATTGTCTTTAAACCCCAGCATTTATTAGCCGCCTATCTGGGTGGCGAGAAATATTCACACCTGTACCTTTTTTATTATGCCGATATACAGTCCCGGCAGAATATTTAATGGATATATTTTACGCTGTCTTCCGTAAATAGCACTGCCATACTGATTCAGCCCATACTTCTATTGGATCATGATTTACATATTTTCCAAATTTTTCAATAACAGCATCCATATTTGCTAAAGAAATGGCTTTGTAAGCGCATTTCTCATCTGTATGGTATAAATCAATTATTGTACTAACCAGATAAGCATAAAAAGAAGCTATATCTTTCTTACTCATAACCATTCCTCCTTTTCATCTATGGTAAGTATATCACATCCCTTATATCTTATGCAAGAGTCAATAAAATCTTTATTGTGAAAAGAAATTTGATACGCTTTCGTTTCAAAAGGAACACTTTTGCCCCATATAGTTTTCATATAAGTTGTTTTGAAAGGATGTATTACTTTTAAGAACGAAGTTGATAAATCATAATGATCTTCTTTAATTTTTATACCAATATCAGACATTATACCATCAGCGGTTAAACCGAGTACAATATCATACTGGAAACTGGTATTATGATCATAATCAGGATGTTTTTCCAAAACTTTTTCATACCACCTATTTGTACATACAAATTTTTTCCATTCTAAATTTTCACCTTTAAATTCTTTTATTTTCCATTTAGAATAATCTGCATTTTGTAATTTCAATTTTAAAACAACAGGTATAGATACATTAGTGTTTTTTAATAACTCCTGCCTGTATCGAAGAAGCGCAGTGTTCTTAGCAAGTGCATAACTATCTGTGACATAAAATCCCTTTCCAAAATCAGCATGTATATTTAACTTATTAAAATCTATTCCATTATTAATTATATTCTCTGCACGATCCATTAGTGTTCCATGAAAGAGCACTTTGCTTAATTTATCCGTTAGTATTGATTCCATTTTAATGTTTCCTATAATATGATTTATATATTATATAACATAAAATGAAAACATTCTACCAGAACATATGTACATCAAGTCAATATGGACACTACTAATGCAATTATGGAAATAGCTAATGGCATGTTAGGATGTTTTCTTGCGAAATCGTTCATTGGTAAAATAATTTTATCATCTATAAAGTTGTTTAGTTTTTGCATAGTGATCCTTTCTGTGATAGAAGAGTAGTACGATAGAAATATTTTCAAATTGAAAAAGAGCATTACCACCGGATGATGGTAATGCTCTTTAACTCCGTGAGCCACACACTTAAGTTCTACTAGACACCCCAATGGTGCAGTAACTTATAAGCAGGACTCTGTTTATTACTACTGTAAATTATCAACAGCATCTTTCCAATAATTAAATCTTGCCTGTACATTAGGCTGATTATTTACACCTGATTGCAAATATAGTTTGTATTCTTCATTATTGTCATAATTATTGATAAACTCAGTGAAAATTTCTTTTAATGCATCAAAAGACTTATTTTCAACAACACAACGATAACAGCAGTAGATAATCATCGGAACAGTTGTTTGCTTAAAACCAATTTTCTTTTCATCTTCATATAAAGTATTGAGATTATCCATTGCTGTCTTTAATGTATCAATTTGATTTAATGCATCTTTACCATGATTGCGCACAAAATCATTTATGTCTTCAGAACGGAAAGATGTATAATCATCTCCATTTGTTGAGCAAATCAGCATTAATGCCAAAATAATCACGTCTCGATCAAAGCCTTTAATAATCTGAGCCTTGGTCAACAATTTCTCTATAACAGGATGCTGAGAAAGTTCGTAAACAGCACTTCTGAAAGCAGGATCAGAAATAGCACTGCGCTTCTGGCTATTATTTAATGGACGTCCCATATTAATACGAGAGAAGATTTCACAAAGCTCTTCCTCTGTTGCATCTTCCAGGATAATAAGTGTGATATTTTTATCATTAAATCGGATTTGGAGTTCTTCGTCAAGTTCATCGAATTTTTTACCAGCAATTTCATATTCAACACCATCGATAATAACTGGTTTTAAATTCTTATCCAAAGCAAATTTATTATTCTTATAATCATAGAACGCTAAGAATCTCTGTTTGAAATCTACAACATCCAAGGTCTTTGAACCTGTATGTTTGTTTAATAAAGCCGGATAAATAGGCCATCCACGAAGTACGGTGTCAATTAATAAACTCTTTTCACCTTTCTTCCAGACACCAGCATGTCTCTGAATATCAAGATCAAAATTATATTTGTTTTTTCCTATTCCTGAACAGATTGAGTCTAAGCTTTTATTTGTTGGACTTAAAACATTCATATTCCTGCCTCCTTGAAAAATGTAATATTTTTACTATTTCCAAAGTAGCATAATATTAAAAATATGTAAATAGTTTCTGTGCAAATATTTTGAAATATTGCCGATATTATTCGACAGAAATATTTAAATTATACTCATTTAGTTTTTCCAAGTCTACAATGAGTTCTGTGATATGACTAAGCAGGGTAGCAATAAAGCTATCCGTTCCCTGTTCGCTTCTCAGAGCCTTTCGCTCTGGTTACGGATCATGTATGTTGCAATTAAGTATAATTACGCCTATACTTAATCGTGTCTTGTCAGCCTCTCGCACGATATGACATCCTGAAATCACAGTTTCATTTAACATTCATAACGTGTCGGGACTACCGTTTTCGTTTCCTAAGAATATGTACACCTTTAAAATAAGGCTTTTATTTCAGTACATATCACCCTATATCTAGGCTACGGCTTCCCCCGATATTCGACATATTTAGAACTTTTTAGTTCAAGGTTTAGATTGCTCGATGAACGGCATCAAATCGCAATAATCTCTATAATAAATACATGGCATTATTATGTATTTATTATAAAAACAGGCTTGTAAATTATGATATTTACCCTAAACCATTTGCTCCTGCAAAGCCAGAAGCTGCTGTCAATAATGGACCTAAGACTCCAAATTTATCAATAAGTCCATCTAAAACATTTATTGCTCCATCGCCTAAATTAACGATTCCTTTTAATAAGTTAGAACCAATAAGATCATTAGATAATTCTTCTAAAGAAGCTTTGGTTCTATCAATGGAATATTGAATAGAGTTCTGATACTCTTTTTGTTCACGCATCGCAGAGCCTTCGGCATTCATTGCTTCTTCATAGCTCTTTTTTAATACATCAATATTATTTAGCGCAGCTGCTAATGCATTACTTTGGTTCTTCTTTTATGTTATAAGATATTCGCAACATATCTTAATTTGTTGATAATCTTTATGCTGATTTTAATAAATTATTATAATTCCCTAATCTAAAATCTTTTTCGAATTGATACCATTGTTCAGGAGTATTATAGTATTGACCATATAAACTATGAAATAATATATGAATATTTTTAGAAATACAGACACCTAAAGGATATTTGCTTTGTTCCATTAAAAATGCTTCAGTAATGTTGTTTAATTCTTCTTTTGAATAATCTGAAACATTATTATATACAGTAAAATTATTTGTCTTTATAATATTATTTAAAATATTACTGACTCCATATAAATGATGAATTTGAAAATCCTTTTCGCCAGTAAAAATACACTTATAATTACAAGCTTTCATTGAATCCTTTTTCCATTGTTGAATATGGCCTCGAATATATTTGGACAACGATTCATACGTATTATTATTCATATCTCGTCTGTAAATTCCAAGAAATAGTCTTCTCGCTTGTACAGCTTTTTGTGTCCTATGTAAATTTTTTGCAATAACCAGGTCGGGCAATAACTCCCAATTATCCTTTATATAAGAATCTTCAAAATCTGTCCATATATTCAAATCATAAGATGATATATTTAGATTCATTGCTTGTTTAATAATTGAATTTCTGTTTTTGTTTGGGAATAATTTTGTGACATTATTTAATGGAATATTAGGATATACTTCTTTTAATAAATCCTTTTCTGTATCCGTCCAAAATTCTCTTGTATATAGACCAATTCTTTTAGCTTTTGTTGTAATTGCTTTATATGATCTACCTGGAAGTAATTCACATAGTTTTTTAACATCACCAAAAGTGTAATTATTCTTTAAAATACATAATTCTTTTTCTGTCCAAGTATTTTGAATAATTTGTTTAATACCCAATTGACTCATTTTGCTATGAATTGATGATTTATCAATATTTGGGAATCTTTTAAATATTGCATTCCAATCTCCAATTGGATAATATTTTTTTAAAAATATTATATCATCTTCAGTATAACGATAACGATTCTTTCTATAAATATGTAATGCTCGTAATTTTGAAGCAATTGCATTAGGACTTCTATGATATTTCTTACCTAACTCTTCATAAGACATTCCTTCTCCGTTATCATAATCATGTACGATATTTTCTATTTCTTCTTTAGTATATTTTGCCATTTAGCATCTCCTTACAAAAATTACATTCTGTTCTTTTTTCGCATATAAAAATAAAAATCAAGCGACTCTTTTAGGGTGCTTGATTCGTCAAAAATCCAATATTCTTCATTTTTTATTTCAATATTTTTCCTATTATATCCTAATGAATATAAATATTTTGCTAATCTTTTATTTTTAGTTTTATACATATTTATCCTTTTATTATCAACAAATCTTATATTTTCATATAAGAACTGACTATGTTTTCACCCTCAGCATAATCTGTTAGGGGTATACTCTTTTGATTTAATGGATTTTCACCAACGCCTTTGCGATTGCGCCCTACTTCTATTGAGTTAAGTATTCAGGATTTCCACCTTTATTTTATAATTGTTAAAAACAATATTCTTAACTCCCTCATGGGGAATAGTCGATGAACGTTTACCCTCGTCTTAAGTACCATATGATCTATGGGATACGTTAGGGTACTTCGCTGCAAACTAGCCATTGTTTTATCTTTACGTTTTTAAACTCTCATAATTTGATTTCTCAATTATTGTAGTGTAAAGCTTTAGGCAACCCTTGCAATTAAATATATTCTATAATTTATATTTCTATAAATTCTGGCAAACAATTTTGTTACACCAGCAAGTTTTTCCAGAAGGGATGCGCGATTGACATCAGAAAGATCTTGCCATTTTTCACCAATACCTAATACGATGTCGTAAACATCTTTGAAGGTATCCTTATCTTTCATAATATCAAAACCAGTCATTCCCATAACTAAATCACGAAGTTTAGATGTGGATGTAACCATTCCTTCTGTATCTTCGCCCATAGCTTTAAGCTCGGCGTCTGCACCCCTTAAACGTGCGGAAACTGTCTTCCACATATTACCAGTGCGGGATGTGTCCTGCAGAACACTGTTGGTTGCAGTAACTAAAGCTACAGATTTTTCAAGAGAGGTATTTGCAGCATTAAGGGAAGCTGCACTTTGCTGTAAAGCTTCACCAATACCCGCAGATGAGATTGGTTCATTGTTACTTCATATCTGTTACTTTCGGATCATCGATCCTACTAACCACATTTCTATGGCGCATAGTCATTTCTGGCTATGTCTCACGTTTCATTATTAGATTATTTCGCGAGGTCAGACTGTATATTCATCCTCTTTCTCCTAAATAAATAGAAGAGTAGGAGAGTAACTTCGGAGAATACATTACTATAAACTCCACTGCAGTCGTTAAGGATTTTGTAATATTATTTATTTAGGATAGGGGATTATCCTACTTTCTTTTTTATTAAATGTCTATAATTTTCAACGGAAATATTTTGATATGGGATTATTAGATTTTCTTTTAAACAAATACCAGTTTCAGATAATTCCCAATTAAAAGAATGATAGTTGTCAAGAAGTTTATTTTTAGAAATATATTCATTTATCAATTGTTTACATAACTCTGGATTTTCATTTATATCGGATTCCCATAAATATAAAATAGGAATTAAATAATGATTTGTTATATAAATATTTCGCTAATCTTTTATTCCTAATTTTAATTTTTTCCATATTGATCTATATCCCCATATGATCAACAAATAATATTACAATCTTTCCTAGGTCTTGTCCTTCTCAGGATTTTAACCTATATAGTTACTGTCAATGTGTTAAACACAAAGCTATTGTATTACTACAATAGGAGGCAAGTATATCTACCTCATTAAATACATCGATAATATGCATTGCATCTTTGGCTTCGAGATTAAATCCCTTTAATGTAGATATAAGAGATTCATTTGCTGTACTAATATCAATACCATCACCAACATTTTTGTAAATAAGAGCAACTTTTGCTAACTCTTCTGAATCTGGAAGCAAATTTCAGACAAATGGCGCAGTACATAGGGCTTGCGATATGCGGCTTGATGGTGCGCACCGCCTTCGGGGTGTTCGGCATCCTTTGGGGCATCATTAGAGAGATTGTAAACGGAGTGTTCCGAGTGGCGATAGGCGTAATCGTGGCTATCCTTTCCGCAACCGCCTTCTTCGGCTTCATCCTTTGGTTATTCACCCTTTAATCCCTACCGACATGGCAAAGAGAAGCAGCAAAACGGCAGCGCAGCAGTGCAGATATTACGAGGTGGACAACATCTTCGTGTATATGGTGGAAACGTACATCAACGGCAATTTTGAAACTTTCCGAAGATTGTACCACGAACTGAACAAGGACGCACGGAGGGATTTCATGGACTTCCTTCTCAGCGAGGTAGAGCCGACCTATTGGAGAGAGATACTGAAACAGATAATCTAAAAATGACAGCGATATGAAAGGAACAGACCATTTCAAGAGAACGATATATATGTACTTGGAACAGCGTGCGGAGGAAGATGCGCTATTTGCAAAGAAGTACCGCAACCCTGCCAAGAACATGGACGAGTGCGTGACCCACATTCTGAACTATGTGCAGAAAAGCGGTTGCAACGGTTTCACGGACGGAGAGATATTCGGGCAAGCCATCCACTACTATGAGGAAAACGAGATAGAGGTGGGCAAACCGATGGACTGCCAAGTGGTTGTGAACCACGTTGTGAAACTCACGGCAGAGGAAAAGGCGGAGGCACGTCAGAACGCTGTCCGCAAATACCAAGAGGAGGAACTCCGCAAGTTGCAGAACCGCCACAGACCGTCAGCGAGAAAAGAAAACCAACCCCAACCCTCATTATTTGATTTAGGCTTATGAAACCGAAGACCAAGATACAGAAAGAGGTGGCAAGACTTTCCGCCAACCTTCGCCCCATATCAGCGACACAAATAGATTGGGCATACCGCCACTGCGTTGAGCATATCGGCTACCGCACCAAGAAAGGGAACATCACCTGTTCCGACTGCGGTCACGAGTGGCACAGCGACAGCGGACTATGCGACACCCTTGAAGGCTGCACCTGCCCCAAATGCCATGCCGAACTCAAAGTGCAGGACACACGCAGACGCATCTACAAGGAAACGCAGAATTTCAGCGTGATAACCACCTGCAAAGGGTATCAGGTAATCCGCGTGGCGCAGGTCAGATGCGAGAGCAGGAAAGGCGAACCGATGCGTTTCTACTGCCACGAGGTCGTGCAGCGTTGGATTTCACCCGACGGCAAGGTTACGGACATGGCGTTGCTCCGTGGCTTCCTTTTCTGCTATTGCGATGTGTGGGCATTAGGCAGCGATATGGAGGTAAGACCGCACAACAGCCTATACGATGATGTGGTGGCAAGAAGCTGTGCATATCCAAAGATGAGGATATTGCCCCAACTCAGACGTAACGGCTTCAAGGGCGATTTCCACGGCATCTCCCCCGTGCGTCTTTTCAAAGCCTTGCTTTCAGACCCAAGAATTGAAACCCTTATGAAAGGCGATGAGATTGAGGTCATGAAACACTTTCTTTTCAATGCCCGTACTGCCGATGAATGCTGGGCATCATATCTGATTGCCAAGCGTCACAAGTATCGGATAGACAACTTCTCCATGTGGTGCGACTATCTGCGTATGCTCAACAAACTCGGTCAAGACCTCCGCAACCCGAAGAACATCTGCCCCGAAGATTTCATGGCGGCACACGACAACGCAACTCGAAAGATTGAAGCCATACACGAGAAGGAACGGGCCGAACAACGCCGCCGCTGGGAGATTGAAAGGCGTGAGCGTGAACAACAGCGGCAACTGCAAAGGGAAAAAGATGCGGAGGATTTCATTGCCAACAAATCCAAATTCTTCGGATTGGTAATCACTGACGAGGAAATAATCGTCAAGGTACTTGAAAGCATAGACGAGTATTACAGCGAGGGCAAGGCACAGAACATCTGCGTGTTCGGCAGTGAATACTACAAGAAAGCCGACACCCTCATACTCTCGGCAAGGATTGGCGGTGAGATAATTGAAACCGTAGAGGTGGATTTGCGGACACTCAAGGTGGTGCAGTGCCACGGCAAGTACAACCAAGACACCGAATACCACGAGCGCATCATAGACCTTGTGAACAAGAACGCCAACCTTATCCGTGAGCGGA
>OGZZ01002123.1_pt1 | contig 13342 bp, 9 predicted proteins | sample 1577021 | NCBI WGS metagenome assembly OGZZ01 (sample SAMEA3541526, study PRJEB24748) | human gut metagenome | biome: human gut; feature: human-associated habitat; material: faeces | place: China | collected 2012
CCAGCCCTTCTCCATGACGAGGTCGGTGCAGGTGATCGCTCCGTTCAGCACCACGTTCGCGTTCGGCATGGTGAATTTCACGGTATTCTCGTTGCCGTCGTGGGCGCTGTTGCAGTTGTCCGTGCTGAGGGGCTTGTGGTTCAGGCTGTAGATCTTGGTGCTGGCGGTGATGATTACTTTCTGGTTCTTGGTCAATTCGGTCACGACGACGTAGGGCTCCCAAACCGCAGACACACCGTTGACTTCCTTGATCTCGGCTTTGGAGGAGGCCGTATCCACGGTGATGGGGTAGACACCAAATCCCGGTACGTTTATGTGGCCGTTGAACACGCCGCCGAATATGTGGCCGCCGTAGCTGTTGTTCACCCTGCCCGCGAAGGTGCCGCCAAAGATCGTTCCGTTGCCGCCGTTTTCCACAACACCCTTGAAGACGCCGTCCATGATGGTGTTGCTGTTTGTCACTTTTTTCTCAAAGCTGCCGTTCTTTATGGTGCCTTCGTTTGTCACGCTGCCCGCAAAGGTGCCGTTCTCGATGGTGTTTCTGTTTGTCACTTTTCCATTGAAGGTGCCGTCCTTGATGTAGCCGCTGTTTGTTACTGTTCCATAGAAGGTTCCGCCAGAGATTTCTCCTCCGGCGTTGTTTGTCACTTCTTGCTCAAAGCTGCCGTTCTTTATGGTGCCTTTGTTTGTCACACTGCCCGCAAAGGTGCCGCCGGTAATTTCTGCCCTCGACGATTGAATCTCAATCTCACATTGTACAGGCTGTGTGGTACTGAAATCAAACGTTCCACTCGTCAGAGTCAGTGTCTTGGTGTTTTTATCGTAACTCCAGCCGGTGCCACTGCAAGAGATGGTGCCGCCGTTGGAAGCCTTCGGCCAGCCCTTCTCCATGACGAGGTCGGTGCAGGTGATCGCTCCGTTCAGCACCACGGGCTCGCCCGGCATGGTGAAGGTCACGGTGTTCTTGTTGCCGTTGACGTGGTCGCCCTCGCCGAGGAACTTGCCGTTCAGGCTGAAAATCTCGGTGTCGGCAGTGATGGTCACGGTGGTGCCTGCGCAGACGTAAGGGGGCCAATCCACAGACACATCGTTGACTTTCTCGATCTTGGCATTGGGGTAGGCCGTATCCCAGGTGATGGCGTAGACGTTGGTTAGGTTGTTCTTCCCTTTGAACACGCCGCTGTTCACGGTGCCGCTGTTTGTCACACTGCCCGCGAAGGTTCCACCATAGATTATTCCGTTGGTTTTGTTTGTCACATCGCCCTTGAAGGTGCCGTTCTTGATGTAGTAGTCGTTTGTCACGGTTCCATTGAAGGTGCCGTTGCCAGTGATGGTGCCGTAGTTTGTCACACTGCACGTGCTTTGGAAGGTTCCGCCAGAGATCGTTCCGCCGGCGTTGTTTATCACTTCTTGCTCAAAGGTTCCGTTCTCTATGGTGGCGTTGGAGGAGTTGTTTACCACGGTTCCCTCAAAGGTGCCTTTGCCATTGATGGTGCCGTAGTTTGTCACACGGCACCCGTTCTGGAAGGTGCCACCACTGATGGTCTTGTTGTTTGTCACACTGTCCGTGAAGGTGCCGTTCTTTATGGTGCCTTCGTTTATCACACCGCCGCCCATTGTCTGGAAGGTACCACTGCTGATGGTGCCGTAGTTTGTCACACTGTTACCGAAGCTGCCGCCGGTAATTTCCACACCCGATCGAATCTCAATCATACACCTCACAGCCGGAACGGGCCGCGTTCCTGCTCCGGTGTTTTGGGGATGGGTGGAACTGAAATCAAACGTTCCATCCGTCAGAGTCAGTGTGCCGTTACTGTACTTCCAGCCGTTGCCAATGGTGCCGTCCTGACAGACCGGATAGCCGACCGCGCCCATGACGAGCTCTGGGGGGGGGTCTGCTGCAAAGGCCCCCAGGGGGAACACGGAGAGCACCATGCTCAGTGCCAGGATCAGGCTGAGAATGCGTTTTTTCATCGGGGTCGTCCTCCTCTTCTGCCAAAGACTGCGTCAAAAAGTCGCACGGTCGTTCGTTTCTGAATCCATCATACCATAAAAACAACCGGAAGGAAAGCAAAACCGCGTGAAATGCCCTGAAACCTGCGTGAATGACGATTTTTGCCCCCTTGACCGGGCCAAAAACGCCGGTTGGGTCAGTCTGCTTTGGCCGTTCGCAGCCGGATGACGTTCAGCACCACCAGCTCCAGCACGATGGCCACGGCCAGCAGCACCAGCGAGGTGAACAGGCTGGCCCGGCTGCCCAGTACCGCCTGTGCCAGGCCGGTGATCACATAACACACCGCCGCGCAGGACGCCGCCGTGATGGCATAGGGCAGCTGGGTGGACACATGGTTCACATGGCTGCAGTGGGCACCCGCCGAGGCCATGATGGTGGTGTCGGAGATGGGGGAGCAGTGGTCGCCGCACACGGCGCCCGCGCAGCAGGCGGAAATACCGATGTAGAGCAGCGCGCTGTCGCTGGGGAAGATGGCTGTGACAATGGGGATCAGGATGCCGAACGTGCCCCAGGACGTGCCGGAGGCAAAGGCCAGCACGCACGCGACAAGGAAGATGACGGCGGGCAGCATATTGTAAAGGCCCTCAGAGGCAGCGTACATCAGATCGTGCACATAGTCTGCGGCACCCAGCGCGTTGAGCGTGGTCTTGAGGGAGACGGCCAGTGTCAGGATGATGATCGGGGAGATCATGGCCTGGAAGCCCTTGGGGATGCAGCCCATAGCCTCGCGGAAGCCGACGACGCGGCGGGCGACGAGGTAGATGACCGTGAGCACCAGCGCGATGATGCCGCCCCACGGGAGGCCGACGAACGCGTCCGTGTTGCCGAACGCACCGATGAAGTCGCCGGCGTAATCGGTGCAGCCGGACGTGTCAGCGCCGAAGAAGCCGCCGACGTAGAGCATGCCGATGGTGCAGAGGATGATGAGCATAATGACGGGAATGACAAGGTCGATGACGCGGCCCTTGGGGTTGGCGTTCTCCTCGGTGCTGCCGGCGCTGCCGGAGAGGTCACCCGTATTGCGGGCGCGCTCTTCAAAGCCGCGCATCGGGCCGTAGTCGAACTTGAGCAGCGTGAGCGTGATGATGAAGACGAATGTCAGAAGGGAATAGAAGTTATAGGGAATGGCGCGGATGAAGAGTTGGATGCCGGAAATGCCGGTGTCGAGGTCTTCGGCCGTGGAGGACACGGCGGCCGCCCAGGACGAGATCGGCGCGATCATGCACACGGGAGCGGCAGTGGCGTCGATGAGGTAGGCGAGCTTGGGACGAGAGATCTGGTGGCGGTCAGTGACCGGACGCATGACCGAGCCCACGGTCAGGCAGTTGAAGTAGTCGTCGATGAAAATGAGGATGCCGAGGATGAACGTCGCAAGCTGCGCGCCCACGCGGGTGTGGATGTTCTTTTCCGCCCAGCGGCCAAAGGCCGCGCTGCCGCCCGCTAAGTTGACAAGCGCCACGATGATGCCGAGCAGGACGAGGAAGAGAAAGATGCCCGCGTTGTCCGCGATCGCAGCGATGATGCCATCGTTGACGATCATGTCGATCGTGGCGACGGGGGCAAAGTCGCAGGCGAAGAGCGCGCCGATCACGACGCCGATAAAGAGAGACGAGTACGCCTCCTTGGTGATCAGCGCCAGCGTGATGGCGATGATGGGGGGCACGAGCGCCCAGAAGGTTCCGACAAATTGCATGATGTTTCTCCTTTCCTGTGATACAAACACAGAACAAAAAAATTAAGCCATGATTTCCATCATGACTTAACACAAAAACATCAAACAACCGATGTGAAACACATCAAAGCTCCTGATCGCGTCGATCATGACAGCACTCCGTCCTTCCGGACGACAGTCCGCCGGGTATTTCCCGACGACCCAAGTATCGACAAAACAGGGATTTTATCGACCCTTCGGCGGCGTCCCCTTCCGCACCCCACGGTCTCCTGCCGTTTTGTTGGGGGCTACTCATGTCAGCCGCGCCTCTATCAAGACTTATGAAATTGCTTGCAGTATACACCTTTTTTCGATTCTGTCAAGCAAGAAAAGCATGCTTTGTCGAAAAATGGCTGAAAATTATACGCATGAGCGTAAAACGGAAAAGTTTCGGAGCGATTTTTGTGGAAAACAGAGAGAGCTTACGCACCGCAGTATGCGATCCTGAGCAGGCGGCAGAAAAGCTCGCTCCACGTGAGGTGCGGTATGCTCTCGCCCGCGAGCAGCGGGAGCGACGCGACCGGCGTGCCGTCTGCGTCGAAAATATCGAGCGTGCCGAGCGGCTCGCCCTCCTCGACGGGCGCATCAATGCTCTCGGGCAGCGAGACGGCCTGCGTCAGGCCGTTTGCGCGGCTCTTTTCGAGAAGCAGGGCGTTTTCGCTTGTCAGAACGCTCTGCACCGTCTTCTGTGTGCCGAGTGTCACGGGTACGGCGGGCAGCGGAGCTTCGGGGGTGACGGTGACGAGCGAATACGCCGCAAAGCCGTAATTCAAAAGCGCTTTGGCATCGGAAAAGCGCTTGTCGCTCGTGCTGCCGCCCAGGATGACCGCGATGAGCTCCATGCCGTCCTTCTCCGCGGTCGCGCTGATGCAGTATTTGGCCGAATCGGTCGAGCCGGTCTTGAGCCCCGTCGCGCCGGGGTAAAAGCGCACGAGCTTGTTGGTGTTGACGAGCATGGACGCCCCGCCGCGCAGCGAGTCCATCCAGATCGTCGTAAAGCGGCGGATGTCGGGATGACGCCAAATGAGCTCGCGCGACATGAGCGCGATGTCGTAGGCCGAGGTGACATGCCCGTCCGCGGGCAGCCCCGTGCAGTTGACAAAGTGCGTGTCGTTCATGCCGAGCTCTTTGGCCCGCTCGTTCATGCGCGCGACAAACGCTTCCTCGCTGCCTGCCAGGTGCTCGCCGAGCGCGACGGCCGCGTCGTTGCCAGAGACGACGCACACGGCCTTGATGAGGTCTTCGACGCGCATCTGCTCGCCCTCTTTGAGCCAGATCTGGCTGCCGCCCATCGATGCGGCGTGCGCGCTGCCTGTGACGGTGTCGTCATACGAAAGCGCGCCGGAGTCGATGGCCTCCATGGTTAAAAGCAGTGTCATCACCTTCGTCACGCTCGCGGGCTCGCGCGGCGTGTGTTCATCCTTGGCAAAGAGCACCGTGCCGGTCTGCTTTTCCATCAAGAGAGCGGAGGGGGCGTCGAGCGTGAGCTCGTCGGCGCGCACGGGCACGCACAAAAGCAGCGCGAACAGCAGGATCATCGGGAACATTCGTTTCATGGCGGAGCTCCTTTCTTCGTTTGGCAAAGAATATGAAAGGATTTGCGCCAACATGAATATTTCGCCTTGAAATGACACGAAGAATATGATATACTCCATCTGATCGCAGGGTTGGTATAAAGTTGAGCGTGCCTAATGCTATTAATTTTCGAAAATTTATATCAGTACATTAAAGTGAATTGCCCAGTTTAATAAAATTGCGTGATTCACTTTATTTATTTTAGCTTTGATAGTATAATATATACATGATTAAATCGGAATTCGCAGATTATATGAGAAATTATTTTCCATAATGCGAGGAAAGTCTGACTGCGTGGACTTTCTGCGGTAGATTCGCGTAGGTTCCTTAAAATACAAGTCGCAGTATGGAGGCTAGATATGAATGGAATATTGAATAATAAGTTAGGTAAAGTATCTATCTCAAGTGAGGTTGTTGCCCAGTATGCTGGTTCAACTGCAGTTGAGTGTTTTGGCATTGTCGGAATGGCAGCTGTAAGTATGAAGGATGGACTTGTAAAGCTGTTAAAGGGAGACAGTCTTACAAGAGGCATTAAGGTTGATATAGATAGTGATAACAGGATAGAGATTGATTTTCATGTTATCGTTTCTTATGGAGTATGTATTTCAACGGTTGCAGATAATCTTATTGAAAATGTAAAATACAAAGTATCTGAATGCACAGGCCTTGAGATTAAGAAGATTAACATATATGTAGAAGGTGTGCGTGTTATAGATTAATTGATTAGTATAGAATTATTTACAAGCCTTTATTATGGCGGAATGGAGGAATAAAGTGGCTATTACTACTATAGATGCAGCACTTGTGCAGAAGATGTTTCTTGCAGGCGCTAAGAATCTTGAATCAAAGAAAGAATGGATTAATGATCTGAATGTATTCCCTGTACCAGATGGTGATACAGGTACTAATATGACACTTACTATTATGTCAGCGGCTAAGGAAGTGAGTTCTATTGTAAATCCAACTATGGAGAATCTTGCTAAAGCAATATCAACAGGATCGCTAAGAGGCGCCAGAGGTAATTCGGGTGTTATTCTTTCACAGCTTCTTAGAGGATTCACTAAAGAAATGTCACAGGTTAAGGAAATAACTGTAAAGACACTTGCTGTTGCAACAGTGAGAGCTACAGAAACAGCTTATAAGGCTGTTATGAAGCCAAAGGAAGGAACTATCCTTACGGTTGCCAAAGGTGTTTCAGATAAGGCTGCACAGGTTGCGGAATCTATCACTGATATGGAAAAGGCTTTAACTCTTATCATAGAATATGCAGAAGAAGTCCTTTCAAAGACACCAGATATGCTTCCAGTATTAAAAGAAGCAGGAGTTGTTGATTCAGGCGGACAGGGACTTGTAGTAGTGTTAAGAGGTATGCTTGATGCACTCACGGGTAAGGTTACAGATTTTACAATAACAGAGCCTAATGCAGAATTTAAAGCTGGTTCGAGTATGCCAGGCAAAGGTGCTGCTATTGATAATGCAGATATTAAGTTTGGATACTGTACTGAATTTATTATCATGCTTGAAAAACCATTTAACGAAAATACAGAAGCAGAATTTAAAAAGTTTCTTTCTTCTATAGGTGATTCAATAGTATGTGTTAATCTTGATGATATCGTTAAGGTACATGTTCATACTAATCATCCAGGACAGGCTTTTGAGAAGGGTCTTGAATATGGACAGCTTACAAAGATGAAGGTTGACAACATGAGGGAAGAGCATAATCAGAAGGTTATTGCACAGTCTGAATATCAGTCAGCAGTTGCAGCAGATGCAATGAAAAAGCATGAGGATGAAAAACCTAAGAATGCACCTAAGAAGGACTTTGGTTTTATAACTATAGCGGCAGGTGAAGGATTAGCAGAGATATTTAAGGGTCTTGGTGTTGATGAAGTTATTCAGGGTGGACAGACTATGAATCCTTCAACAGAAGATATTCTTAATGCAGCAGATAAGATTAATGCAGATACAATATTTGTGCTTCCTAATAACAGCAATATTATTCTTGCCTCTAACCAGGCTGCATCTATTATAGAGGATAAAAAGCTTATTGTTATACCAACAAAGACTATCCCTCAGGGTATAACAGCCATGATTAATTTTGAGCTTACAAGATCAGCAGATGAAAACGAGAAGGCTATGCTTGAATCACTTTCGACAGTTAAGTCTGGACAGCTCACATATGCAGTAAGAGATACATCTATTGATGGTAAGGAAATTAAAAAAGACAATTATCTTGGACTTGGAGACAATGGGCTTGCTTCTGTAGGTACGGATATGGATGATACACTTATAGATATGCTTTCTGAGTTTGTTGATGATGAATCTGAGCTTATAAGTGTATATTATGGTGAAGATATCGACGAAAACAAGGCAGAAGAGTTAGTATACAAGATAGAAGAAAAGTTTGATGGTGTTGATGTTGAACTTCAGTATGGTGGACAGCCGGTATATTATTATATCGTATCTGTAGAATAAACAAAATATTACACGTCAAAGACTATTATCCGAGGTTGATGTATGGATATTACACAATTAAAAGGAATAGGGACTAAGACTGCAATGAATCTTAACAGGCTTTCTGTATATACGGTAGAGGATCTCGTAAGATTATATCCAAGAGATTATATTGTGTATGAGGAGCCTGTTTTTATTAATTCGCTAGGCAGTAGTGAAAAGATGGTTGCTGCAGTTGAAGCAACAGTAGTGGCAAGTCCTAAGATATATGGTGGAGAACGGAAAAGTATAATATCAGTAGTGGTTAAAGATGGGAATATGGATACTATAAAATGTTTATGGTATAATTCACTTTTTTTAAAGTCAAAACTACGTGTTGGCATGCATTATATTTTCAGAGGAAGAATTGTTATAAAGAATGGAGAATATGCATTAGAGCATCCTGATATATATACCATGGCAGCTTATGCAGAAATAAAGAACAGTATGTCACCGGTATATCCGCTGACAAAAGGACTGTCTAACAAGGTGGTTACAAAGGCTGTCAGGCAGGCGATAGATGAATATGCAGTTGGAATGGAGCATGAGTTCATTCCAGATGTGATTATGGATAAATATGGACTTCTTGAACATAATAAAGCCATACACAATATACATTTTCCAGATTCAATGGAGGATTATATACAAGCCAGACACAGGATAGCCTTTGAAGAGTTTTTCCTTTTTGTTCTTGCAACCATGAATCTTAAGTCAGCTAATGAGCGTATTCCTAATTCATATATAATTAATAATGATAAACGTACAGATGAATTTATAAGCAGGCTGCCGTATACACTGACTAACGCACAGCTGCGGACATGGGAAGAAATAAAAGCTGATATGGCAGGAAAACATGTTACGAGCAGGCTTATCCAGGGAGATGTTGGGTCAGGAAAAACTATAATTGCCATACTGGCACTCATGAATACTGCATACGCAGGATGCCAGGCTGCAATGATGGTACCGACAGAGGTTCTTGCAAAGCAGCAATTTGAGTCAATGACAGAACTTTTTAATAAATCGGGTATAGAACTTAAAGTTGGTCTGTTGACTGGTTCTATGACACAAACAGAAAAGAAAAAAGTGTATGTACAGCTTGAGACAGGAGAGCTTGATATAGTAGTTGGTACACATGCACTTATCCAGGAAAAGGTTATATATAAGAAGCTTGCGCTTGTGATAACAGATGAGCAGCATAGATTCGGGGTTAATCAAAGAAAAATGTTTTCTGATAAAGGAGAGAATCCACATATTATTGTCATGAGTGCTACTCCTATACCAAGAACATTGGCTATTATACTTTATGGTGATCTTGATATATCGATTATAGATGAACTTCCTTCTGACAGGCTGCCAATAAAGAATTGTGTTGTTGATACATCGTATAGAACTAAAGCATACACATTTATTAACAGGCAGATAAAGGAAGGACGTCAATGCTATGTTATATGTCCTATGGTTGAGGATAGTGAGAATATTGAAGCGGAAAATGTGGTGGATTATTCACAGAAGTTAAAAGAGGCTATACCTGATGCAAGGATTGATTATCTTCATGGCAGGATGAAAGCATCTGAAAAAAATGAGAAAATGGAAAAGTTTATGAATGGAGATACAGATGTTCTTGTATCAACAACTGTTATAGAGGTTGGTGTTAATGTGCCTAACAGCACAGTCATGATGGTTGAGAATTCGGAACGCTTTGGACTTGCACAGCTCCATCAGCTAAGAGGAAGAGTTGGACGTGGCAGATATCAGTCATATTGTATATTTGTAACATCAGCTAAATCAAAACAGATAAAGCAGAGGCTTGAGATACTGAACAAGTCTAACGATGGATTCAGGATTGCAGAGGAAGATTTAAAGCTGCGTGGTCCGGGAGATTTCTTTGGGATAAGGCAAAGTGGTGATTTTGATTTCGGAATAGCTGATATTTACACAGATGCTAAGACATTAAAGGAAGCCTCAGAGTCCGCAAAAAGTATTGCGGATGGTGTGATAAATATAAGCAAAGAACAGCAGTCAGCTCTAAAAAACAAGCTTGATGAATATACTATCAAATGTCTTGAAAAAATCAATCTGTAAGTTCACACGCAAGATTTGTGCTTCGCACAAACTTGAAATGCGCAAAGAAGCAGCGCAAGAATGGAGGTATTATGAGACAGATGGAGTTTACTATGAGCCGGCCTAATCTTGTTAAGCCGGGTGATGAGGTAGATATAACTGAAGGAAAGCTTCCAAGCAGCTATTATTATACGATAGAACCTGCGGTGGCAATGTCTGGGAATTATTCAACACCAGACAGATTAAAGTCAAGGCATGGGGTTGTAAAAGAAGTTGGAGAGACGAGCAGGGGCTACTATGTTCTTGCAGAGTTTGATGAATAGATAAATATAGAAAGGTTTGGATATTAATAATGGATAAAAAAGAAAGAGGCAGCTTCACAGGCGGCGTAGGCTTTGTTCTTGCTGCTGCCGGAAGTGCAGTAGGACTTGGTAATTTATGGAGATTTCCATATCTGGCAGCGCAATATGGGGGAGGAATATTTATTCTTGTATACATTATACTTGCGTTGACATTTGGTTTTACACTTATGACAACAGAGATAGCTATAGGAAGAAAAACAAAGCTTAGTCCTACAAGAGCATATAGCAAGGTTGATAAAAAATTTGGATTTATAGGGCCTATTGCGTTCATAATTCCTGTTATTATTCTTCCATATTACTGCGTAATAGGTGGCTGGGTTACAAAATATGTGGCAGTTTTTGCAACGGGAGAGGTTACTGAGGCCGCAAATGATTCGTTTTTCGGAAACTTTGTCAGTCAGGAATGGGCACCACTTGTCTTTTTTATAATTTTTCTTGCACTTACTTCGATTATAGTTATATCAGGAGTCGAAAAAGGAATTGAGAATGTCAGCAGATTCCTTATGCCAGTTCTTATTGTGCTTGCGATTGTAATATGTATTTATGTCATAATGCTTCCTGGTTCTAAGGATGGTATAAAGTATTATCTGCTTCCTGATTTTAGCAAGTTTTCGTTTAAAACAGTATGTGCGGCAATGGGACAGATGTTTTACTCAATGAGTCTTGCAATGGGTATTATGATAACTTATGGTTCATATACTAAAGACGAGGTGAGTCTTGTAAAATCAGTTAACCAGATTGAAATATTTGATACAGCTATAGCACTTCTTGCTGGTATGATGGTTGTTCCAGCAGTATATATATTCAGCGGAGAAGCTGGTACGCAGGCGAGCGGTGCGGGTCTTATGTTTGTAACACTTCCTAAGGTGTTTGGACAGATGGCTGCTGGAAGAATTATTGGAGTATTGTTTTTCGCTCTTGTATTTTTTGCAGCACTTACAAGCTCTGTTTCAGTCATGGAAGCGATAACATCTATGATTATGGATAGACTGGGGATAAGCCGTCTTAAGGCGTGCATAGGAATCATAGTATTTTCAGTATTACTTGGAATACCATGTTCGCTGGGCAATGGTGTATGGGCTCATGTTACAATATTAGGTATGGATTTCCTGACATTTTGTGATTTCATAAGTAATAGTCTGCTCCTTCCGGTTGTTGCTTTCCTTACATGTATTCTTATCGGATGGTTTGCTAAACCAGACTATGTTATAAATGAAGCAACAAAGAATGGTGAGACATTTAAAAGAAAGCTTATATACAGAGTGATGGTCAAGTATATAGCGCCTGTTTTGCTTCTTATTATTCTTGTATTTTATACACTGGCACAGTTTGGAGTAATCAGTTATTAGTCATCAGTTATTATTTATTAGTTATTAGTCATAATTTATAGTTTATGCTGGATTAGCAATATATGTCATGGTCATAATTATATTACCTCCTGAATATACATTTACAAGTGTATATTCAGGAGGTTTTTGTTATGGAGGTTAATACGTCATATACGGATGCTGGTTATGATATGTATAACGATATTAAACACAGAACTAATGGTGAAATATATCTGGGAGTAGTAGGACCAGTAAGAACAGGAAAGTCAACATTTATAAGAAGATTTATGGAATTATGTGTGCTTCCTGTAATGCAGGATGAAAATGAAAAGAAAAGAGCTACAGATGAACTGCCACAGGCATCCGGGGGAACCACTATTATGACGACAGAACCAAAGTTTATACCAAAAGAGGCTGCACTTATAACACCATTTGATGGAATAAGTGTTAAAGTAAGGATGGTTGATTGTGTCGGATATATGATAGAAGGTGCTAACGGACACATGGAAAATGGTGTTGAAAGAATGGTTAAAACTCCATGGAATAACGAGGAGATACCGTTTTCCAAGGCGGCTGAAACAGGTACTAAAAAGGTGATTACAGAACATTCTACGATTGGTATAGTGGTAACAACTGATGGAAGTATAACGGGGATAGACAGGAAAGATTATATTCCTGCAGAAGAAAAGACTATAAATGAGCTTAAACAGATAAGCAAACCTTTCGTTGTCCTGCTAAACAGTGTTAAACCTTATTCAAAGGAAACAAGCAGACTGGCAGCTGATATGACAGAGAAATATGATGTTTCAGTTATGCCGGTTAATTGTGATCAGCTAAAGCAGGAGGATGTAAACAGGATATTTGAAAGTATCCTTAAAGAATTCCCGGTCAAAGAAATAGATTTTAATACGCCAGCATGGACACAGGTTCTGCCATCAAAACACTGGCTGAGAAAGGAACTTTGTCAGGTGGCACATCAGATGCTTAATGATGTTAATACTATAAAAGATGCAGATAATTATGAATATAATAATGATAATGAATACATAAAACAGCTTACAATAAGTGATGTAAACATGGCAGAAGGCGTGGTAAGTGTGGATTATGATATGAGTCAGGGGATATATTATGATATATTAAGTGAACTTACAGGAACCAGCATCCGTAACGAATATGAACTTGTAAGCATAATAAGAGACCTGTCTATAAGGAAAAAGGAGTATGAGGGCATAGGAGAGGCTATGTCACAGGTTAATCTGTCAGGCTTTGGCGTAGTAACACCTGTAAGAAATGCGATAGAACTTGATGAACCAGTTGTTATAAAAAATGGAAATAAGTATGGTGTGAGAATAAAAGCAAGAGTACCTTCGGTAAATCTGCTTAAAACTCAGATAAATATAGAAATTGCACCAATAGTTGGAACAAAAAACCAGGCAGATGACCTGATTGACTATATAAAGAAGAGCACGAATGACAATCCTGATGGTATATGGGACACAAGCATATTTGGAAAAACGATAGAACAGATTGTGGATGATGGTATATATGAAAAAACTCATAATATAACAAAAGAAAATATGGATAAAATAAGTGAAACGATAGAAAAGGTAATGAATGAAAATTCCGGGCTTGTATGTCTGATTGTATAGATAAATGCTTGATTGTATATGATGAATCTGATAAAATGAGTTGTAAATAATGTACTTATAAATGATGGGTGGAATTCTGCCTGTTCTATAGGAGGATAGTGTGAAAAATAAGATTTTTCACACGCAAGATTTGTGCTTCGCACAAACTT
>OGZZ01002152.1_pt1 | contig 13150 bp, 9 predicted proteins | sample 1577021 | NCBI WGS metagenome assembly OGZZ01 (sample SAMEA3541526, study PRJEB24748) | human gut metagenome | biome: human gut; feature: human-associated habitat; material: faeces | place: China | collected 2012
TATAAGTGAAAATCGGTGCTGCACATACATCATCGATGCCAGAAGTTTCAATTGGATATTTCTAAGACTTTTCTTATAGGTTGTGACTACTGCCGCTACCGTTCGATACGGGACATCCGTGTCCCATATCTCACTTCCACAGACATCCGTGTCTGTGGATAGCTGGGTAGTTAAGGAAAAGTCTAAGAACTATCACAATTGAACTTCAAGTGCATCTCACGATGTATGCGCAGCACCGATTTTCACTTATATTATGTCTGGTTGTGGCTTAATTTACGAAAAATGAATGTGTGTTAAATCAGAGGGGAGAGGCATGAGGGCGGAATTGTGCGTAAAGCGCTAAATCCTAATATGTAATCTCTATTAATAAAGTAGGAAGTGGAAAAGTGACACAATATGTGAAAAAGCTAATCTGGGTCACATTTTTCTTTCTTTTTCTTGCAGCAAATATGACTCAAATTAGCAATTTTGCAAATAGGGTCATAATATCTATGCTGATTAAGCAGTGAAATATGACCCGGATTGTCAATTTTGCAAATAGGGTCAAAAAATCCATGCAAATCAAGCAGTGAAATATGACCCAGATTAGCATTTTCTCATATAGAGTCAAATTCTACCACTTTAATATAGAATACATAGGTTGGATTGAGTACGATGTATTCAATCCAACCTTTTTCCAGCTCTCCATTGTATTAACGCAGTTGAATTTTAATATTATATTCTGCCGTTTGCGTTCGTAAACAATACTTACATGGAATATCTTAGAAATATCCAATCAGCTTTCTGGTGACTGTAGCATTATTCTTAAAATATCTCATAAGCCTTATAGCGTCCGTTCGTCAATAAAATACACCAATAAAATATATCAATAAAATACATCAACATAAATAATATGAATCAACTCTGCTAAACAACAATTCCCCCCAAAAAGTAGTAGACAAAATATATAAAAATCCCCATGTGTTAAGCTCTGTTATTGGCGTATTAATAGAAAATGCTGAAAAAACATGACAATAAATATCAGATTATTGACTTAACATATTACAGCCATTACAATGAAAATAAATGGTGTGTATTAAAAGTATATAAAGAATACAAATACATCATATTGGCAGCATTATTAACATTATTACATATACCGGTAAAATAAATACATATGACAGCCGGATAAGATGGCAATTAATATTAAAAGGGGTGGTCATTGATGAAACGCAATTATAAAAGAATGGCACTTTCAGCAGGAATGGCACTGGTTCTGGCAAGTATGCCTGTTACTGCTATGGCAGGAACTTTAAGAAACGGACATCCAAAGATTTCTAATATAAGTACAATCAGTGCTAATAGTACAACCAGTGCTAACAGTACAACCAGTGCAATTAGTACAGCCAGTACTATAAGTACAACTAGTATTATAAGTAAAACCAGTAATATCAGTACAGCTGCAGTTAATAGCAGTCTGATTAATACCAAAGTAGATGTGTCTGCATTTAATGGTAATACTAAAGTTAATGGTTCCAAAATCACAATAGATGGTAAGACATCTGACTGGGAAGGTATTAGAGAAAGAGAATCAAAAACAGATAAGATAGATTCGTGGAAAGTGGCAATAGCCTCAGATTATTCTGAATTGTATATATGTTACGAGGGAACAGCATCAACACAGTGGGATTATAACTTTATGGGAGCAAATGATGAGATGGTTCGTGTCCATATGGATTATCCCGATGGAACACAGAATGAAAAGAGCAATATATCATTCACTGCATGGGATGGTTACAAGGTTAGGAATGGATGGAATGGCGATATTGCTGGTTCAGATATAGCTGTTGTCAATGAAGCGCATCTTAATACGCCTGCACCATATGTTGTAGAAGCAGTTATCCCTATGGAGTTCTTTGCTGATTCTGATTTTACACTGACATTTGCAGGAACAACAGTAGATATACGTGATGTGGAAGTGCTGAAGGACGATGTCCAAAAGGAAGATACGAAAGAAGATTCTAAGGAAGATAAAAAAGACGATACGAATGATGAAACAAAAAAAGATGATACAAAGGATGAAACCAAAGAAGACGATAAAGAAGCAGTATATAAAGGAATAACGATAGATGGCAGATTCAGTGACTGGGATGCAGTTACAAAGTATGATGCGGGCTGCCCTAATGCCGTGCATGAGGATTGCATTGAGAAAACAGCCATGGTGTTTGATGGCGATTATGTATATATATACATAAAGGATGGTGATACAGGCAGTGCATATGGTGCTGGTTCACATTCTAATGGTATGTATACAATAAAGTCTGATATGGGCAATGAAATGGTGTTCCAGTTAACACAGGATGGTGATATAAATGGTGTAGATAAAGCTGAATGTAAGCATGTTGGAAAACAGTGGGAGATAGCGATTCCTAAGTCAGAATTACCAACGTACAATAACACAATATCTTTCGGATTATATCTTACAGAGCCATTTATAGAAAATGTATCTAATCTTGATGAGTCAAAGGGGGTAGAGATAAGTACAGATATAACATATGATGGATTAAAAGGACTATATGGTGACTGGGACAGGTATCCACATACAACCATAGAATATGCTACAGCGGGTACACATTATCAGATAGTTGATTCCAAAGGCGCACTTTACTGCGATGGAGGTTCTACACTTCTTGGACATGTTGTTACAACTATGCCGGAACATCTGGATGAAGCTGGTGGTGAGTTCATGAGTGCTGTAACCATTAAGTTTAATAATAATGAGAAACAGGTATTTTCTCCAAGATTGGTGTTAGTTGATGAAGCTGGAAATATCAACTGGAATACACCTAATGGCGGATATGAGGATGGTACATATGAGTTTTATATATTCTCAACTCATGATGCATGGAATAATGCAGGAAATATATATGAGGATAGTATAAATAGAGAAAATAGTGAATGGTACGGCAAGATGACCATCACTGTAAAAAATGGTGTACAGGATGAATGTGAATTCTATCTTGACCTTGAGAAGGTAGCAGAAAAGCTTAACTGTGATGCCAGTGATTTTAAGCGTATTGATGCACAGTTTGGTAGACTTGGACAACAGTGGATAACAACAGCAGGTGCATCATCTGGTGCATGGTTAGGACTTATATTATGCGTAGGTGTAACAGCAGGTGTGCTGGTATATCAGAAAAAGAAAGGTAACAGGCAGGTGTCTTTATAATGAGAGTTAATCCTATAGTTGCATTGGTTGTTATAGCAGTATGGCTATATGTTCTATCAGTTACACACAGGGCGAAGCTTCATGCGTGGGAGTTTATCATAGGAAGTCTTGGACTTTTTACAATATTGATGATGACAGTGCAGCCTGTGCTTACAATGCCTCTTGCAAGATGTGTATCGGCACTTGCAGGCGTTGTTGGAAGCATTACAGGGGCATTTACGGCATATTTTAAATACGGGATTATATTTGTACATACAGGTATGTCATCCATCACATTGCTTATAGACTTTGAGTGTTCCGGAATAATAGAGATTATGGCGTTTATTTCGCTGCTTGCGTTCTTTAACGTCTATAACATCAGTGAAAAGATAATAGTAGGAATCGGTGGATTCTGTTATATCATGGTATGTAATGCACTAAGAATTGTGCTTATATGTCTTTCAGTGCACTTCTTTGGTATGGGTGCGTACTATGTTGTGCATACATTTATAGGAAGAATATTCTTTTATGTACTGAGTGTACTTCTGTACTTTTATGTGTTCACAAAACCGCAGATTATTAAAATGAAAGTGGGGAATTTTGCATATGGCAGTGATAAAGTCAATTCTTAATTCCTTTCTTTTCTGGGGTGGATGGATTATTATTCCATTCATTATGGAGATAGTACCAGCGATAGGCAGTGTGGTACTGCTCATAAGAAGAGGGATGAAATATAAAAAGAACAGAAAAGAGATAAAGGTTTATCCGGAAATATCTCTTATAATTCCCGTATATAATTCGGCAGATACGTTGTATCAGTGCATAGAGTCCATAGATAAAAGCTCATATCCAGATGATAAGATAAGAATATTCCTAGTAAATAATAAAGGACAGGATAACAGCTTTGATGTATATGCAGAATGTCAGAAAAAGTTTCCCAGACTTCATATGCAGTGGATGAATTCTGAGCAGGGAAAGTCAAGGGCACTTAATCTTGCACTTTACAACAGTGAGGGTAAATATATAATCAACCTTGATAGTGACGGACTTTTAGAGAAGAATGCACTTGTTAATATGATTAACAGATTTGAGGCAGATACAGAGCTTAACTGTATGACTGGTGCTATTCTTACAGTTCCGGAGCAGATTAGGAAATATAAGGCTGGTTTACCAAGACTGCTTCGCAATCTTGAGTTCATGGAATATGCACAGGCATTTCTGGCAGGAAGAAGTTATGCTTCAGAACTGAATTCGGTGTATACACTTTCGGGAGCATTTTCAGCATTCAGAAAGTCAGCAGTGCTTAAGTCGTGGATGTATAACACAGATACGATATGTGAGGATACACATATAACATTCCAGATGCGTTACAGACAGGATGAACGAGTAGAGGTGTGTGAGGATGCACTGTTTTTCGTTGACCCGATAGAGAATGTCAACAAGCTGTATACACAGAGACAGAGGTGGCAGAGAGGAAGTCTTGAAGTAGCAAAAATGTTTATGGATAAGAACTTCAAACTAAGAAAGTTTATGTCTGACATAAGTGTAAAGACATTGCTGTATGACCACACATTTGCATTTCCAAGAATGATATGGTATCTGGCGCTTATATGTCTTATGGTTGTAGGATATTCTGGAAAGGTTATATTGCTTTCAACAGGAATCATATTTGCGTTGTATATATTAACTGGTTTCTTATATTTTATAACAGCGGCACATTATCTGAAGATTAATAAAAATGTGAGAAGCTACTATATAAGGCACTGGTGGTGTATATTATTACTTCCGTTTTTTAATCTTATCGTATTTTTCATAAGAATAGCAGGAATAATTAACAGCATACAGACTGACAGCTCATGGAAAACTAAGACCTTATCACAGGAATGTAAAGCATTTACAGATGTTGTAAAAGGTGATATGAAGATAATAAATGAAAAAATTGAAAAAATCAGACATAAAGTTAATGTAGATAGTCAGAAAACTTAATAAGGGTACTAATGCCGGAGAGTTAAAAGCAGTAAATTTTGAAAATGTTAAATGTTGAAAGCGATAAATGTTAAAAGTGGTAAATGTTGAAAGTAATAAATGTTAAAAATGATAAATCTTGAAAGCGTTAAATTTTAAAGTGATAAACATTAAAAGCTAAATAGTTAAATTTGCATGGCAAATCAGGAAATGGAGTAATTATGGAAGAGCAGAAGTCTGGCAATAGCAGTAATAAAAAGCCTGGAAAGCATCCGATTCTAATAATAACAACAATATGTGTAGTGATAGCGGCAGCAGCATGTGGGTGGCTTTCATATATTCAGATTAACAGATATGAAAAGGGGATTCTGGAGGTCTGCGCGACACAGCAGGATTCATATGTACAGCTTGTCCTTGATCAGATTAACTTAAAAGAAAACAGGGATGACCAGGATATTATTAATGATATTCTTAAAACCATGGATGCATCATCTAACAAGTACTGGGTGTTTTCAAGGAACCAGTCCATGCTTTATGTAAAGGATGTCATGGAAACAAACAGGTATAAGGAGGTTTCTGCAGACACATATTATAACTCAAAAGCATCAAAGGAGTTTATGGATTCGCTTCAGGTTAACCATATACAGCACAGTATAGTCAATGTGGACAATAAAACATATCTTATGTCTGGTGTGCTTTTTAAGTATGCAGACCAGAATTACAAGCTGTGCCTTATGACAGAGAAAAGTGTATTATTAGATAACAATACATATCTGGGAATCAAAGTACAGATGGAAACATTTGTCATAGTTATTCTTATGGCGTTTGTTCTGATAGCTGTTATATATGCATTTATTATAAGAAGGTCAGCGATAAGGCTTGATGAGAGGGAAGCTGATGTTAAAGTACTTAGCAGGGGTCTTGCAAAGGTAAATGAAATGCTGGCAGATAAGGATCTTCACGATACGCATAATAACGTATGGAAACAGAAGGCTATAGTGCCATTTGTAGAAAAGCTTATGGAAAGAAATGTTCATCCTGTCACATTTGCACGCATAGAATGTGAGACAGAGGAAAGCCGCAGGAAGTTTTTTGAACGAGCAGTATATATTCTTGATAAGCATGTACTCAGGTTCGAGTATGGGGCATGTGATATAGTTCTTATCGCAGTCAATATAACGACAGACCAGTTGAAGCATGGAATAAGCATACTTGAAGATAAAGAGGTAACAGTCCAGAGAGTAGAGCTTATAGATAATGATACAGATATGGAAAAACTAAGAGAAAGATATCTGTAGGATATCAGCAGGAAGGTGAAGAGCATATGGCAGTTAAGTTGTACAGAGAATATAAGATTAAGTTTTATCTTAATATGCGTCATTATATCATTATTAATGATAACAAGGGAGAAACTCATCCGCATACATGGGAGTTTGCACTTGATATAAGGTTTGGAAGAAGCTCGTTTGTGGAGTTTAATATATTTGAAAAAGGAATCAACGATTTCCTTGAAAAATACCAGAATAAGGTGTTAAACGAAGAAGCGCCTTTTGATGCAATACTTCCAACACTTGAAAATGTAACAGATTATTTTTCAGAAGAATTCTATCGCATAATACATAATATAGGCGGGATGCTTACATCTGTTGAAGCGAGTGAGACACCTACAAGAAGTTATATAATCAACATGTCAGAGCAGGAAGAAAATGCTGCTAACGATAAAGAGATAGAGAACAAAATAATGTCAGAGGTTATAGACACAGTGATTGATGACCTGACAGGAACGAAAGAAAAATAATAAATGAAGTTAAGTTAAAAAGGTTAAAGGTCTTAATGTATAATGATGTGAGTGTCAAAAGATGTTTAACATATTAAGAGGCAGGTTATATGAATAAGCAGGGAAAAAATCATGTTTTATATTACACCTTGTCGATAATAGGCTGTATTGTGTATGTGGCACTGATAGTATCCGTATCGGTTATGGTGGTTAAAATAGTGAGTCAGAATGGTACCTATCCAGCTGGCTCAGATACTATGTATCATATATACAGAGGTGATTATGTATACAACTCCATAAAGGATGGAAACTGGTATCCTTTATACGATTATATGTGGTATAACGGTGTTGAGCTTATGAGATACTGGGCGCCGCTTGCAGCGTATTTTATGGCATTCTGTGAAATGCTTGCGGGCGGCAATATGCTTATAGGTTATCTTATATTTGTAGGGATAATATCTGTACTTGGTGCATTAAGCTGGTTATATATAGGTATAAGGATGAAAAGACCAGTGCTTGGAGCATTTATAGGCTTCATATGGTTTTTTATGCCTAATAACCTGTGTGCACTGTTTGTTGAAGGCAATCTGGCAAGATCACTCAGCATGATATTTCTGCCGTTGTTCATATATGAGGTATCAGAGTATCTTAAGGACAGAAAGGTCATAAGAATTCCTTTTGCCATGATAAGCTTTATTCTCATAGCACTTTGTCATCTTGGATATGCAGGTATGGTTGCGCTTGCAGTGCTAGTATACTGTATAGTTCATATGATTGAAGGATATTCTAAAAGAGCAGCCGCTGATATAGTGATATCCATACTGCTTAGCTTTATGCTTATAGGTGTATGGCTGGTTGCCTCACTTAACGGAGGAATAACCTCACTTGACAATTCGGAAAATATGGCTAACTTTTTCCAGAAGATAGTGTATACACTTAACCCGGTAGACAGAATAACTACAGACTATGCTCATTTTTACTTCGGACTTGCAGCAGCAATACTTGCGGTTGGAGGAATGTTTTTTGGATATAAGAAGTCAAGAGCCGGCTTTGTCACAGCTATAATAACACTTATATGTACAGCGACAGCCATGTATCCGGTGTTAAAGATACTTCCGGGAAGCCAGTATCTGTGGATGTTAAGATTCATATCCATAGCACTATGTATGATACTGTACAGCTTTCTTAAATGGGATACACTCAAAAAGCCGCTGATAGTGTTTTTCTGTGTTCTGCTTGTTTTAGATATAGTGCCATCTATACCGCTGATAACAGGTGGATTAGGTACTATATCCATAACTAAGAATGGAGTGAGCATTAACACAGATAACGACAGTGTGTGGGACAGACTGGATATGCAGCAGGATAATACACTTATATCAAAGGCACAGTCCATAACAAAGCAGAGAATAGCACTTCTTGATGACAGCAGCTTAGGGTCTATGGGAGCATTTTTAGTATCAGACTGGAACAATGCAATACCTGCCGCATATGGTGCAGGACGTGAGGCTGCTAATACCTCCACTAACATAGTAAGAATAAACAGGGCATTAGCTGATGGCAATTATTATTATGTGTTTGACAGATGCCGTGAGCTGGGAAATGATACAGTTCTTGTAAGACTGTCATCGCTTGAAAAGTATGGTGTATCTGTAAAAGATATGGATATGGCAGCAGGTGCCTCAGGATATAGTGTTGCAGGAGAAAATGCAGCATACAGGTTATACCATATGGATACTTATGATAACTGGGGAACAATCAGTAAGTATGAGGTGATAGGCATAGGAAGTGGTACACCTCTTATATCACAGTCATTTCCGGCAGTCGAAGAGACTGATTCAGATAATCTTAATGATTACTCTTATGAACAGTTATCGCAGTATAAGCAAGTTATCCTTGATGGATTTACATATGATGATAAAACGGCAGCAGAGGAGCTTGTCTTAAGGCTTAGTGAAGCTGGAGTAAAGGTTGTTATATATGCAGATGGAATTCCACAGGAAAAGAAGACACAGAGTCAGGAGTTCCTTGGTGTTACGTGCAGCGATATTGTATTTAAGAATGGCTATCCGGATATGGATACTAAGCTTGGAGTGCTTTATCCTGATCTTTTCCCTAAAGGATATGCAACATGGCAGACAGTATATGTCACAGGTCTTGATAATACATGGGGAAGTGTCATGGACAACGGTCTTAAGCTTGATTTTTATGGTACAGTAAAGAACGATAACATAATAGTATGCGGTCTTAATCTGGCATACTACTATGGAGTGTCAGCTGATAAGTCTGTTGGAAGACTTCTTAGTGATATGATGGATATAACATCTGCACAGCTGCCTGAAAGAACTAACATAGAGCTTAAAGTAGAGCATGACGTGAACGGAATAACTATCACATCAGATTATGATAATGTAAATACAAGCCTTTCTTATCATGATATATTCGTATCAGATGAGTGGCTTGGAAAGAAGAATAATCTTACATATGTAAGAGCAGGAGTGACTAAGATAACGTTTAAGGTACCATACTTATGGCAGGGTTTGTGTGTGTCAGTGGCAGGTCTTATATTATCAGTTGCATGGGTGGTCGTTCTTGCAGGATTTAATAAAAAGCACCAGACACAGGAAATAAGAGAGGTTGTGAATGAAGATATTTGATACACATGCTCATTATGATGATGAAGCATTTGATAAAGACCGCGATGAATTATTAACAAGTCTTTTCAGCGGTGATATAGGAGCAGTTGTAAATGTAGGTGCAAGCCTTGAAGGATGTATAGAAAGTGTCAGGCTTGCAGAAAAATATGATAATATATATGCAGCTATAGGTGTGCATCCGGATGACTATGAGAGGCTTGAGCGTGGGGAGAACCCAAGGAATTCAGTGATAGATGATAGTAATATATATGGTGGGAGCTTCATGGACTGGCTAAAGAAAGAGGCACTTACGAACAACAAGGTTGTTGCGATTGGAGAAATCGGACTTGATTATTATTATGATGAGCCGGGAAGAGAGCTTCAGAAAAAGTGGTTTGCAAGACAGTTAGAGCTGGCAAGAGAGGTCAGCAAGCCGGTTATTATCCATTCAAGAGATGCATGTGCTGATACCATAGATATATTAAAAAGTGGACATGCCAGTGAGGTTGGAGGCATAATTCACTGCTATTCATATTCTAAAGAAACAGTTAAGACATTTTATGATATGAACTTCTACTTCGGTATAGGCGGAGTGCTTACCTTTAAGAATGCGAAAAAGCTTATAGAAGCAGCAAATGTCATACCGCTTGAGAGGATAGTGCTTGAAACAGACTGTCCATATCTTGCACCAGTCCCTAACAGAGGAAAAAGAAATGACAGCAGTAACATACAGTATGTTATAGAAAAACTTGCTGATATAAAGGGTGTTACGAAGGAGCACATATCAGAGGTGACATACCAGAATGCATGCAGAGTATATGGACTGCATCTGTGATTTACGTGTGATTTTAGTATTTTGTTATCTGATTGACATACTTATTCAGAAAATGTATATTTGTTGTTAAGGTTTGTTAAAAAACAGTGCAGGCTGTGTTAATAAACATAAGCAGTCTATGTTATGTGTGATACAGGAATGGAGATAAATATATATATGAATAATAAGAATTATGATAACGTCATGCATCTTGGAAATCCGACTAATACAATAGCTGTACTTAACAGGTATGGTTTTAATTTCCAGAAGAAATTCGGACAGAACTTTCTTATAGATGAGAATGTTGTTCAGAAAATAGTAAGAGAGGCTGGTGTTACAGAGGATGATTTCGTGCTTGAGGTAGGCCCTGGAATCGGAACTATGACACAGATTCTATGTGAGAATGCTAGAGAGGTCGTAGCTGTTGAGATAGATAAGAAGCTTATACCGATACTTACAGAAGATACACTTTCGTGGTATGACAACGTGACAGTTATCAACGAAGATATATTAAAGCTTGATATAAAAAAGCTTGCAGAGCAGAAGAATGGAGGAAAGCCTATAAAGGTGGTTGCTAATCTTCCATACTATATAACGACCCCTATTATTATGGGACTTTTCGAGAGTGGAGTTCCTCTTGACAGCATAACTATCATGGTTCAGAAGGAAGTGGCTGACAGGATGCAGGTGGGCCCTGGAACTAAGGATTATGGTGCACTTTCACTGGCAGTACAGTACTATGCCAGACCTAGAATCGTGCTTAATGTTCCGGCAAGCTGTTTTATGCCAAGACCAAACGTGGATTCTGCTGTAATCAAGCTTGAAAGATATGAGAAACCACCGGTAGATGTAGCTGATGAACATCTTATGTTCAGAATAATAAGGGCATCCTTCAATCAGCGTAGAAAAACTATGATGAACAGTGTTGGCAACAGCGGTGATGTTAATGTTTCCAAGGAAAAGCTTGCTGCGGCACTTGAAAAATGTGGACTGCCTCTGACTATAAGAGGTGAGGCACTTACACTGGAGCAGTTTGCGCAGGTTGCGAATGCGATAGTGGAATAATGGCTTCGCTGCTTCGTACATCCGTGTACGAAGCTGGCTGGCAAGTGCAGGGAAAGACTAAGAACTATCACAATCAAACTTCAAGTGCATTTCACATAGTATACCCAGCTGCTTACAGCCTTGTCATGTCTGGCTGTGGGGAAATTAAATTAAATAAATACACCGATATACATATTTAGCTCCTGGCGGTCATAAGATTACATATCAATCTTATATTGTCAGGAGGTTTTTTATGGCTGACTATCAGCGGTTTGTTTCATACATTTATTCTTATCCGGGAGGTGTAAAGGATAAGAATGTAGGGTTTGCAAAGGTAGAGGTCAGGGCAGGTGAGATGAGGCTTAATATTAATCTCAGGGGTGTGTATACAGACACACCGCAGATGTTTGGAGTACATATGCTTATAGACAGGGATGCATCTATTCCTGGAAGATACAGGCTTATGAAAGTGGGGGATTGTATAGTAAACAATGGAATGGCATCATATGCTGGAATATTTAATGCCAGTAATATAGATAATACTGGCTATGCATCAGCAGATATATGTGGAATAGCTGTTGCAAACAAGGGTGACAGATATTATATGATGTTTTCTATGTGGGAGGATTATGATGTTAATCCTGACGTTATAGAATTCGCGGGAAGTGATGTAAGAAAGTACAGGATAAGTGACACTAAGGAGAATGTTAAAAAAGCCTCTGAAGAAAATGCTGGATGTGTGAGTAAAGAAGGCATAGATACTGCATATAAGGATACGGAAAGCAAATATAGTGAAAGCCAGAATAGCAGAATTAAAGCTGCTGCATACAAAGATGAAAAAAACAGACATAACCAGGCTGCAGAGGATATTAACGTAAGAGAAAGTATGGAAAGTATGGAAGAGATGGAAGAATTACATGCTATGGAATGTAAGGACAACACAGACAATGCAGATAATGCAGATAAAACAGCAGTGGTGAATACTTCTGCAAAGAAGAAATGTGCGGATAGCAATGAGCACTTATATAAAAAGCTGTACTCAAAGGCTGATTATGTGGATGCATTTGATGATGATTACTTTTATGATTGTATAGAAGTGACACCGCAGATGTTATCAAAGCTGCCACTTAAGGATAAGGAGATTATAAATAACAGCTTTCTGATACATGGGTATTATAATTTTCACCATCTTTTGTTTGGAAGAGTGTGTGATAATGAGAACAATACGAATTATTTTATAGGGGTTCCAGGTATGTACTGCAACAGGGAGCGCTATATGGCATCAATGTTTGGATTCTGTAACTTTAAGAAGAGCCACAGGAGTGACTACAATAATCCATACTTTGGATACTGGTATCAGGAAATATAGACAAAGCGCCTGTGATCCTGCCATATACCATTTAGTCTGACATATGAGTGGGCTATGCCTTCATCGATAAAGCCGAATTTCTCCATGAGATGAAGCGATGTAGAATTATCCGGATGGATATAACATTCAGTGCGGTGAAGCCCGATATCAGGAACGATATCTTCAAGGGCTGTGGCTATCATAAGGGATGCCAGTCCTTCGTTGCGATGATATTCATCTATCTTATATCCCATATTGGCAGAAGGGGATGAGCCTCTGCTTATATGGGAGAAGGACAGAGAGCCAAGAATATAATCAGGTTCGTGTCTGTCCATCAGAAAGAATCTTACAAATGTCATAGAAAGCAGGCCTTTCATTT
>OGZZ01002160.1_pt1 | contig 13124 bp, 10 predicted proteins | sample 1577021 | NCBI WGS metagenome assembly OGZZ01 (sample SAMEA3541526, study PRJEB24748) | human gut metagenome | biome: human gut; feature: human-associated habitat; material: faeces | place: China | collected 2012
ACATTGAAGAAAGGGCTCTTATCACAGAAGAATTTAAGGATATTTCTGTTACAGACATGCATATTATAGAGGCAATCGGAATTGAAGAACCTCGTACTATGTCCACAATTTCCAAGTCACTTGGAGTAACAATGGGAACTCTTACAGTTGGAATCAATGGACTTGTCAAGAAAGGCTATGTGATAAGAAAGCGCGGTGAGAAAGACCGCCGTATTGTCTATGCTTCTCTTACAGACAAAGGAATTGCCGCATACAGACATCATGAGAATTTTCATAAAGACATGATTGAGAATATCACGAAGGATTTAACTAAGGAAGAAGCTGAGGTACTTACCAAGACATTTATACGGCTTGAAGATTTCTTCCATCAGCTTCCATAATGATTTAGTATATTGAAACAGCCACCCTTGGGTTTCCCCGCGGGTGGCTGTTCCATCTTTATATGAAAGTGTTTGAAAGAAAAAAGCTTAGTTATTAGCTGTAATGCCTGCTGTCTTGTAAACAAATGTTACACTTCCGGCTTTGTCATCTGACTTGCCTAAGAATGAATTGTATTCCTGACCAGCCTTAACTACTGCCTTGATTGTATCAACAGCTGTCTGTGCGTCTGAATCTACAAGCTTTGTGATAGGCTCAATTGCCTCGCTGTTAAACTGTGCCATTCCATCTTTTAATGTAATTGCACCTTCGTTTAACTGTGTAACTCCATCTGCAAGTGTTCCTGAACTATCCTTTAATGTAGCTGTTCCATCTGCAAGCTGTGAAGCACCACTCTTTAATGTAGCGTTATTAGCTGTAAGCTGTGAAAGTCCGCTCTGAAGGACTGCTGTTCCTTCCTGCTGGAGCTTTCCTGCATTAAGATTTAATGCATATAAACTTGAGCAGAGAGTTCCTTCCTTGTATGTTGAAAATGAACCAACTGATGTGCTGAGTGTGTTAAGACCTGTACTTAATGTACCAAGTCCTGCCTTAAGCTGCTTAGAACCAGCGCTTAACTGTCCTGCACCTGTGCTTAACTGGTCAATTCCTGCTTTAAGCTGTGTTGCACCAGAATTAGCAGACTTAATTCCCTCATTAAGTGAAGCCATACCATCAAAATATCCGGCATCCTCAAGAGATGATAATGTTGTATTGCAATTGTTATATGCCTGATAAGCCTGTGAAAGTCCGCTTGTCATTGTAACAATCTGCTCATCTGCCTTAGAACTTACTGTCGCTTCATCAAGCTGTCCGCCAGCTGCTGCACTTACAGTAGCGGCAACAACCTGCTTAACAGATGCATAGTTCTTTAATATATAACCTGTTGCTAAAGCGTACTGCGTCTTACTTGTTACATCAGGTGTCTGTGATATACCAGACTGTGCCATAGCTGCTGCGATTACTGCCTTCTGCTGTGGTGTTGCTGAATTAGGATTAATTCCCTGACTCATGCATGTTACTGCAAATGCTACATTATAGAAACTTCCATAAGCTGTACTGTAACTTTCAGCTGCCTGTGTCTTTCCTGCTTCAAGACTGCTCTTTAACTGTGTAGTTCCTGCTGATAACTTGTCAGAACCAGCCTCAAGCTTTGTAAGACCACCTGATAATGTATCTGCCCCAGTAACAAGCGCTCCAGCACCAGCTAAAGCACTGTCAATTCCTGCATCAAGTGTTTCAGCTCCTGCTGATAACTGGCTGGCACCATCTGCTGCCGAAACAACACTGCTGTCAAGATTGTTATCCTTAAGAGTATTGTAAAGAGTTCCCATTCCGTCAGCATATGTCTTCATGTTGTTATTAAGTGAAACTGAACCCTCATATGCACTTGCAGCGCCATCTGTATATGCATATATACCATCCTTAAGAGAAGAAGCACCTGTATTTAACTGGTCAACACCATCAGTAAGTGCCGGAATTGCATCACTTAACTGCTGTGTTCCATCCTGTAATGTAACCGTTCCGTCTGCAAGCTGTGTTGCTGCATCATCTAATGAAGCAACAGTTTTCTTTAGATCATCTAAAGTAATGTCATCAGCATTCATATCCGAAAGAAGATTAGATGTTGCAACTGACATAGTCATATCAAGTGAGAAATTCTTAACATCTGCTGTTAATTCAAAATACTCAGGAATATCAAGGTCAAGTGACTTGTCATTAAACTTAAGATTCATAGTATCCTTAAGTCCTGGCATTGTCATACCGACTGCCACAATATTATCACCAACCTTAGTAAGCTTACCATTAGTAACCTCAACATTTGAGAATACATCTGTTGGAAGCATCATGCCTGTAATCATTGTAAATGGTACGGCAACTGTCTGCTTCTTACCATTAATTGTTACAGTTTTCTTCTGATTATTAGTGTAATCAAAATGTATTGTAACCTTTCCGCTCTTTCCAGCCAGGTCTTCCGGCTTAATTTCCTTTCCATCAAGCTTGTAAGTAACCTTCATTGTTACTGGCGCATTTTCACTTGACTCAGTCTTATTAAGAGTCTCATTGCCGTTAGCGTCTGTAATCTTTTCGTTGACAGTGATGTGATTCTTGTTACCTGAAGCGTCATTGAATACATAAACAGTTTCCTGTCTTGTGTTAGTTGCAAGTGTGCTCTTGTTAGACACTGCAAGCTCATTAGTTATTGCCTGTGTAATCGTAGCCTCTGTACTGCCTGCTGCCATCTCTGTTACATAAGCTGTATCTGTTCCTGTTGTTGCAGCTGTATTAGCACCGCAGCCAACAAGGCTTGCTGCTGTAAGAACTACACACATTAAAACTGAACTATATCTGAATAAATTCTTTTTAACCATAATAATCCTCCTTAATTCTGACTGTTCTTCTTCGGCTTAAAACCTAAACTTGTATGAATAATCACCTTATCAAGCAATACAAAAAGTGATGGAAGAACAAATATAACAACAAACATACTGATGATTGCACCTCGTGCCATAAGTGTACAAAGTGAAGCAATCATATCAACACTGGCTATCATACCTACACCAAATGTTGCTGCGAAGAAACCAAGTGCGCTGACAATAATAGATGGAATAGATGTTCCAAGTGCTATTGATATAGCCTCTTTCTTAGAGTTACCAGCGGCTCTTTCTCTCTTATATCTTGTAGTCATAAGAATTGCATAATCGACTGTCGCACCAAGCTGAATAGTTCCGATTACTACTGAAGATATAAATGGTATCGTTGTTCCTGTATAATATGGAATACCCATATTAACAAATATAGCAAATTCAATAGCAGCAACCAGAATAACCGGAAGAGATATTGACTTTAATACGAAGAAAATAATAAAGAATATCGCAACAATTGAAACTGCACTAACTGTCTTGAAATCCTTATCAGTAATAGTGATAAGATCCTTAGTACAAGGGGCTTCTCCAATTACCATAGATTTAGCATCATACTTCTTTGCAATCGCATCAACCTTATTAATCTGGTCATTGATTTCATCAGAAGCAATTGTGTAATTAGTTGATACCATCATAATCTGGTATTCATCACCCTTAAGCTCTGAAACAAGCGAATCAGGAAGCATTTCCGTAGGGATTTCTCCACCGAGTGCTGAGTCAATACTTAATGCAAATGAAATTCCGTCCAGATCATTTACCTCATTCATCATTGCATTAGAATCCTCTGCTGAAAGATTACTGTCGGCAAGAATCATATATATAGAATTAGTTCCGTCAAAGTTCTCGGCAAGCATCTTGTTAGCCTGCGAACAGTTAAGCTTCTCTGGAAGTGTATCAGACAAATCATAGTAAACCTTAGTATTGTTATATCCGTAGATTGCCGGGCCAAGAAGCAGAACGAATATTATAAGGAATATCCATGAATGATTAACTATCCATCTTGCCGGCTTATCAAAATTCGGCATAATCTCTCTATGCATTGTTTTCTCAAGAGCCTTGTCAAATGTAAGAATAAGGGAAGGAAGTATTGTAACACAACCAATAACACCCAATACAACACCCTTTGCCATAACAACACCAAGGTCAAGACCAAGTGTAAAGCTCATAAAGCAGAGTGCGATGAATCCTGCAACAGTTGTTATGGAAGAACCAACAACTGATGTTAGTGTATTCCCAATAGCAACCGCCATAGCTTCGTGATGATCATCCGGAGTTTCTTCCTTAGCTTCCTTGTAACTGTGCCATAAGAATATAGAATAATCCAGAGTTACACCAAGCTGAAGTACCGCAGCCAGTGCTTTCGTTATGTATGAAACCTCACCTAAGAAATAATTAGAACCAAGGTTATACACAATTGCCATACCTATACTTAGCATAAAGAATACTGGTACAAGGAATGAATCCATAAATATGGCGAGTACGATACATACAAGAACAACCGCTACAAGTACATAAAAAGGAGTCTCCTTTTCTGCCATTGTCTTAGTATCTGTAACTACAGCAGACATACCTGCAATATAGCACTGATTATCCGTAACATCTCTTACTTCCTGAATAGCCTTCATTGTATCGTCACTTGATGTTGTATCATCAAAGAATATTGCAAACAATGTAGCTCCTGAATTCTCATTTTCAAAATAAGAACGGAACTTATCAGGAAGAATTTCTGAAGGAACATCATCTCCTACCACTCCACTATAAGAGATAACTGACGCAACATGGTCAACACCCTCAACCTTCTTTACCAACTTAGAAACATTTGACTTATTCATTCCGTCAACGACAACCATTGCATAAGCGCCCTTTCCGAAATCATCAAGCAAAATGTCCTGTCCCTGCATAGTGTCGATATCACTTGGCAGATAATACAGGATATCGTAATTAACCCTGGTATTAAAGTAACCAAGAACTGATGGAATCAACAGCAGGAAGCTAAGAACCAGAATTGGAATTCTTAACTTAACAACAACTTTTCCAAACTTTTTCATATAAATAACCACGCCTTTCTGTAAGATGCAAATGCCAACAACCCTTAGTCATATAAGTATTCATGTCTTTAACAAATATGACCGATAGTCATTTTCAATTTCAGTTGACATTATAGCACCTCAAAACACATAGTCAATAGAAAATTGACCGAAAGTCATTTTTTAATATTTATTTTATAATTGAGTTGGTGTATAATGTATTTATGAATGAGTTGGCATGGTAATCAATTTCAGGCACGCTTGCGCTGCTTGTCGCTCACAGCGGACACTAAACTCGTTGCAGTTCCTGCAACTTGTTAAGTGCCGGTGGCTCCAAAGCACCTGAAATCAATTACCATACCAACTCATAATACACACTATAACCAACTAATAATTAACACTAATAAAGGTGAGTGATTGATATGGGAAAGCTTGAAACTAATAAACAACAGAAACTTACTTCTCTGCTGAATACTGCATTTAATCTCTTTACTACCCAGGGGGTTGCGAAGACTTCTATTGCTGAGATTTCGCAGAAAGCTGGAATTGCTAAAGGTACATTTTATCTGTATTTTAAGGATAAGTATGATATAAGAAACCGTCTTATATCACATGAATCAAGTAAATTATTTAAGAATGCCGTCGCTGATTTAGAAGAATTTTCTATAGAGAAGGACGAACCGTTAGGTTTCGAAGAAAAAATAATATTTATAATTAATCATATTGTAGATGAACTGAATTCTAATCAGACTCTTCTCACATTTATATCAAAAAACCTTAGCTGGGGAATCTTCAAGGAAGCTCTCACAACTAAGGTTGCATCTGATGATATTAACTTTAAAGATGTATATTATGAAATGATTAACGCTGAGGATATCTCACTTGAAGAGCCTGAAATAATGCTCTTCCTTATTGTTGAGCTTGTAAGTTCAACTTGCTACAGCGCAATTCTTTATAAAGAACCTGCTGACATAGATACAATTAAGCCTTATCTTTTCAAGACAGTACGTGCAATCATCAAAGAGCACACTATCCGGTAGCTGCTTACGCTTTCCCTTCAAGCTCCTGGTATATATCCCTTTTTGACACACCCCTGTCCTTTGCCGCAGCTTTCATGGCTTCTTTCTTATCCATGCCCTGCGACATATACATCTGCACATGTTCTGCCACACTCATGTTTTCCCACTGCTTTCTTGCTTCAGCCTTTAACTGCTCACGGCTTTTACCGGCAATCACAAGCACATATTCGCCTCTCGGCTCATTATTTTCATAATATTCACATGCAGATTCAAGCGTGAATTCCATAGAATTCTCATATCTCTTGGTAAGTTCCTTACATATAGTAATCTGTCTGTCACCGCCAAGCGTATCTTGTAGTTCCGCAAGTGTCTTAGTAAGTCTGTGCGGTGCTTCATATATAATCATAGTCCTTGTTTCACATGCTAACTCTGCAAGAACTTCTTTTCTCTCATTCTTATCCGCTGGTAAAAATGCTTCAAATGCAAATCTTCTTGTCTCGCGTCCTGACATTGTAAGCGCTGTTATGCATGCTGCCGGTCCCGGAAGTGAAGTAACCCTGATACCTGCTGCCCTGCATTGCTTTACAAGCTCCTCACCTGGATCAGATATTCCCGGAGTTCCAGCATCCGTAATTACAGCCACATCCATTCCACCTAATATTTTATCAACAAGAACCTTTGCCTTATCATACTTATTAAATTCATGATAACTTGTCATAGGTGTCTTTATTTCAAAATGATTAAGCAGCTTAATACTGTTTCTTGTATCCTCTGCTGCAATCAGGTCTGCCTCTGAAAGCACACGCAAAACCCTGTAAGTAATATCCTCAAGATTACCAATAGGTGTTGCACACAGATACAGCATACCCGGTCCGTCTTTCTTTACATTTTTTTCATTATCCATAATAAACCTCTATCTATTCATACATTTTTAGAAGCGCATCAGTGTAGGTACCGTCCGTCTTGTATACAATAAGCGGTTCTTCAACAATAAGCTGGGAATTACCTCCCTTAACCGCTTCTATAAGCACCATATTGGCAGCCTTATTCACATGAGGATACACCAGCCTCATTCTCTTCGGCTCAAGATGATACTTTCTCATAGTGTCAAATATATCAACAAGTCTGTTCGGTCTGTGAACCATATACATTTTCCCTTTAGATTTAAGACAACGGCTTGCTTCCCTTATAACATCATCAAGACTACACAGAAGCTCATGTCTTGCAATTGCCTTGGCACTGTCCGGATTAACAATACCGTGATTTTCATTCATATATGGCGGATTGCTCGTCACAACATTAAAAGAAGCTTCCCCAAATATAGTGGAAGCTTCCTTTATATCACCCTTAACAACACTGATTCTGTTCTCAAGATGATTAAGCTCCACATTTCTTCTGGCAAGCTGCGCGCTTCCCTCCTGAATCTCAAGAGCACTGTATGTGCTACCCGGATTCTTAGACTGCATAAGCACCGGAATAATACCATTACCGGTACCCATGTCCAGCACCCTGTCTTTCTTCCCTGCCGTGGCATAAGTAGACAACAGCACTGCGTCCATTCCAAAACAAAAAATATCTGTATTCTGTATAAGCTTTAGTCCATCTCTCATCAAATCATCAATTCGTTCATTAATCATCACTAATATGGGCTTTTCCTTCTTTTCTTTCTAATTCTTCAAGTGCCTTAAGTTCCTTATCATCATCAATGCGGACCTTATCAAATCTTCTTTTTCTCTTAAAACGAAGCTCCTCAACCGGATATTCCTTAAGTTCCTTTTCGTCATTATCATGAGTTATTAATACCTTAACTCTCTGCCTTAAAACATTAACACTTGAAACCTCACCAACCAGTTTATCTGGTGTAGTAACAGAATCTCCCACATTAGGCAGATGACTATTTAATTCCTCATATGTATCCTGCTCATTCTTTAAACAACACATAAGTCGTCCACACACACCTGAAATCTTAGTTGGATTAAGTGACAGATTCTGCTCCTTAGCCATCTTAATAGATACCGGATTGAATTCTGGTAAAAATGTGGCACAACATAAAGGTCTTCCGCAGGAACCAATTCCACCAAGAATCTTAGTCTCATCCCTTACTCCAATCTGTCTTAATTCAATTCTTGTCTTAAATACTGCAGCAAGATCCTTAACAAGCTCTCTGAAATCAATTCTTCCATCAGCAGTAAAATAGAACAACACCTTATTATTGTCAAATGTATACTCAGCCTTAATAAGCTTCATGTCAAGATTATGCTTTGCAATCTTCTCAAGACATATCTTAAATGCTTCTTTTTCCTTTTCTCTGTTTCTTAATTCTCTTTCATCATCTTCTGGTGTTGCAACCCTTATAATTGCCTTTAGAGGCTGGATAACCGCTGTATCTTCAACATCTCTTTCACCTAGAACAACCTGTCCATATTCAACTCCTCTGGCAGTCTCAACAATAACATGCTGTCCTGTTTCAACTGAATATTTCCCAGGTGCAAAAAAATATATCTTTCCAACCTGTCTGAATCTAACTCCAACAACTTTAGTCATCTATACTCTCCATTCTATGAATTTTCCTTAATCGCCATAATAAGCAATTCAATAACAAGATCAAAATTAACATTTGCCTGAAGTCTCACCTTAACCCTGTCAATAGAATTAATAATATCCTGTAAACCTTCATATGACATAGTCTGTGCCTGACTCTTTATCAGTGTCATCTGATCATTAAATATGAGCAGATTAGTATCATTCGTACTCTTAAACATAAGTACATCCCTGTACCACATAAGCATAAGGTCAAGATAATCATCAATAGTCAGCTTATAATTGGTAACTCTTTTCACCGATGTCATAATATCAGCCGAATCCATATCCTTAGCATTCTTAATAACGTCCATTACATCACGTCTTAACTCAGCAAACTCAGTAGATTCGACCATAGTCATTGCCCTGCCGATTCGTCCTGCTGCGAATCTTGCTGCAAATTTGCACTCGTAATCACCGATATTATCATAGTGGTCTTTAAGATATTTAATAACTACATCATCCTTAAGTGGCTTAAGATCAAGCACAACGCATCTTGACAGAATAGTCTGTAAGAAAACATCCGGATTATTAGCAAGCAGAATAACAATTCCATAAGCCGGCGGCTCTTCAATTGTCTTAAGCATTGCATTCTGTGCTGCAACAGTAAGCTTGTCTGCTTCATCAATAATGTATATCTTGTAAGGACTGCTGTAAGGCTTAATCTGCATATCCGATACAAGCTGGTCTCTTATATCATCAACACCAATACTTCCCGGCTTCTCATGTCCAACCCAGATAATATCCGGCTGGTTCCTGCCTGCCGCCTGCACACAGGAATGGCACACCCCGCAAGGCTCAACACCGCCCGCCTCACACTGCAGTGTCTGTGCAAATGTGCTGGCAATAAGCTTTTTCCCTGCACCCAGTCCTCCGCTGATTACATAAGCATGAGATACCTTTCCCATAGATATTGCACTCTGCAAATGCTCTTTAATAGTCTCATATCCATATATGTCTGAAAAATTACCCATACTTATTCCTCTTTTCGTTACTTATCTTTAATATTATAACACATATTGCTCCTATGTTGAAATATCTAATAACAATCCCCTTATATCATCAATAGCTCCAACTATTGCAAGATGATCCTTTTCATCTTTTACCAATTCTCTGGCGAGATTATCAAGATTCTCATCTACCATCTTAACAATTCCATACACCCTGTGTCTTCCCCTTCTGTCAAGAAAGTTCTCTCTTGAAAACTTGTGTGATCGGTTTACAACTTCATTTAGGAATCCTTTAACAAGCTCTCTGTACTTCTTCATATCTCTTATATCCATATGCTTTGCAATCTTTTCACCCTGCTCGGTAATTTCCTGCATCATATTTCCCAGTTTTTCCTGAAGGTCTTTCTCCTCAATATTGCTAATCAGTGTAAACTTAAAACTATCATCTGATTTTTCCTGTGCTTTAACCGGAGTGGTCTGATTAGCCGGTGCTATATCTTTAACCTTAATATCCATACATACCTCCTAATATGGCACTTTTAACTTCACTAATGCAATCCTCTAACTCTCCATTATTGCTAAACCTTCTTGTAATACCAGCCTTAGCAATATTCTCTTCTGAAAAATCCTCACTGTCTGCAAGAAATCTTCTGCACATTTCCTCATAGTGTGGATTATCCTGTTTCTGTTCTCTGTGGATAGCCCTTGTAAGTCTCAATCCATCTTCAACCTCAATATATACCGGCATAATATGCTGTTTTCCATAGAATTCACAGAATTTATCATACGCTTCAAGCGTTCCTATAACCAGATACCTGTTACCACTGTTAAGGTCAATCTGTCCGTCATCAGCTGTAAAATACTTCCACACACCATACACAGTATTATATTCTCTCAGTTCAACAATCCTGCCGCTCTCCTGCATCTTAACAGCTGTCTCATCATTTACAAAAAAATACTCAACCCCATCGGTCTCCCCGGCTCTCATTGGTCTTGTTGTATACAATATAACAGTATTAAGCTTCAGACTTTCATCTTCAATTAGGTTTTTATATATCTTATCCTTACCGGACGCGCTTTTTCCCATAATAAATGCTATCTCAGGCATCTTATCTTTCCTTCCTTAAGACCGGGTACTTCCAGCCCGGCATTTATCGCACTCTTAATAATTCTGCATACATCACCGGTAATCCGCTCGCCTACATTAACAACAGGCATTCCCGGTGGGTATATAAGAACCGATGACATACTTATTCTACCACATATATCAGGTGAATTAACAGATAAATCTTCATATCCATTTTCATCCATTAAATCAATTGCATCTGCTGGACACATACATACTTCCGGCTTGTTGTTAATCGCATACCCTAAGCTTTCCCCTACATCATTTTCACTGTCTTTGCTTTCAACTTTCCAGCTTTCATCAATCTCCTTCAATGCACTAAGAAATCTGTCATAATACTCCTGTTTATCAGCAACTGAAGTCATTGCAATAACATATTTAAATGATGCCATCTCAAGCTGCACCTTATATTCATCCAATAACCTGTCATATAGGTACTTTCCATCATCACATATAAGAATAATCTTAGAAATATCATCACTATCCATCAATCTTATATTATTAAGTTTTGCAATATTTTCTCTTAAATTCTTAAGTCTGTTGATATATTCCTTAAAAATATAATCTCCCTGCCCTTCAATAATTCCCATACATCTGTCAATACTCGCCATAAGAATATATGAAGGACTGGTTGTCTGATATATATTCCAAAATCTTTCCACTTTATCATAATCTACATAATTTCCAGAAATATGTAGAAGTGCAGTCTGTGTAAGTGCCGGTAATGTTTTATGAATACTGTTAATTACAATGTCAGCCCCAGCTTTTACTGCCGACTCTGGAAATTCCTCACTGAATTCAAAATGTGCCCCATGCGCTTCATCAACTATAAGTGGTATTCCTTTTTCATGCAGATAACTGGCAATCTCCCTTACCTCTGACACAACACCTTCATAAGTCGGAGAAGTTATAATAACCGCCTGTGCATCCCTGTTATTTTCAACACATTTTCTAATCTGTTCTAATGATAGTCCTCTGTATATTCCTGTATCATTATCAACCTCCGGTATAACATATACTGGCTCTAACTGTGCCATAATCAATGCATTGTACACTGACACATGACAGTTTCTTGCAACGATAATCTTTCCTTTTCTTTTTGTTGCACCGCATATAGCTGATAATATTCCTGCTGTACTTCCATTTACAAGCATCAGTGTTTTATCTGCCCCATACAGTTTTGCTGCCCTGCAGGATGCATTTTTAATAATTCCCTCTGCATTGTGCATATTATCAAATCCATCAATCTCGGTAATATCAAGTTCTGAAGTACTTGCATATTCAGTATTGCGCTTTCCTCCTGGCATATGCATCGGCACATAACCAGCTTTTGAATACTCTTCAAGTTTTGCCAGAATATCTATATTTCCCATCAATACAACTCCATTATCTCTTATTCTGTAACCATAAGCTTTACTGTTACTTCATCATGGCTTCCAATTGCATCTGTAACTTCATACTTAATATCATAAGTACCTGTCTGGTCAAATGTATATCTTCCAACAGTCACAATCTTTGCAGTAATATCATTACCACAAGTATCAGTTGCAGTAACCCCTGTCATTACATCTATACTCTGACCAATCTTTGTCTGAATGTCCTTTGCCCCTTCTATCTTAGCACTATAAGCATTCCATGGATTATTCTCGTCAGGGTCTGTAGGATCCCAGCCGGCATATGCACTGTCCTCTGGAATCTTTATAGAATCCGGCTTACCAAGTGGTCCAGGATTAACTGCATCATCATATATAGTTACACCTGTTCCCGATGGACAGTTATCATATATCCACTTTACATCCCTAACGCACATTCTGACGCATCCAAGAGAAGCATAATCTCCAAGCTTATTGTACTGTCCATCCTCCAGATCACCCTTATTCATTGAATAATATGGAACAGAATGAAACAGATAACCTCCACTTATTCTGAATGCATAACGTCCATAAGTACCATCAACCATATATCCCCATTCGTACTTATCTGATGTTACATAATTCTCACCCACAATAGTTTCGTCGCCTGCTTTTCCACATGATGTTGCAAATGCTTTGACTGGTATAGTGTATTCTCCATTCTCATCAATCCCATACACTGTAGCACAGTTAGCAGCTCTATTTACTTTAATAAAATATGGAAGATAAACTCCTTCTGGAGCAATGTATTCTTGTTCTTTTGATTCAGGCTCTTTATTATCAATCCACACAACTTCCCTTGCCGCTGTTGTCTCTTCTGTTGAAACAACTGTCTGTTCATCATTACTCCCATGATTATCATCCTGTTTTTCCTTATTATAATGAGACAACATAATTCCAGCAGTTACTGCTCCTGCAATAGCAATCACAGCAACAGCAATAAATATAACAAGTGTCAGATTTCTCCTGAACCATGACTTTCTTCTTTTTAAATATTTATAATTAATGTTTCCTTTTGACATAATATCCTCCTTTGTCCATTACAAAAAATTAATATGTGTTTATAAATGTTTTTAACGCAAAAAAAGCTGTTTCATCACGAAACAGCTTTAAGTGCCTAGAACCGGAATCGAACCAGTGACACGAGGATTTTCAGTCCTCTGCTCT
>OGZZ01002163.1_pt1 | contig 13115 bp, 9 predicted proteins | sample 1577021 | NCBI WGS metagenome assembly OGZZ01 (sample SAMEA3541526, study PRJEB24748) | human gut metagenome | biome: human gut; feature: human-associated habitat; material: faeces | place: China | collected 2012
AGCATTCCAGGGATTTTTTACACACAAAAGTTATTATTGAAATTGAAAACTGTCTCTTTATTAGATTAGAAGCGCATACCTACGGTAAACAACACTTGACTGCGTGTATTCGTAACTTTCGTTGCTTCTGGTGAACCAATGATTGTACTACCATCTTCATCTGTAAATCCATTCACAAACGGATAGAAGTTTTCTTTATATGTAGAGTATTTATAAGCTAAATCAGCATAAAACATTGATCCGCGATAACCAATACCCAATGTATAATTACTCATTGATTTAGAATTGGCAAAGTCTGTATCTGTCTGAATAGAGTTAATAGCCAAATCTTTGAAAGCATCTTGATGGAAAGCCGCAGTACTATAATTATATCCTGCCCTAAAAGCAAACTGTGGAATCACTTTATACTCCAAACCAAGACGAACAGTACTAACCCCTTTCAACATAGATGTCGTACTATTTTCAAATTCATAAGCAGAAGAATTACCTTCGGTATCTTTAAATTTCATGGAAGAATAATCTTGATACTCATACTCTGCTCCCAAAGCCAAACTCTTACCCACCGTATATCCTAAACTTACATTATAAGTCCAAGGAGTTTGAAAATCGAAAGGAAGAATCATATCCCCTTTTCCCGGAAGATTATCCCATGATCTCACGTCATATCCTTTTATTTCTCCAGTTACAACATCCATCACATCCGATATAACTTGTGCACTCGTTTTATAATCCAAACTATAGAATATTGGCGTATGTATAGCTAATCCAACTCGAAAAGGCGAATATTCAAAAGGACGAATAATAGCCCCCAACTTCACGTCAAAGCCAGACCCCTTTATTCTATTCCAACTCTGCAAACTATATCCTTCATCGTTTCCATAATCCTCATCATAAAAAGTATACTTATTATAATCTACAGAATAAGCACCCAGCGTCAACCCTAAATATACCCGATCATTAAAATTAAACGATACATTAAAATCATATTGGTCAATTCCTCCGCGTTCTTCCGAACGAAAATTTGCATATCCATTATCTAACATTCCTTCAAAATGTCCAGGAGAGATATAAAGAGGATTACCATTTATATCCTTATACTGTACCTCCTTCCCTTGTTCATCCTTATAGGTATAAGGAATATTGTTTACCCCTCCTGTTTTGTCATGTATTGTAATATCTCTAATCAGCCCAGCATCAGCTCCAAGAATAGAAAGCCACCCAATACCATTATCCGTATAAGGCGAATCTCCCCATTTTTCAATGCCAGCTGCTTGAGATGCCATTAGATAGGTTTGGGAGTAAAGCCCCAAATTACCTTCCATGCGCATGTTGTTATTAAATGATTTCGCTTTATGATAGTTAAAACCGAAATTCACAAAACGCAGCGGAGTTTCATTACCAATCTTCGAAGAAAACACAAACCCGATGTTATTAAAATCTCCTTTAGTTAAATCGGAATTAAACTTTTTCCCCAAATACTGACTTTCATTCCCATAAAGAGAAAACCCAAATGAAGTCATTACATCACTACTACGATAAAGACCAATACCTGCCGGATTAGTCCCCATTGTAGATATGTCTCCTCCAAGAGCTCCCATAGCTCCACCCATACCCACAAATCGAGCAGTTCCATTTAAATCTTTTCCTGTTAATTTGGCACCATCATATATCGTTTGTGCCATTCCCCAAGGCGCTATCATCAACATCCCTAGAGCAATTAAAACACTTATCTTTTTCATTCTTGTAAAACCGTTTAATTAATACTTATCTTCTGGCACTGCCACTACGAGAGGAGCCTCCACCTGATGATGACCTAGAAGAACCACCACTCGAATAACTGCCCCGAGAACTACTACCACCTGACGAAGCTGGAGAATAACTACGTGAAGAAGAACGAGAAGTACCATAGGAAGAAGAACGGGTATTACTATTATTCGCTGGAGAATAACTACGCGGTGCTTCTGAACTACCACGACTATAAGTTGATCTTGCACTACTGCTCCTAGTAGTGGTTCCGGACGAACGCGAATAACCAGAAGAACCAGTCGAACGGGAAGATGAAGAACTTCCGCTACTTCTAGTACTACTTGGACGAGAATAAGTAGCACTGCTACGACTACTTGAGCCACTGCGTTCACCTGAAGTCCGTGTACCCACTACACGCCTGGAAGTAGTTCCCCTGCTATAAGTAGAACCAGAAGAACGAACAGAACTACCTTCTGAACGAACTGCAGAGCCTCCCCGAACAGAAGAACCACTGGAACGAACGGCACTCGAACCATAACGACGAACAGTGGAAGGATTCCTGTAACTGCTTTGTCCGGAAGAACGACGGTTTGTATAGGTAGGACCTGTCCAATGACCGCTTCCACCTCCGCCCCAGCCCCAGCTAGGACCACCGTGCCAGTGGTGATGATGTCCCCAATAGCCACCGCCATACCAGCCACCCCAGTGGCCGCCATACCAGCCGCCCCAATAACCCGGAGAATATCCCCAAGCGTAGTAAGGACGATTCCATCCCCAGCCATAGTTCCATCCCCAACCGTAGGAGTTGTAACGCCAATCCCACCATAAGCGGTTGGTAAATGTCGGGAATGCATAAGCATAGAAACCGTCTGTATAAACATTCCAATCCCAGGAATTGGTTCCATAAACAATGTCCCAGTAAAGCGGGCTGCTAATGCTTACCGCAAAACGGGGATTACGGAAACGAATGATGCGTTCAGCGTACTCGTAGTCATCCTGTGAGCCATTGAACCCGTTCACCCATTCACCTTCCGGATCGGAGACAGCTTTTTCTTTTACGTATAATGTATCGTCCTCCATTGCGAACTCGTTATCTTTGGCATCGTAACGGCGGTTATACTCATCCACATCACGCATATCGCGTTTGTTTCCTTTACGGTCCTGAACTACTACCGTAGTACCCGGAGACGTATAAATGTTCGTGGTAACAACTTTTTTTTCCGGTTCCTTCTTCACAGGAGTCTTTTTGGCTTCCTGCTTTTTTTCCTTAGAAGGTACGAAATAAAGGTCGTCATTATTGCTTTGCGCCATCACAAGCAGTGGGAGGCACAGGGCAAACAGCGATAATAACACAATCTTTTTCATATTTCCGTGGTTTATTGGTTTCTTAATCTTTTTATTCACGTTACAAAGATAAGCAAGGTATTCACGCTGCCGGATAGATTTTCCCCAAACAATAATAGGGATTTCCCTATTTATCTTATATTAAACAAAAACAGCACTAATACTCAGCAAACTATTTCATTATCAATTAGTAATAGTCAGTAAAGAGCTGTTACTTCTGAGGCTATTTAATTGCCGAAGACACATTTACATTATCAATTTATTGTAGAACAAATTATGGCAAATCTATTTCCGACAATTGTCCCTGGAAAAATATTAAGAGACAATACACATAAAATACGAATAGCTCTTTCGCACAATTGTGAAACTCGCTATATAGTGACTGATCTAACAGTGAATTCCATACAAGAGTTCAAGAATGGATATATCATTAAAAGAGCAGACACTTCTTATCTCAATAGCAAATTAAGAAACGAGAAATTACGCTCTGATACAATAAGAATAAGGCTATCCTTTGTAAGAGCAATCATGAGATTTGCTCTACAATGCTGATTTATCACCTACGTCACATACCCTTTTGCATCATATAAATAGATGAAATTAAAGCAACACGAGATACTGATTTGAAAAAAATCTAATTCGGATACGAGACATTTTTATGCTGTCATATTATCTTGGCGGCATTAATATAGCTGACTTAATAAATTACGATTTCCTAAAATGCAACGGAAAACTAATATATCAATAGGTATTTTATTTTTATCGGCATTTTCTTTATCTTCTTTAGATGGACCTGCCTTTCTTTTCTTACCTTTTATTTCAGTCATTGGAGTGTGTGTATGAAAAGAAGCAACCACTTTTGCTGTGGCAGGCACACCATTTATAGAAGGAGATTTGTCTCCAAGGCTTATATTTCCTCTTACTTTTCCGTCATTCTTCACTGCCATACCATATCGTTTCTTACCTATGTAATATTGCTTTTTCACCGGATCATAATAAATCCAGAAACCAACTTCTTGTCTTTGGACCTCTGTGGAACGCTTAAGCATATCACTCCAGGCTTCTTCCAAAGCCTTTTTTACAGTTGCATCCTTAATGACTTCTTCAGGTTTAGGCAAAGAGCCTGATTGCTGTGGTGAAGATAACGGAGATGAACCGCCTCCTTGAGGAGAAAAAAAGTCATCAAGTCCGGGAAGGGCTTTCGGAGATTCAGAAGGCATATCCCCAAAAGGCCATTTAAACGGGTCTTCAGAAGATGTAGGACGTCTACCGATTACTGTCACTTCGGGTAACGAAAAACCGGCACCAAAAAGATCGTCTTTAACATATTAGACACGTCATACATGGGAAGCTATAGTGTTAAAGGCGACTAATTCAGTCGCCTTATTCTTTATAAGACCTTGTTTACTCTTTTTTTTCGGCTGTGTTGATAGAGAATACAATAATAGGAGCATTATTCTCTCCCTGATTCTCTATTTCTCCTGCATATGAATCTAATGTAAAAGATTCTAAATTATATAAATACTTCCCTTTAACAATCGAATAAACGATATTTATTGTGTGGTATTTATCGTCTTTAAAAATTTCTGGACAATAAAATTCAATTTTCACATTATATCTATCTTTCTCTTCATTAAAAGTTATTGGTAAAGACAAATATCTATGTCCTTCTCTTCCCTGCATAACGATTGGACGTTCAAGCCAACTCTCTTGTAGGTCATTAGAACTGATCAAGGTCTTTATTCGATAACTTGACGAAGCGAGTTCTAATCTAGAGTTAATAATAACTGTTTCTAAGTTATCAAGAGGATAGGTAGTCTCCAAAGAAGAGATGATTTGCATATCTATATTCATACTGTATGAATATGGTGGAGTATCTGGTTGGTGGCAGGCAATCATAAGGATTGATAATACAGATAATAATAATAATTTTTTCATAATGTTGTTATTTATTAGGTGACACTTTAATAATTTCTCTATTTAAATGATAGCTGACATCATGAGTTCTATTATATATGTTGTCAAAAATATACCATCCATTTCCCCCATTTTCACCCCATCCCCAATTCATATGAAGAAATTCAGAGGTATCATAGGTACCATTGGTGAAAAAATAATCAGGTTCTTCCATATCGGGTATATTGAATTTACTTCCCCAAACTAATGATGCATATTGTGTCTGGCGTACTTCATAACCATCGCATACCCATGCATGACCTTTAGTGATTATATCAAAAAAAATTGCTTTTCTGTCTCCTCCCATAAAAACAGGTCTGTTGTTTTGTATTTCTTGAATTGTCTCACTTCTTTTGTAGTCCATTGGTGTTGCAGAATAATTCAATTTTTTGAATGCTTTTACAGCGTTGCCCATCGTAGCTCCCGTGGCTTTATCTTTGTAGGTTACTTTTGAGAAACTACGAATGTCTTTGATAAACTTTTTGAAAAATTCATCATCTTCCATATTCGTATTACATCTCAATGGAATATGTGTCCAACTATATGTAACGGGCCATTCATAATATTTGGCTATCTGCGCAATTGCAATTGGTACGCAACCAGCCAACTTATTGGAGGCATCTACATTAAAGGGAGAGCGTTGATGCCAACTCGTTTTTAGTAATGGTCCAATCGTTTTTATTGGATATTTTTTTATTAACAGTAGGTTTACTTTCTCACAGTTATAGTTTTGATCCGTATGATTACAGATGTCTCTGATGTATCCATCAGCCCTTTCCTTAGAAAGAAAATTTCGGATTGCGCCCAAGTCATGGCATTCATAACCCTTGTTAGTCCAGATCTTTTTTTGCTCCTCTTTTTTAATGGACATTGCATAATCACTTAAGGATCTTGTAGAGACATCACTTAGCTTTTCTGTTTTTAAATTTTCAAACTCAACCCATTTTTTCCTATATTTATCTATGATACTATCTGGCTGTATTTCGTTATATTGCATAATTTTCTTATACTCATCTAATAGAATGGAGGAACCATCGTTATAAGACTCTTGCAGAGAAAAAGAGCCCACATCGGAGTATGCGATTACAGGATAGTATTTTTTAGTTGCACTAATAATGGTGTAACCTTTTTGATCTTGATAATTGATAATATACATCATCGGTTTTCCATTATTATATAAAGTAAAGATTTCTTTTATCCGTTTGGTAGGTTCATTTAACGAATTCCTTGTTAAATGATGATTTTTTCTATTGAATATTTCTGCGACTATACTAGCATCTTCTGTATTAATATTGATTTTTTCTCTGTCAATACCCAGTTGAGTACTCTGTCTTTTATAGGCATCCAGAGGTGTCGGATCTGGCAGAATCAACTCTTCTTGGGAGCAAGAAAATAACATAAAGTACAGCATTGCCAATATTGCATATAGAATAGTATTTTTGTTCATTCTAATGATTTATGTAAGTTATAGTTTAGATTTTTATTTTCGTCTCTATATTGTAAGATATAGATAATATAGATTTTTATGGTGGTTTGATAGATGAATAGAAATAACAAAATCTAAATGAAAAATAAAAAAAATGTCGATTAGACTTCATAGTATCAATTATTGAAAATTTATTTCAAATAACAAAAATTTGGATCAAAAAGTTCATTTATGATTTGTTTTTTAGCAAATGATAAAAATCAAATACATTATTAGACAACAGATTATCAGTTTACTGCTTTTACAAAAAAACCTAAAATTCAGTAAGTTTAAAGAAAACTAGCAGATCTTCATATGAGGAATACTGAATCCAAAAACTTAGCCAAAAACAACCAGTCACCGACAATATCATTACAACATGAAAAGTTTTTTCCATTGGAGAGCTTATCTGCAAAGACTTTTGTTGGACTCCCCTATATCATCAGAACATCCGAAAAAAAAGAAAGAGATTAAATTCATTAATAAAAAAGACTTAAATCATATATTTTATAAAGACAAGTAAAGGATGGTAAATCGCCAATACCTACTCTTAGGTATTTATACATAAAACAGAGATCTAAAGCTAAATACTATATAATAAAGAGCAAGGAGTAAAAATACATTCTCTAAAATCTTCCAGATGAAACAAATCCCCACTTCTTAGTATAAGAAGCGGGGAAACGTCAACAAATTACAATTAAACCTTATATCCGGGAGAACTGACAAAAGAAGACATAACAACACATATATTGTCCTCCCTCTAAAGAGGCCTGTGTTTACCTCTTACTACGTTCAAGATTAAAAAGAGATTGAACCTCCGTTTCACAACGTATAGGCTTATCATAAGACTACTGATTCGTGGAAATGTAAAACAATCCCGGAAGATTCTTCTGATTAAAAAAAACTTTGATTATAATTGCGAGAATAATCAGCCCTGATCTTTAAAAATCAGGGCTATAGAAAGTAGAGTGTAAATGAAAGCCTCTCATTTAATCGCTTTATTCTTTCACTATCTCACCTTTCTCATTCAAAAGAACAGTTACATCTTCCGTAGATTGATCTTCCTTGATTACAGTCACAATCACTTTATATACCTTACCGGTTTCTCTTTCCGAAACGAAAGCCTCCTTTATCGAAGCACCTTCATAATCTTTGGCCAATGCATTGATAACAGCAGCAGGAAGTTCCTTTGCGGCTATTTGTGTAAATTCGTCCTGAGGAGTTTGCAGAGTTTGTTCTACTGCTAAAGTGTCACCCGATACACTGGCAAACGCTACTGATGTTCCTAATCCCATAATCATTGCTAATGCTACTAATACCTTTTTCATAATCGTAATTTTTTTGGTGTGAATAATTAAAACAACTTTTATGCTAAATAAAAAGCAAAGGGCATGCCAAAATGTCCAAAGAGCATAAATCAACTATAAAACAACAAGTTATGATCAAGACAATAAAAAAGTTTGGGGAATACACACACACTTTGGGGAATAAATACACAAAAAAACTCCGAGACTTTCGACCCGGAGACTTACACTTCAGTTAAATAACAAAGTTTGCTTCTACATGACCAAAGATAGTATTTCTTTCTGAACCAGTTATTGCCATTATTAGAAATTACGACATATTGGACGCGCCACACATACATGGGAAGCTATAGTGTTAAAGACGACTTATTCAGTCGCCTTATTCATTTCTTCTGTTATCGTTCTAATCTAATACAGCCGATTAATCGTTAGGTTGTAAAATGGGCCAGAATAATGCTGCCTGATATCGCAAATATTGGCAGAACGTACAGAGAAGTATCGTATATATGTTCTGACTCGCTAAGAACTACTTCTTGAGGCAATTGGACTATCTGCGCTCACTGCATAATAGCCTGTTCTTTAACTTAACAAATCTCAACCCGATAAAAACAATGTTTACTTTGTTTCTATCCCTTTAAATCGTACTTTTGCAAATAAAAACACCTATGAAGTACTTTGAGTTCACTTTTGATACACATCCTTGCACCGAAACGGTGAATGATGTGCTTGCTGCCGTGTTGGGCGAAGCCGGATTCGAGAGTTTTGTCGAACGGGAAGGCGGACTGACCGCTTATATTCAGCAATCACTTTACAACGAAGAGACATTGAAAACAGAGCTGGCAAATTTTCCTGTGCCGGATACGGAAATTTCTTATACGTTTGCCGAGGCCGAAGACAAGGACTGGAACGAAGAATGGGAAAAAAATTTCTTCCAACCGATTGTGATCGGAGACCGTTGTGTGATTCATAGCACATTTCATCAGGACGTGCCTAAGGCAGAATATGATATCCTGATCAATCCGCAGATGGCATTCGGAACAGGACACCATGAAACGACAAGCCTGATTATCGGAGAATTGTTGGATAGCGAACTGACCGGCAAGTCGCTGCTGGATATGGGCTGCGGAACTTCAATACTGGCTATTCTCGCACGGATGCGGGGAGCTAAGCCTTGCACAGCCATCGATATCGACGAATGGTGTGTACGCAACTCGATAGAGAACATCGAACTGAACGGAGTGACAGATATTGCCGTCTCGCAGGGGGATGCTTCGGCATTGCAAGGGAAAGGGCCATTCGATGTAGTAATAGCCAATATCAACCGCAATATCTTACTGAACGACATGAAGCAGTATGTAGCATGCATGCATCCGGGATCGGAGTTATTTATGAGCGGATTCTATATCGATGATATTCCGGCTATCCGCCGGGAAGCAGAAAAGCACGGACTCACCTTCGTACACCATCAAGAGAAAAACCGATGGGCAGCAGTAAAGTTCGTACTTTAACACACACAGGCCTGCCATAGAGTAACACACGAACGACATAACAGTCAGTCCTGTGCTACTCTGCGGTATGACCGGATCAAACTTCAAATTCCTTTTTCACCTGCCTACACCAGTCTTTTATTCGCTTATCAGTCATTTCCGACTGATTTTCGATGTCAATGACCAATCCACACCATTTATCACCTTTCAGAGCCTGGGAACGCTCGAAACTATATCCGTCTATAGAAGTAAAACCGACAAGCGTAGCTCCATCATTCTCAAAGACTTCGGCAAGCAGTCCGACACCATCGGCAAAGTTTTCGGGATACTTCACCTGATCGCCAAGCCCGAAGATAGCCACTTTCTTCCCTTTCAACTGCAAGGTGCGGAGTTCGGGCAGAAGCTCGTCCCAATAAGTAGGCAGTTCGCCATCGAACCAGGTGGAAGCACCGACTATGAAATTATCATAGGCTTCAAAATCATTCTGCCAGGCATTTTCGATAGCTACAGACTCGGCAGAAGTACCAAATTCTTTTTGAATCTTTTCAGCCACCCAAGAGGTTTTATCGGCTTTGGCAGCATAGAATATTCCTATCTTTTTCATGATTGATCGTTTTTTTAATTAGAACTCCAGCAACTCTTTGGCTGCTTTATATATCTTTTCATCATTCGGCAGGATAGCCCGTTCCAATATCGGATTGAAACCTACCGGAGTAAAGGTGGAGCCCACACGTTGTACCGGGGCATCCAGGTAACGGAACATTTCCCCGGCAATCTGCGCTGCAATTTCGGCACCGAATCCGGAGAAGACTTTGTCTTCATGCACCACCATCACTTTACCGGTTTTCCGTACGGAAGCAAAAATCGCTTCTTTATCCAACGGAATCAGCGAACGGAGATCGATAACTTCGACACTCCCCACCCCTTCCCGGGCAAGACGTTCGGCAACATCCAGACAAAAATGGGTAGTATTGCCATAAGTAATTATAGTCAGATCGGTTCCTTCGCGGCGGATACGGGCCTTACCAAAGGGAACTTCAAACTCTTCGGGCACAACGGCAGCAGCCTCTACTGAGTTGTAAAGCGCTTTGGGCTCCAGATAAAGAGTGAATCCCTTGGAACGCATACTGGTGCGGAGCAGCCCGGCAGCATCGTCGGCAAACGACGGACAAACAATACGGGCACCGGGTAAAGTCGTAAGAGCCCCTTCAAGGTTCTGCGAATGATACAATCCACCGCCAATGTATCCACCCGAAGCAAGGCGAAGTGTAATATTGGGAGTAAACTTACCATTGCTACGCCAATACTCGTGTGTACACTCAACGTACTGTTCGACAGCAGGCCAGAAGTAATCGGCAAACTCAGCGCCTTCAATAACCACATGTATTTTAGGATCGAAACGGCACATTCCGTTGGCCGTTCCCACAATATAATCTTCGGCTATCGGAGCACTGAACACACGGGCATCACCGAACTCCTGTTGCATCCCCTTGGTAACATTGAATACGCCTCCTTTATCTTTATTGGCCACGTCTTGTCCCCAGATAAAGGTATCAGGATTGCGGCGAAACTCCTCTTTGAGCGTTTCATTAATGGCGTTCACCATGAAACTCTTCTCACCTTCGACAGGCCCCGGAAGTCCGTCTTTATACTTTTGAGGAATATACGGTTCGGGAAGGACAAAGTCGTAAATGCTCTCCGGAATCGGATCGGGTGCAGCCAACGCTTTACGATTGGCGGCAGCCAGTTCTTTCTTGGCGGCAGCTTCTATCTGTTGGAGGTCCTCTTCGGTCAGGCGCTTGTAGCGCAACAGCATCCGGCGGAACTTCATCAGCGGATCGGCTTCCTTCACGTATGCCAACTCATTCTCGTCGCGATAGAGAGTATGCTTATCAGAGTTGGAGTGCGAACCGATACGTACGCAATTGGCATGTACTATAACCGGAGTACGGTTGGCTATAGCAAATTCACGGGCTTCGGTCATGGCATTCATCGAGTCAAATACATCCTTTCCATTGCAATGAATGATGCGGAGGTTCTTAAAACCAGAGAAGTTATCGGCCACTTTACGATTGGCAGTCTGATCCTTTTTAGGGACGGAAATGCCATAACCGTTGTCCTGGAATACAAAAATAACCGGAAGACGTTCGTTGCTGGCCCCGTTGATAGCTTCATAGACAAATCCCTCGGATGTGGCAGACTCACCATGTGAAGTAATGGCAACCCCCTTATGCCCATAATAAACCATGGCACGCCCTACGCCTGCCGCATGAAGATCGTGCGTACCGGTAGCAGAAGAGATATTCTCGATGTGCCATTCCGGTTTGGCAAAGTGATTGGACATATGACGTCCGGCACTACCCGGGTCCGTAGCTTTTGAGATACCGTTCAGAATCAGTTCCTCCGGAGTCATTCCGGCAGAAAGCACAGTGAGCATATCCCGGTAATAAGGAAAAAGATAGTCCTCACCAAGAGTAAAAACCTGCCCGATAGCAAGCTGGATGCCGTCATGCCCGGCATAAGGAGCATGATAGGACCAGCCAAGAGATTGCAGCAAATAGGCGGGTGACTTCTCGTCGAGCGCACGCCCCAAAGTCATTAAATGATACCACTTGCGGAGAGTCTGTTCGTCAGTGGTTTTTATATCGTATTTCTTCATATTTAAAGTGGGTTTAGGATTTTCACCACAAATCACACAGATGATCACAGTTTAAGGATAAAGATCCCCAAACAAGTTCCGCAACGATCCGGGAGATCTGTGGTGAGACTGATTTATTATTCTGTAAATCTCCGATATGGCAACTATTCTTTCCAGTTCTCCAGATAGTCGGCAATGAAGTGCAGGAAGTTACCTCCCAGCGAACCATCCACCACACGGTGATCATAAGAGAGTGACAAGTACATCTTATGGCGAATGGCTATCACATCTCCTTCGGGAGTCTCCACCACAGCCGGCTTTTTCTCAATGACACCCACTCCGAGAATAGCCACCTGCGGCTGATTGATGATCGGAGTGCCGAACAACATCTTAAACGTACCGAAATTGGTGATTGTGAATGTTCCTCCGTCGATATCATCAGGCATCAGCTTATTAACCCGTGCCTTTTTCGCCAACGAATCGATAGCTACGGCAAGTCCGTTAAGATTCAAACGATCGGCATCATGCACTACGGGAACAATCAAGTTTCCATCATCTTGCGAAACAGCAATGCCCACATTGATATGTTTCTTATACAGGATGTTGTATCCGTCCACCGAGACATTTACCTGAGGATAGGCAGCCAACGCCTGGGCAGTGGCCTCAGCAATGGCAGGCATATAAGTCAGCTTCACACCTTCACGACGGAAGAAAGCATCTTTGGTCTTTTCGCGCCAACGCACCAGCCGGGTGACATCTACTTCGACCACATTAGTCACATGCGGAGAAACCTTTTTCGACATCACCATATGGTCGGCAATGATGCGACGTACTCGATCCATCTCTTTGACTTCTACCGATGCATCTGAAGAAACGGCAGAAGCAGATTGTCCATGCTGAGCCTGAGGAGCCGCAGCGGCAGCCTTCTTTTGTACTTCTGCAGAAGGAACAGGAGAAGAGCCCGAATTATTTGCCGAAACCGTCGAAACCACCGTAGTAGAGACGTCGGCTGCCGGAGCACCTTTCTTCATCTCGATGTAAGTGCGGATATCTTTTTTGCTCAGCCGACCTTCATAACCTGTCCCGGGAATCGAATCCAGTTCTTCCTGAGAAATCTTCGTTGCACCGGAAGCAAAAATTACCCGGGCACGGCTATGGACGATTCTCGCACGATG
>OGZZ01002164.1_pt1 | contig 13112 bp, 10 predicted proteins | sample 1577021 | NCBI WGS metagenome assembly OGZZ01 (sample SAMEA3541526, study PRJEB24748) | human gut metagenome | biome: human gut; feature: human-associated habitat; material: faeces | place: China | collected 2012
CTTTCGAGATCAGGCTCCCGTCGAAGTGGGGAAATGCGGTAGATAGTAAGGCTGAATCAACGACCGGTCTGTTGAGTATCTTCCTGATGGCTTTCACTCTATCTTTGGTGTCTTTCTCTTGCACAGGTCCGATTATCGGATTTTTGCTCGTACAGGTGTCTACAACGGGAAGTGTGGTTGCTCCGGCAATTGGTATGTTAGGATTTGCCATTGCATTGGCTCTGCCGTTTACTCTGTTCGCTCTGTTCCCGTCATGGCTGAAATCTATGCCGAAGTCTGGTGGATGGATGAATGTGATAAAGGTGACGTTGGGCTTTCTTGAATTGGCATTCGCACTTAAGTTCTTGTCGGTAGCCGATTTGGCATACGGATGGAGACTGCTCGACCGTGAAACGTTCCTTGCTTTGTGGATCGTGATTTTTGCTTTGCTTGGATTCTATTTGTTGGGTAAGGTTAAATTCCCGCACGACGATGATGATAATAAGGTAGGAGTTACCCGTTTTTTTATGGCGCTTATTTCTTTGGCGTTTGCGGTATATATGGTTCCCGGTTTGTGGGGAGCACCGTTGAAGGCGGTAAGTGCATTCGCTCCGCCTATGCATACGCAGGATTTTAACTTGTATGAGAATGAGGTGCATCCAAAATTCAAGGATTACGAGCTGGGAATGGAGTATGCCCGCCAGCAAGGTAAGCCGGTTATGATTGACTTTACCGGACATGGTTGTGTGAATTGCCGTAAGATGGAAGCTGCCGTATGGACAGATTCAAAGGTGAGTGATATTATTAATAAGGATTATGTGCTCATCTCTTTATATGTAGATGATAAAACTCCGCTTTCGGAACCGGTGAAAGTAGTAGAAAATGGTACAGAACGTACATTGCGTACTGTAGGCGACAAATGGAGTTATCTGCAACGTGTGAAATTCGGTGCCAACGCCCAGCCTTTCTATGTATTGCTGGATGGTCAGGGAAAACCGTTGAACAAGTCGTATGCTTATGATGAAGATATAACTAAATATATTGACTTCCTGCAAGTAGGACTGGAAAATTATAGGAAGGAGAAGTAATGACTTCTCTGGCGATGGATTAATAAAAGGCGACTTCATTCTTGGATGAAGCCGCCTTTTATTTTTTTTATTTCGTCTCTACCAGCCAACGATTGATATTGTGTAAATTCCACACCTATCTTCATACTTTCCGATGGCCTTTCTGATAAGGAATCAGATATTTCCGATATAAAATCCTTGATCGCACGTTCTTTTCTAAAGATACAATATGCAAATGAGAATTTAGGCAGAAGACGAATATAATCTTTTTCAGAATGTTTTCAGTATCATGTTTTTTCTTTGCGTAGAATAAATATATATATTTTCGGCAATTTGGCGCAGAACTATTCGGTTATTTGACTTTTTACATAACCCTCACTCTTTCTTGCAACTCTCTCATTTTCTGCATAAGTGCATCGAACTCTAATGATTCACCATAAATGAAGAAACGCCTCATATCGGCATAATCATCTTGCCATGCATCCATAACCGATTTTGGTATTGTAAAGCTAATGGATGATGGAGCATGCAAATCATAATTTACATACTTCAAAGCATAATAAGTTTTACGATGCTCAACTATGGCATCATAAAGTTTGCGATTCGACAATGCTTCTAAACCATATTCTGTGTCCATCAGTTTTTCTAAATCATACAGATGGCGTGACATTCGGACACTTCTTGGCTTTTCTTTTTGGAATTCTTCCGCCAAAAGAAATAACTTCTCAAGGAATGTACGAGTTGGCACTACAGTTCTGACAAGGCTTTCTGCACCTCTATCTTCGCCATCAAAACTTTCACCTATTAGAGAACGAATCTGCCGCAACTCCGTAGGTTCATCCATTGAAAGACAACTAATCTCTATCTTTACACGTGGAGGAATATAATTGATCGTATCTTCAAGAATCGACGGATAGTGTAATAAGATTACAGTAGGATCCTTGTCTGAGTCTATCGGTCGCCATTCTCCATTTTTATCCTGTACTTGAGATACATTCTCTATATTGTACCCAGAAACTCCCATTTCTTTCAAGCGAGCATCTAATTGAGCAGAAAGAATCTCATGAATATATGCTCGTGACATTTTGCGTAATTTCTCACGCTGACTTTTACCAGTCTTCTCAATATCAAAGAATGAATGACTGATTGCCAAGTCAATGTCTTCAGAGAAACGCTCTATGATATTAAACCCTTTTGATAACGATGTTCCGCCTTTGAATATTAAAGAATCACGGCAATCTGTTTGGAATAATGCCTTCAATGTAACGGTTACCCACCAGTCCTTTTCAATAGCAACTTGATTAACACCATGATGTCCAGCTTCTGTTTGCTGTAACATTGCCAATCGGTCTACTATTTCATTATTTAACCACAGTTTTCCCATAATCTATTTCTATTTTAAGCGGTTAGCATTGGCTTTATAATTCTTTTCATCCATGCAGGCATCATGTCTACATCTTTACTTAAAGCCTCCTTGTCGGTTTCTTTTGACACCAATTGTCGGATTATATTCAATTCACTTTCTCCTATATTCTCTTTTTTCAGAGCTTTAAGTGCCTGAACAAGTAAAGAAATGAGTAGAGTACCATAACAGAAATTCTTGGGTACACCTCGCTTTAATACTACTTTCCTATTAGATAAGTTTATAGTTCTTTCGCTACCGGTAGTCAAGAAAGTGTAATTCATCGGCACTTGAGTTGATAGCCCTAATGCGTTCAATGCTGTCATGCCAGATGGTAACACCTCTGCGTTATCTCGGACAGTAATTGCCTGTACCACCTTATCAACTGAAGGAAGCACTACACCAAATTTGCTTTTTCTCGGTTTGGTATATATGCCATGTGCTATTTTAACAAGCATACCTTCTGTCGTTAACTCAGACAAAATGCTTCCCACAAATTCTGTGTGGTATTCAGGGAAATCAGACCGAAACAGAATGCAATCTTCTGGCATCGCTTCTATGCGTTGCTTAAGAGTTATACCATCTATAGAATATTCATTAGTCATTTTACCTTTGAAATTTTGATGATTTTTCAAATGCAAAGATACAAAATGATTTTAATAAATGAGAAATCGTCAAGTAATTTATTCGTTTGACTCGAAATAATATAAGGATGAAATCCTTATCGAATCTCATCCTTATTCTTGATTTATGGAATATACAGTAACTCGAACTCCTTTTTCCGCCGTCGCTCGATGCTCGGTATCACTTTCCCTTTATAGCATCGGAACGAGATATACTCCTCGTAAATATCCACGAGCAAATGAATGGCATGAAAAATGTAGCGAAACGAAGAATAAGGCCCCTCGGCTTGCAGGCAAAGCCTGTATTTTTTCCTGATACGGAAAAATTTGAGTAACTTTACCCCACAAAACAGAAAGGAACAGCGTTCTCAACGGTGGTGGACAGGATATTCGAACGGGATACGGAAACAAATTCCAGACCTCTTTTCCAATCCTGAAAAGGCAACGGATAAGTAGCGATTTGTTTTCCTAACTCCCTAAAAGCCGGTCAAAAACCATAAGCGGAAGAATTTGGTACAAAACTGCATATCCCTTTCGGTTTCAAACACTTTACATTATTCTTCCGAAATCCATCCGTATGTGAGCGAGTTTTACTATCTTTGCCACTTTAACCCGATAATCAATGAGTAGAATATTATTAAATACAAAGATTTGGCTATTAATGCTATTGTTGAGTGTCGTTTCTTCTGTTTATGCACAAGATGATGATTTCACAACATGGACAAAATTTAAAATAAGTCATAAAATTGATTCCCGGTTTTCTGTCTCCGGTGATGTGGAGCTGCGTACAAAGGATGATATGAACAAGTGGGATCGTTGGGGACTTACTGTCGGAGGCGACTATCGGGCATATTCCTTTTTGAAATTGGGAGTTGCTTATGAAACTCATCTTCGTGATTTAGGGAATTCGGGCTGGAAATTCAGGCATCGCTATCATTTAAGTGCTACGGCAAGTTTTCGCTATCAGTGGTTGAAAGTTTCTTTACGGGAAAGATTTCAACAAACTTTCGATAGTGGTGATGCAGAAACTCGTTTACGCTCTCGTTTGAAGTTATCTTATGCACCTACAAAAGGAATTGTTTCCCCTTACTTTTCTGTTGAACTTTACCAAAGTTTGGATGATGCACCTTTTTGGAGAGCGGCTCGCATGCGTTATCGTCCGGGAGTAGAACTAAATTTGGCTAAACGCTGGTCGTTGGATGCTTTTTATTGTTATCAGTATGAACCTTCAAAAGGGAAACATATTACCGGAATAGAAGTTGGTTATTCTTTCTAAAAATTGTTAGCTCTACTATTATCGTAAACTAGTGAGTTTCTAATATAATAATGTGGGAATGAATTTCTATGATTTTAATGGCTGATTTATAACAGCTTGATTATTGGTGTATTATATGTAAATGTAAAAAAATACTAGTAAAACAATACTTCACGTCCTTTTTATTATATACATTTGCCGCCAATACATCAAAATGGTGTGTTGAAATTGATGATTCCTCAGTGCAACAGACGTGTTGTTCGGTATCCCATAACTGAAAGCGAATACTTCCTCTTATGCTATTCTTCTGTCCAATCAAAGATTTCTATTTGGAAATAAATAAAGATATTAAGATGAAAGTATTTTATAACCTGCAGAGATGTGTAGGTTTTCTCGTTCTTTTCTCTATTTTGCTTGCAGCTTGTGTAAATCACATTTCGGAGGAGGAAGAAGCAGGTGTGGTAGTTAATGATGGAAATATTCCATTGAAAATTATAGCTGATATTCATGAAGTTGCCAGTACGCGTGTGGCAAATAACACCTTTGAGAAAGGAGATGAAGTGGGACTGTTCGCATTAGCCGGTTCTACTACCATACAGGAAGAACGTTATGCGGACAATCTTCATTTTGTTCGTTCGGCCGATGGAGAGTTTATAGCTGATGAATCGGTGTATTATCCGGATGATGGTGTGACATTGAATTTCATCAGTTATTATCCATATCGGGAAGAAGGAGTAGCTATGGGAGAAAGCAAGATGCCGGTATCTATTGAAACAGAGCAAAATATTCCGGTGAACTATTCTCATTCTGATTTTCTGGTTGCTACTAAAGAAGATGTACTGGCGAGTCAAGAAGCTGTATCCTTGACTTACAATCATAAATTTTTCCGCTTAAAGATAGCTTTAGTACCTGGAGAGGGAGAAGACGTGGAAAGTATGTTGACGGTCAATCCTAAACTTTCTGTTTCCGGCTTTTACACAAAAAGCATTTATGACTTTCAGAAGAAATCTTATTCCTCCTTTACAGATGAGAAAGATATCATTCCTACCGGTGAGTGGGAGATAGTCGATGAAAGGCTAGTAGGTAAAGACCTGATTTTGATACCTCAGGAAGCGACAGTAGGATACCAATATATAACATTGGAGGCTAACGGAAAACCTTACACTTGCTTGTTGCCCTCTACTTTGAAACTTCAGGAAGGCAAACAAAGAGAACTGGAAATAACTTTTGTAGCAGCAGAAGATATCCTCATGAGCAAGCTCAATGGAGAAATCAATGATTGGGAGGGAACTGAAGTAGACCATGCAGGATCGGAAACTCTTCACAAATATATAGACGTGTCAAAATTGACTTTCGGGAATTCAAATGTTTGTAAAGTATTGAATAAAGGAAAACAAGTAGCTGAGATTTGTAAGGAGTACCTGCTGACTCCGGATTTTTCTTCGCAAGCAATCGTGATCTATCCGATGAAACAAGATGGAAAGGCTGATTTATCTCAAGGACTTGTAGCGCAACTGTTGGGAAAGACCGGCAAAGTGCATGGTGGAAGTGTCGTATGGGATATGGAAAAAAAATCCTTGAAATATATACCGGGAACTTTACCGGCCCGAAATAATGTTTATGTGATGGCGAACGGAGAGGTCTCTTTGTCAGTGACTATGGAAGATGATGTATTGCAGGTTTTGGCATTGGAGGATGTCGTTCGTGATGTGCGTGGAGGAATGATTTATAATTATCCGTTGGTGAAGATCGGAACCCAATATTGGATGCGGGATAATTTGAAGGTCTCCCTTTATGCGGATGGCAATGAAATCCCCAAATTGGATGCGGTAACAGATGGTGCAGTCGGATATCTGCAATCCAAAGCAAATACAACATATTATTTCTATACTGCCAGTGTTGCATTATCCGGTAATATCCTGCCGAATCATTGGAGTATTCCGGATTGGGAGGATTGGAATATACTGCAAGCTTACCTGAAAGAGGATGCCTCCTTGCTGAAATCCGGTACATGGCTGCCTTTGAACACCGGAGATACGGTTGAGCCTGCGACCAATTGGTCCGGTTTTAATGCGGTTCCTGTGGGAATGTATGTAGGAACCTTTCAGTCGAACTATGAAGGCAAATATTTGGCATATTGGACTCTGGATGAAACAGGTGCAGAGATAGCCGAAACTGTGTTTTACCTGAAAAGCGATACAAACCAGACAGAATCTTCCAAAGCAGGTACTGATAAAAAAGCACTGGCTATCCGTTGTATCCGCAAGTAAATGGATAAAACTTATTCTTCTATTTCATATTTTCGCTATATTTGGGAAGTGAAACTAATAAAGGAAAAAAACATGAAGAAGATAATAAATCCCTGGAAAGGAATGGAAGGGTACAATTGTTTCGGTTGTGCTCCCAATAATGAAGCCGGAGTAAGAATGGAATTTTACGAGGACGGCGAGGAAATCGTAAGTATCTGGAAGCCCCGTCCGGAGTATCAAGGTTGGATTGATACATTGCATGGTGGTATTCAGGCCGTTTTGCTGGATGAGATTTGTGCTTGGGTCGTACTCCGTAAATTGCAGACAACAGGAGTAACCTCGAAAATGGAAACCCGCTACCGGAAACCAATCGATACGAAAGACTCCCATGTCGTGTTGCGTGCATCCATCAAAGAAATAAAGCGGAACATTGTCATCATTGAAGCGAAGCTGTATAATAAGGATGGCGAAGTATGTACGGAAGCCGTTTGTACCTATTTCACATTTCCGCAGGAAAAAGCGAAGAAAGAGATGCATTTTCTTCAGTGCGATGTAGAACCGGAAGAAATATTGCCTTTAATTTGAAATAAAAACTTATTTTTTTGTGATAAATGTTTGGAAGTATCAAACAAATGCTTTAATTTTGTCGCAGTTAATAATTGAATTATGAAATATACAGCTACACATCATCATCATCATTTTCCTGACGAATAACTCGGTAGGCGTGGATGATATTGTATATCTCTATATAACGATAACGAAGGCTTGCCGAATACGGTAAGCCTTTTTTATTTTACTCAAAATGAATTGCAACTAATAAAATATAATAGGTAAAGTCATGTTAAGAATCGCAGTACAAGCCAAAGGACGTCTTTTTGAAGAGACAATGGCGCTTTTAGAAGAATCGGATATCAAGTTGAGCACAACGAAACGCACCTTATTAGTGCAATCTTCCAATTTCCCTATTGAGGTACTTTTCCTCCGTGATGACGATATTCCGCAGACAGTGGCTACGGGGGTGGCTGACCTGGGAATTGTCGGTGAGAATGAGTTTGTGGAAAAAGAGGAGGACGCTGAAATCGTCAAGCGTCTGGGATTCAGCAAGTGTCGTTTGTCATTGGCCATGCCGAAAGATATTGAATATCCGGGATTGTCATGGTTCGAAGGAAAGAAGATTGCCACCTCTTATCCGGTAATCCTTCGCAACTTTTTGAAAAAGAGTAGGGTAAATGCTGAGATTCACGTGATTACCGGTTCGGTTGAAGTGTCTCCGGGCATTGGATTGGCCGATGCGATTTTTGATATCGTGAGTTCAGGTTCCACTTTGGTCAGCAACCGGCTGAAAGAAGTGGAAGTCGTGATGAAATCGGAAGCCTTGTTGATTGGCAATAAGAACATGAGCGATGAGAAAAAAGCGGTACTCGAAGAACTGTTGTTCCGCATGAATGCGGTGAAAACTGCCGAAGATAAGAAATATGTGTTGATGAATGCTCCCAAAGATAAACTGGAAGAAATCATAGCCGTATTACCGGGTATGAAGAGTCCTACCGTAATGCCGTTGGCACAAGAAGGCTGGTGTTCGGTACATACAGTACTTGATGAAAAACGTTTCTGGGAAATCATCGGAAAGTTGAAAGGATTGGGAGCAGAAGGTATCTTGGTACTGCCGATTGAAAAGATGATTCTGTGATATATCGGGATAGACCGTGTAATGTGATTGAAATAAATAATCTGTGTAAAATCTGTGGTGAATCATGAAATTGATTAAATATCCCTCAAAAGAGCAGTGGGCGGAACTGCTGAAACGTCCTGCTCTCAACACCGAAAGCCTTTTTGATACCGTCCGTTCTATAATAAATAAGGTAAAGGAAGGAGGTGACAAGGCGGTGCTGGAGTATGAAGCCGCTTTTGATAAAGTGACTTTGTCCGCTCTTGCTGTCGCTCAAGAAGAGATACAGGCGGCCCGGGTGATACACAGCCCCTTTCACTTCCAGACGGTTGTTGAAGCGGTTCAGAATCGAATCCACCGAAATCACGTCCCCGTCTATTAATTTAAACGCAGAATAGTCTATATCGTTCACCGTTTTCACGGAAAATTCTTTACCGTCCTTACGTAACACCCTGATACTCTTCTTGTAAGCATCCGAAGCAAAACCGCCGGCATACTTCAGCAAAGTGGCAGCCGATTCCCCGTTCTTCATTTCGTAGAACATCGGGCGCTTCACCTTACCCGTAATCTTCACCAGCTCGTCGTAAGTAGGCACAATCACCACGTCGCCGTCCTGCAGGCGGATGTCGTCCTGAATCTGCCCCTTCATGATGTACTCATACACGTCCAGACGGGCAAACGTCTTGCCGCCGCGGGCCACCTGCACGTTACGCAAGCTACCGATGTCGCTCACACCGCCTGCCACGTACAGCGCATGAAATACCGTCGAGAGCGATGACAGCGAATACGTACCCGGCGCCATCACTTCCCCCATCACGTTCACCTGGATGGTACGGATATTTCCCAATGTCACCTGGATGTTATTGCCCGAATCCGCATAAATCTTTCCCAGTTCCTGCTTCAGCAGCTGGCGTGCCTCCTGAATCGTCATGTTGTTCAGGTACACCGGCCCCAGGTTGATGATGTTCACATAGCCGTCGGGCGAAATCTCCAGCCGCATGGTATTCTGGCTAGCGCCCCACACGTCGATAATCACCTCGTCACCCGGTCCCAGGCGGTAGTTTTCCGGCGTAGCCATGCTCAGGTTAGGCTGGAAAGTCAGCTGTTCAATGTTGAAGATATTCCGTCCGAACACATCGTTCTCGCTGGTAACCACCGTCGTCAGGTTGCGGCGTTTCTTCATGGTCTTCTGCATGTCTTCCGACCACATACTCTTGTCCACGTTCGTCGAACTTGTCTCCAGGAATTCCGAAGCATCCTCCTCCGTACCGTTCGCAGTAGTTTTCCGGGCCCGTGAACCTGAGCCCAGCAGCGAACTGTCTTCCCCCGTCAGAGAACCGCTGCCCGATGTCGACGCGCCCGTCGAACCCGAATACATGGATTTCAATCGCAGCAACTGCTCCTGAGTGGCCCCCTTGGCCAGCAGCTCCATCGCAATGGTTTGCTGGTCCTTGCCCTGTTGAAGCGCCTGTTGCACATATTCTATCACCTGGTTGTCGGTCATTCCGCTCTGGGCATACGCAACGGATCCCCCCAGCAGGAACAGACACAATGCCAATCTTACAAACTGTCTTCTCATTCTGTCTTTCTTTTTAGTTTTAAGGACAAAGATACATTATTGAAAACGAATCACCAAGCTCTTAGCCCCGGAATCTCCATTCCAAGCAGAAAAAACCGGTGTAAAAATTCTGCGTTCCTGCTTTAAAACATAAAAAAGGTTAATTCAATGCAGATTTTCGCCCCAATTATATGTTTCATAACATAAAATCCTTACCTTTGCATCGTGTTTTTCATGGTATTAGATTTAAGGTTAATGAAGATTGGGAGTCTGGGAAGATTCCCTTTTTTTATGTCTATTTTTTATGTCTTTTTTTAGACAAAAGAACAGAAGAACATATTGAGTTAAAAGTGAAAAGTTAAAAAGTAAAAGCGGCAAGTAATCACAAAAAAACGGAAGAGTCCCCCCGTTCTTCATTATTCATTCTTAATTCTTCATTATTTTTCACTCTTCATTCTTCATTCTCAATTCTTCATTCTTCATTATTCACTATCAAAACGTACTGATGTATTCCGGCGCCTGATAAACAGTAATATCGTCAACTGGAAATTTCGCTTTGTTTTTCGCCTTTGCCTCCGCCATGAACCGATTACATTCATCACTTGTAAAAATCCCCTTATTCATTGCAATAGTCAGCACATCCAGCGTTCCAATATATTCAATGCCATTCTCATCACAATAAGGAGCCACATCCCGAAAGTTACTACTTGCGATAACCTCCTGTCCAAAACGCGCCATCGACATACAAGCCCGTTCTCCGTCCCCCAGCATCGGATTCTCTTTTTTAAGCCGGAAAAACTCTCGCCGGATATTTTCATTGGCATAAGGGAAAGCAATCTTGCATACCTTGCAACGCTCCATCCACTTGTCCACCTTCCGTTTCCTGTCCGGTTCCGTAGGATGATAGCTGGCCTCCTTGTACACATTCTCTACAATCATCACGGCATGAGGCTGCAGAATTTCCGTCAGCCTGTCTATATAACCGGTAGCCATGAAATGAGAGATGACATCGGCATCCACCAATATTACTTTATTCCTCCCCATATACCTCTTGAGAAACATTAATTTCCATATCCATCAGCAACGAGTAATACTTCGCCTGAGAAATACGCCCCTTATCATATAATTCACGAGCTTTCAAGTTATAATCTCCCACCAGCTCCGTCTGATAAGTAGGATAATACAACTGCGTATTATAACCGTATTCGATTGCCGAAGCAACCACATTTTTCTGGTAAAGGTCAAACGTTTTCTTGGTAATCCATTTCAAGTCCTTCAGCCGGGTAAGAAGTGCCGCCCTTGAGCAAAGAAAATTCTGTTCCACCTTCAGAAGAGTAGCCAAGGTTATTTTGTCAACCTGCTGTTCCTCGGCAGGAACCAGTTCCTTCAACCCCATTTCCGGAAGCAGAAGGTAGGCTGCAAACACATCGGCATTATACTCTTCCTCCTCTTTTTTATTAAACAGCCCCGCATTGTTCTGCGACACCTTAAAATCTTTCTGATACAACAAGTGATACAACTCATGACAGGCAGTAAAACGCTGCTTGGCATAAGACAAAGCCGTATTTATCAACATGAAATACTTGTCAGAAGAAGATTCGTTTCCCTTTATCCGGATTGCCATGCCCGAAAAATTATCATCCAGCTTCTTAAACCACGTAAGCACGTGCTTTTCTTTCAATATCTGATGAATGCGTACAGGATCCTTTGTAGTCACATGCATCTCCTCCCGCAACCTGGTTGCAAGACATTCCAGTTCAACTTTACTTCTCAAGCTCATTGCACATCTGAATATAATTTCTGACTATTTTCTGAAATTGAGAAATCTGACCAAGATTTCCAATATTTCCCGTCTTACGATACGCACAGGCCACAGATGTCTGAAAAAGCTGTTCATTTTCCTCCATCAGATCGTATTCATCCACGTTATACAGAGTGGCCAGTTTCTCCATTGCCTCCAAAGGAACTGCAGTCTCCCCTTTTTCATATTTCACGTATGCCGGCTGACTGATACCTAAATAATCACTGATTTCCTGCTGGGTATAGTTCAAATGCTCACGAAAAGCCTTGATATTTTTCCCGATTACCTGATCAAGTCCCATATTTCATCAATTAAATGATTCGTTTGCAAAGATACTCATTTTTAAGTTATAAAAACAGAAAATACAAATAAAATCAATCCAATTTATAACTTTTATTTATAGAACCAAAAGCAAAGGATGAAGAATGAGAATATTCCTTTTTGTTTTTAGACAAAAGAACAGAAGAACATATTGAGTTAAAAGTGAAAAGTTAAAAAGTAAAAGCGGCAAGTAATCACAAAAAAACGGAAGAGTCCCCCCGTTCTTCATTATTCATTCTTAATTCTTCATTATTTTTCACTCTTCATTCTTCATTCTCAATTCTTCATTCTTCATTATTCACTATCAAAACGTACTGATGTATTCCGGCGCCTGATAAACAGTAATATCGTCAACTGGAAATTTCGCTTTGTTTTTCGCCTTTGCCTCCGCCATGAACCGATTACATTCATCACTTGTAAAAATCCCCTTATTCATTGCAATAGTCAGCACATCCAGCGTTCCAATATATTCAATGCCATTCTCATCACAATAAGGAGCCACATCCCGAAAGTTACTACTTGCGATAACCTCCTGTCCAAAACGCGCCATCGACATACAAGCCCGTTCTCCGTCCCCCAGCATCGGATTCTCTTTTTTAAGCCGGAAAAACTCTCGCCGGATATTTTCATTGGCATAAGGGAAAGCAATCTTGCATACCTTGCAACGCTCCATCCACTTGTCCACCTTCCGTTTCCTGTCCGGTTCCGTAGGATGATAGCTGGCCTCCTTGTACACATTCTCTACAATCATCACGGCATGAGGCTGCAGAATTTCCGTCAGCCTGTCTATATAACCGGTAGCCATGAAATGAGAGATGACATCGGCATCCACCAATATTACTTTATTCCTCCCCATATACCTCTTGAGAAACATTAATTTCCATATCCATCAGCAACGAGTAATACTTCGCCTGAGAAATACGCCCCTTATCATATAATTCACGAGCTTTCAAGTTATAATCTCCCACCAGCTCCGTCTGATAAGTAGGATAATACAACTGCGTATTATAACCGTATTCGATTGCCGAAGCAACCACATTTTTCTGGTAAAGGTCAAACGTTTTCTTGGTAATCCATTTCAAGTCCTTCAGCCGGGTAAGAAGTGCCGCCCTTGAGCAAAGAAAATTCTGTTCCACCTTCAGAAGAGTAGCCAAGGTTATTTTGTCAACCTGCTGTTCCTCGGCAGGA
>OGZZ01002170.1_pt1 | contig 13085 bp, 9 predicted proteins | sample 1577021 | NCBI WGS metagenome assembly OGZZ01 (sample SAMEA3541526, study PRJEB24748) | human gut metagenome | biome: human gut; feature: human-associated habitat; material: faeces | place: China | collected 2012
CGGCCATATATAAGATTATCAACTCTTTTTCGAGTTGTCAATCTACAGATTTTTTCGATTTGGTAACATTAGAACGTTCCCTAATTTGGGGAATGCCTCGGCTTTCCCTTAGGAGGGATCCGTTATATCCGTTTAACTAAAGGAACATACTGTATTTTCGTCTCAAAGTACCTCGGAAACAACTTTTATTCTATCATAAAATCAAGCGATTCTCAATAGCAAAATTCATAGCATTTTACGATAGCATTTTCATGCACATTTTTATGTGCTTTCAGATGATAAATTCACCCTTTTATGTCACAAAATATGAGAAATACATTGAAATAATTCTGCTTTCCAGAAGTGTATTTATAATTTAATATTTATTATACTTGAATAAATCCGAAACAGCAAGAAACATGAAAAATGTAAGTATTCAAAAAGAAAATCTGAAAAAGAACTTATGAGGAGAAAAAAGAATGAAGAACAAAAGTAGAAAAAAGAAAGGTGCTGTTCCCAAGATCAATCCTTTGAAAGTACTCACTTCCATTCCAGGATTGATAAAAGGAGTTATAGGAATTATAGTGATCGTTCTGATCGTATTTGTTATAAAAAAAGGATTTTTTGATTCAAAAGAAGGAGAGGTAACAACGATCAGTCAGTCATCGATTGAAAAAATTTTAGATATCAGTGAACTGTCTACACTTGAGTATACGTATAATGCGGTAGCAGCCGGTTATGATGAAGACGGAAAGACGCTTCTTTATCATGTGGCATATGAGGGAACTGTGAGTGCGGGAATTGATTTTGATAAACTGAAAGTGAAAGTGAATCCGGATAAAAAGGAAATAAGGATTACTGTTCCAGAGGCAAAAATTCTGGACTGTAGTGTCAATGAAGGGTCATTGAAATATATTTTCGAGAAAGATGAATATAATACTGCAACAATTTCTGCTGATGCGTACAAAGTCAGCAAAGAAGATCTGAAAAAGAAAGCAAATGAAGAAACCCGGATTACGGAGCTTGCAAAAGAAAATGCGATTTCTGCAATTTCCGGTCTGATTGAACCATGGGTTGATCAGGTGGATGATGAATATACAGTTATAATTAAGTGAGGTGGATACAAATGAAAAAGAAGATCATAACCCTTTCCCTGATCGGAATCCTGCTGATCAGTCTGTTAAGTGGATGCGGAAAATCAGAAGACAAAGAGGCAGCAAAAAGTACAGAGCCGGATATTATGCAGGTCCGTTCCATCTGTAAACTTGCAACAGTAGAATGTTATTATCATAATGTGGCAAAATCCGAAAAGCCGGCAGGTACGGGAATCTGGCATTTTGGGGAAAAGGACCGGCAATTCTGGATTGAATATACCGGAACGGTGAAACTTGGCATTGATATGTCGAAAGTGCAGATGAAAGTAAATGGAACCGATGTAACGGTCACAATTCCTGAAGCTGAAGTACAACAGGTAAATGTAGATGATGATTCGTATAATTCTGACTCCTATATTTTCAGTGAAGACGGGATTAATAAAAATGAAATTACTGCGGAAGATGCAACCGGTGCGGTAGAAAATGCAAGAAATGAAATGATAAAAACAGCAGAAGAGAATACAGCACTTCTTGTAAATGCACAGGAGCGGGCAAAAAAGATGATTGAGAATTATATCATGCAGCTTGGAGAAACGACGGGAACAGAATATCAGATCACATGGAAATATGAATGAGAATCTGAAAAAACAGTCAGTAAAAATATGACAGAAAAAATTAATTATACTGGATTTATGCAAAAAAGTGATGGGGAGTTTATGCCACAGCTTATCAGATAAAATGGACTTTAGAAACCATTTAAAAAGCAGTTTGGAAAATATTAAGGAATGAGAAAATTAAAAAAGAACAAGAGGAGGATTTGTATGAATTATTTAGTAATAGACTTAGAGATGTGTAAAGTACCAAAGGATTATAGAAATAAGAATTATAAATACGCCAGTGAAATTATTCAGATTGGAGCGGTTCTCCTTGATGAACGATACAGAAGACGGGATGAGATCTGCTTATATGTTCATCCTGAACATGGAGTGATTGATAACTTTATCGCAAATATGACTGGAATCAAGAATCGGCAGATCAAGAATGCACCGAAATTAAGAGAGCGTCTTTTAGAATTGACAGAGTGGATTGGAGATAGAGAGTATCAGGTGTTTGCATGGAGCAACAGTGATTTTTCACAGTTGTCACATGAGGTCAGATCTAAGAAACTGCAGGATGAAAAAATCCAAAGCTTTATGGCCCCGGAAAGATGGATCGATTATCAGGAAGTTTTTGGAAAGAAATACAGTTTTGAAAAAGCAGTCAGTCTTCAGGAGGCTTTGATGCTCTGTGATCTTACGCAGGACGGAAGGATGCATGACGGACTGGATGATGCACTGAATACTGCTAAGCTGATCCGGAAGTTGGAACTGAATCCGGAGTATCAGTTGGTTTGCCGGCAGACGCTGACGGAGGAAGAATCTGATCCGCTGAATATATGTCTGGGAGATTTATTTGCAGGATTGCATATTGAGTGTGCCTGAGAGGGGGCTGAAGAGCAGCAGGAAAGAGCAGTTTCAGGCACGGATTCAGGTGTCAGAAATTCTCTGAATGATAAAAAACATCGTAGATAAAAAACATCGTAGTCAGAAAGAGTTGAAAAAGTAAGAGCCGAGATTTATAATAAAGAAGATTATCGGAGGAACTCTTTTATGATAAATATAAAAAGATATGGATCGCTCTGTCTTTCAGCCATACTGGCTGCGGCGTTTATTCTGACCCCGGCAGTAAAGGCATTTGCTGAGGAAGGGGATCCAGCGGCAGACCGGGAAATCCAGCGGCAGACCTGTTATGCAGAACCAACAGACTCAAATGAACTGACGAACTGGCCGCAGGGACCGGCAGTTTATGCAGATTCAGCGATCGTGATGGATATGAACAGTGGTGCAATCTTATATGGAAAGCAGATTGATAAGCAGCATTATCCGGCAAGTATTACAAAGCTTCTGACTACACTTGTTGCATTGGATCATGCGAAACTGACAGATAAGGTGGAATTTTCACAGGACAGTATTTCTTTCCTGCAATATGGAGACGCTCATATCGGGATGCGTGCGGGAGAAGAACTGACGCTGGAAGATTCCTTATATGCCGTATTGCTTGCATCCGCCAATGAAGTATCATACGCAGTTGCGGAGAGTGTTGGAAAAGAGATGGGTGGAGACTACAATACTTTTATAGAGGCGATGAATGAAGAGTCGAAAGCACTGGGATGTACCGGTTCGCACTGGACGAATGCAAATGGTCTTCATGATGAACAACATTATACGACAGCTTACGATATGGCACTGATTGGGGCGGCAGTATATCAGAAGGAAGCATTTCGTACGATCTCTCAGACGCTCACGCATCAGATTCCGGCAACCAATCTGGTGAACGAGGTTAGAACTGTCAATCAGAAGCATAAGATGCTCTGGCCACAGAATGCAAATTATTATGATTATTGCAAAGGTGGAAAGACCGGTTATACAGATCAGGCAAGAACGACCCTGGTGACGATGGCAGATAACGGAGAGCTGCAGTTGGTTGCAGTGGTGCTATATGATTTCGGGGTAGATGCGTATACGGATACCAGAGCCATCTTTGATTATGGATTTAATAATTTCTCAAAGGTAATGTTGAAAGATCAGGAAAAAGCAGACGGAGTGAAAGAATATAAGGATGAGGAAAATGTTTATGTAGTGCTTCCGTCAGATGTGAAATTTTCAGATCTGAAAGCGGAAGTTAAAAGTAAGGACGGTTCTGTTAATGAGGGAACGGTTACATATACCTATGAGGGACAGATCATGGGAAAGGCGGATGTAACGCTGGATAATAAAAAGCTGGCGGAGAAGTCGGCGATAACAAAAGGAACCGACAAGACTGCAATAACTACAGATACAAAGGAAAAAGAGAGCAGACCGCTGGTACTTATGGCAGTGATCGCAGTAGTTTCAGTGATTGTGGCTGCAGTGGTTCTATGGATAAAATATAAGCAGACAAGGGGCAGACAGCACCGGCGGAAAAGACGTGGCAGAAAGAGAAAAAAACTTGACTAGCAGGCAGAATCTCTTTATAATGATTCTGTATGGAAGACTACAGGTTAAAGCAATGACGGAGAGAGTAGGATTTATCTGAACATCCCAGCGAGCCGGGGAAGGTGCAAGCCCGGTATCAGTAAGAGATTTCTGAAGATCACTCCAGAGCAGCAACCCCTGAAACGGCAGCATTTAACAGGCATACCGGTGATTTCGGTGAGACAGATTTCGAGGAGTAAGGGTTGACGTGAGTTCTGCGTTAAAGAATACCATATGCGGATCGGAGAGGTCCAAGTATGCTGTAACAGGTGGTACAACGAAAGGAATTTCAGACCTTCGTCCTATTACGGGCGGGGGTCTTTCTTTATTTTAGAAGATTCCTTTTCCAAAATATATTTTAAGAAAGGATCAAAGCTATGTATAAGAAAGTTTCAACAGACATGAATTTTGTTGAGCGTGAAAAAGAAGTTGAACAGTTCTGGGATGATGAACAGATTTTCCAGAAGAGTATGGATGAAAAGGAAGGATGCCCGGATTATATTTTCTATGACGGACCTCCGACAGCCAATGGCAAGCCGCATATCGGACACGTTCTGACCCGTGTTATCAAGGATATGATTCCGAGATACCGCACAATGAAAGGTTATATGGTTCCGAGAAAGGCAGGATGGGATACGCATGGTCTTCCGGTAGAGCTGGAAGTTGAGAAGATGCTCGGACTGGACGGAAAGGATCAGATCGAGAAATACGGTCTTGAACCATTCATCAAGAAATGTAAAGAAAGTGTATGGAAATACAAAGGAATGTGGGAAGACTTCTCCGGCACAGTTGGATTCTGGGCTGATATGGAGCATCCATATGTAACGTATGACAACAATTTCATCGAGTCTGAGTGGTGGGCTTTGAAGAAAATTTGGGATAAAGGACTCCTTTACAAAGGATTCAAGATTGTTCCTTACTGCCCTCGTTGTGGAACACCTCTTTCTGCACAGGAAGTTGCACAGGGATATAAGGATGTCAAGGAGCGTTCTGCAATCGTCCGCTTTAAAGTCAAAGATGAGGATGCGTATATTCTTGCATGGACAACAACACCATGGACACTTCCATCCAACCTTGCACTCTGCGTAAATCCAAAAGAGGATTATGCAAAGGTAAAGGCAGCAGACGGAAGAGTTTATTATATGGCATGTGCATTGCTTGATACCGTTCTTGGAAGACTTGCAGAAGAAGGAAAAGACGCTTACGAAGTACTTGCAACGTATAAGGGAACAGAACTGGAGGGCAAAGAATACGAGCCACTGTACCAGTGTGCGGCAGATGAGGCTGCAAAGCAGCGTAAGAAAGCATTTTACGTTGTATGTGATGAGTATGTAACTCTGACAGATGGTACCGGAGTTGTTCATATCGCACCGGCATTTGGTGAAGACGATGCCAACGTAGGAAGAAAGTATGAGCTTCCATTTGTACAGCTTGTAGATGAAAAGGGTAACATGGCAGAGTCTACACCGTTTGCAGGACTGTTCGTAAAGAAAGCAGACCCGGAAGTATTAAAAGATCTGGATGCAAGGGGACTTCTCTACGATGCACCGAAGTTTGAGCATAGCTATCCTCACTGCTGGAGATGTGATACTCCGCTGATTTATTATGCACGTGAGTCCTGGTTCATCAAGATGACAGCAGTTCGTGATGACCTGATTGCAAATAATAATACAATTAACTGGATCCCGGAGAGTATCGGTAAGGGACGTTTCGGTGACTGGATTGAGAACGTTCAGGACTGGGGAATCAGTCGTAACCGTTACTGGGGAACTCCGCTGAATATCTGGCAGTGTGAGTGTGGATGTATGCATTCTGTCGGAAGTATTGAAGAACTGAAATCTATGTCCGATAACTGTCCGGATGATATTGAGCTGCACCGCCCATACATTGACGCAGTAACGATCAACTGCCCGGATTGTGGTAAAAAAATGCACAGAGTGCCGGAAGTTATTGACTGCTGGTTTGACAGTGGATCTATGCCGTTTGCACAGCACCATTATCCGTTTGAAAATCAGGAGCTGTTCGAGAAGCAGTTCCCGGCAGACTTTATTTCCGAGGCTGTTGACCAGACAAGAGGATGGTTCTACTCCCTGCTTGCCATCTCAACGCTACTGTTCAATAAAGCACCGTATAAGAACGTTATCGTGCTTGGACACGTACAGGATGAGAATGGACAGAAGATGAGTAAGTCCAAAGGAAATGCGGTTGATCCGTTTGATGCACTGGAGAAATACGGAGCAGATGCGATCCGCTGGTACTTCTACATCAACAGTGCACCGTGGCTGCCGAACCGTTTCCACGGAAAAGCAGTACAGGAAGGACAGCGTAAGTTCATGGGAACTCTGTGGAATACTTATGCATTCTTTGTACTGTATGCAAATATCGACAATTTTGATGCTACAAAGTATACACTGGAATATGATAAACTTCCGGTTATGGATAAATGGATTCTTTCCAAGATGAATACCATGGTAAAAGATGTGGACAACAACCTTGGTAATTACAGAATCCCGGAGGCAGCACGTGTGCTTCAGGATTTCGTAGATGATTTAAGTAACTGGTATGTAAGAAGAAGCCGCGAGCGTTTCTGGGCAAAGGGAATGGAGCAGGATAAGATCAATGCTTACATGACTCTGTATACAGCCCTTGTTACGGTATCAAAGGCAGCAGCTCCGATGATTCCGTTCATGACAGAGCAGATCTATCAGAACCTGGTTCGCAGCATTGACAAGGATGCTCCGGAGAGTATCCACCTGTGTAGTTTTCCGGAAGTTCATGAAGAGCAGATTGACAAAGAGCTTGAGAATAATATGGAACACGTACTTGACCTTGTAGTAATGGGACGTGCATGCCGTAACGCATCCAATATCAAGAACCGTCAGCCGATCGGTCAGATGTTTGTAAAAGCAGACTTTGAGCTTTCTGAATTTTATCAGGAAATCGTAGCAGACGAGCTGAATGTTAAGAATATTAAATTTACAGATGATGTAAGAGACTTTACTTCTTATAGCTTTAAACCACAGTTGAAGACAGTCGGACCAAAGTATGGTAAAATGTTAGGTGGTATCAAAGCAGCACTCAATGACATCGATGGAAATGCAGCAATGGATGAGCTGAATACTACTGGCGTACTCAAACTGGATGTAAATGGTCAGGAGATCGAACTTTTCAAAGAAGACCTTCTGATTGATGCAGCTCAGATTGAAGGATATGAATCTGTCAATGATAATGGAATCACAGTTGTACTGGATACGAATCTTACACCGGAACTTCTGGAAGAAGGATTTGTAAGAGAGATCATCAGCAAGATCCAGACGATGAGAAAAGAAGCTGATTTCGAGGTGATGGACAAGATCCGTGTTACGTACGAAGGCAGTGAAAAAGCAGAAGCTGTTTTTGAAAAGAACAGCACCCTGATCGGTGGAGAAGTACTTGCCACAGAAGTTGTAAAGGCAGAGCCTGCAGGCTATGTAAAAGAGTGGAAGATCAACGGTGAAGCAGTTACGATGGGTGTCGAGAAAAAAGGAGAATAAAAGGATGTTCAGTAAAAGATTTGAGAAGGCTGCATTTAAGACAGCAGTGAAAGAAAATGTAAAGACGCTTTACAGAAAGACGATTGATGAGGCTACACCTCAGCAGTTATTTCAGGCGGTTTCTTATGCAGTTAAGGATGTTATTATTGATGACTGGATCGAGACGCAGAAGCGTTACGATGAGACAGATGCAAAGACTGTTTACTATATGTCCATGGAGTTCCTGATGGGACGTGCATTAGGTAACAACCTCATCAATATGACAGCATATAAAGATGTAAAAGAAGCGTTGGAAGAGATGAATATTGACCTCAACGTGATCGAAGATGAAGAGCCGGATGCGGCTCTCGGAAATGGAGGACTCGGTCGTCTTGCAGCATGTTTCCTGGATTCTCTTGCGACATTGAATTATCCGGCATACGGCTGTGGAATCCGTTACCGTTACGGTATGTTCAAGCAGAAAATTGAAAATGGATATCAGGTAGAAGTACCGGATAACTGGCTGAAAGAAGGAAATCCGTTCGAGATCCGTCGTGAAGAGTATGCAAAGGAAGTACGTTTCGGAGGAAATATCCGTTTCGAGAAAGATCCTGTTACAGGAAAAGATAAATTTATTCAGGAAAATTATGAGTCTGTTATGGCAGTTCCGTATGATATGCCGGTTGTTGGATATGGCAACCACGTAGTAAATACACTGCGTGTATGGGATGCAAAGCCGATCACGGATTTCAAACTGGATGAGTTCGACAGAGGAAATTATCATAAGGCAGTAGAGCAGGAGAACCTTGCAAAACTGATCGTAGATGTTCTTTACCCGAATGATAATCATTATTCAGGAAAAGAGCTTCGTCTGAAGCAGCAGTACTTCTTCATTTCTGCAAGTCTTCAGGCACTGATCGCAAAATATAAAAAGAAGCATGGAGACATCAGAAAGCTGTATGAAAAAGTTGTCATTCAGATGAACGATACGCACCCGACGGTTGCTGTACCGGAGCTGATGCGTCTTCTGATTGATGTAGAGGGACTTAGCTGGGATGAGGCATGGGAAGTAACAAGCAAGACCTGTGCTTATACAAACCATACAATTATGGCAGAAGCACTTGAAAAATGGCCGATCGACCTGTTTTCAAAACTGCTTCCGCGTATTTATCAGATCGTACAGGAGATTGACCGCCGCTTCGTGATCCAGGTTCGTGAGATGTATCCGGGAAATGAAGAGAAAGTACGGAAAATGGCAATCCTTATGGATGGACAGGTTCGTATGGCAAATATGGCGATCATAGCAGGCTTCTCTGTTAATGGTGTTGCAAAGCTTCATACGGAGATCCTTGAGAAGCAGGAACTGAAAGATTTCTATCAGATGATGCCGGAGAAGTTCAACAATAAGACGAATGGTATCACGCAGAGACGTTTCCTGGCTCATGGAAATCCGCTGCTTGCAGACTGGATCACCAGTAAGATCGGTGATGGCTGGATTACAGATCTCTCTCAGATCTCCAAGCTGAAACCACTGGTTGAGGATGAAGAGGCAAGACGTGAGTTCATGGAGATCAAATACCAGAATAAAGTTCGCCTTGCAAAGTATATCAAGGAGCATAATGGAATTGATGTAGATCCGCGTTCTATCTTTGATATTCAGGTAAAACGTCTGCATGAGTACAAGCGTCAGCTTCTGAATATACTGCACATCATGTATCTGTATAATCAGATCAAAGAGCATCCTGAGATGTCCTTCTATCCGAGAACATTTATTTTCGGAGCTAAGGCAGCAGCAGGTTATCTTCGTGCAAAAGAGACGATCAAATTGATTAACTCCGTAGCAGATGTTGTAAATAACGACAGAAGTATCAATGGTAAGCTGAAAGTGGTATTTATTGAAGATTACAGAGTATCTAATGCAGAAATTCTTTTTGCGGCAGCAGATGTCAGCGAGCAGATTTCTACAGCTTCTAAAGAAGCTTCAGGAACAGGTAATATGAAATTTATGCTTAATGGTGCACCGACACTTGGAACAATGGATGGAGCGAATGTAGAGATCGTTCAGGAAGTTGGCGAGGAGAATGCATTTATCTTCGGATTAAGCTCACAGGAAGTTATCAACTATGAGAACAATGGTGGATACAATCCGGTTGACATTTACTTTAATGACTGGGAGATCAAGCGTGTAGTAGACCAGCTTATGGATGGAACTTACTCCAATGGTGACCACAATATGTATATCAATCTGTACAGCTCACTGTTAAATACACAGTGTACAGACAGAGCAGACACTTACTTCATTCTGAAAGATTTCCGTTCTTATGCAGATGCACAGAAGAGAGTTGAGGAAGCTTACAGAGATCAGCAGAAATGGTCTAAGATGGCAATGCTCAACACTGCATGCAGTGGTAAATTTACATCAGACAGAACGATTGAAGAGTATGTACGGGATATTTGGCATCTTGAAAAAGTAGAAGTACCTTCAGGACAGGATCTTTTTGATTAAGACAGGAGGAATGACAGATGGAATATGGAAATGATTTTGATTTTTCATACGGAGTTCCGGATGGTTCGACAATGAGCAGCAGTGGATCAGATATATTTTCAGTGATCATGACCGTTTATTTGTTGGTGATCGTGGCAGCCGTGATGATTGGTATTGTGAAATATGTATTTAAATCCATTGCACTTTACCGTCTGGCACAGAGAACAGGAAATGCAAATCCGTGGATGGCATGGGTACCGTTTGCGAGATCTTATCTTCAGGGAGATCTTGCAGGCAGTATGCCTTTAAAGAAAAGAAGACTTCAGAGTCCGGGACTTTGGAAAGTCCTTATTCCGTTGATCGGAACGGCTGTAATCGCAGGACTTTATTTCCTTTTCATTGTTGTGGCAGGAATTGGAACTGCATTGATCTATTCCGCCGGAATGGGTGCAGGAAGTCTGACATTGATCTGGGTGATAGTTTTCCTGCTGATTATTGCAGTAGTAGCACTTCAGGCGATTGAAGCGGTGCTGGATGTACTGGTGAACTTTCATATTTACTATAGACTGACATCCCATAATATGGCGATTATCCATAGTGTTCTTGGTATATTTATTCCAATGTACGAAGCAATCTGCTTATTTATTATGAGCAAGAAGCCGTATAACCCGGGAATGGAGCCAAATCTTCCACCGCAGGCACCAAATTTCGGTGGTAATCCGATTCCTCCGACGATGCCTGTATCACCGGCAGCATCAGAAACTCCGGCAGAATCTGTATCTCCGATGCCAGCAGAAGCACCGGTACAGCAGGTTCCGGTAACTCCGACAGAGTCATCGGCACAGAATCCGTATGTGAATCCGATGCAGGTTCAGGGAACAGAAAACCTGGCAAAAGATGCACAGAGTACAGAAGCAGAACCGGCAGAAAATAGTGCAGAAAAATAAAGCGTAAAGGTAAAATTTAATACAGGTTCTAAAATAAGACAGCCCTTCATATAATAAAGTATGGAGGGCTGTCTTTATGAGCTTTTATTCAGCAAAAAAGAAAATAAAAAATATAGCTGCATTTCTGATAATCCTCATATTTCTTCCATATGTTGTCTCTATTTTTGTAAATGGAAAAGATGTGAATCTACAAAATGGGAGTGGTCATTTTACAATAAAAGTTGCAAGAACAGACCCGGATGGAACGGAACTGGATCTTGATCTGGACTGGGAAGAGTATCTGATCGGGGTTCTTGCATATGAAATGCCGGAGTCTTACGAATTGGAAGCGTTGAAAGCACAGGCCGTAGTGCTGCGTACAAGCCTGTGCAGAGAACTGACAGAAAACGAGGAGAAGATGGCAACAGAGAAATATTTGACTCATGCAGAAATGAAACGGAAATGGGGAGCGGCCAATTTTGATACATATTTGAAAAAATATACCAAAGCAGTGGAAGATACAGAAGGAACAGTGGTCTGGTATAATGAGGCTTGTGCATGGACACCATATCATCAGTCCAGTAACGGTGAGACACGGAACGCATCAGAAGTTCTTGGAACAGAAGATTATCCTTATATCTGTAAGAGAGAATGCCCGTTGGACAAAGCGGCTGAGGATGAAATTCAGGTAACAGTTTTTGACTATCAGGAAATACAACAGTTATGCAGAGATTTTCTGGTGGCAGAAGAAAATTCGGAGAGTGCAGAAAAAGGCTATAACTTTGCTGACTTTGAAATACTGGAAATGGATTCTTCCGGTTATGTGCGACAGATGAGGATGGGAGATACAGTCTGTACCGGGGATCAGTTTCGGGATGCATTGTCCCTGTCTTCCAGTGCATTTTCATTTTACGAGAGTATAAAAGGTTTGAAGATCACGACCATCGGAAAAGGACATGGATTGGGAATGAGTCAGTGGACAGCAAATGAAATGGCAAAGGAAAAGAAAAATTATGAAGAAATCCTGCAGTTCTTTTTTGAAGGAACAACATTAAATAAAGAATTTGACGAAAAAGAAGCGACAGGGAATTAAAATAGAATTCTTTCCGAATAGAAGTCACATATTCTGGCAATGCTATAGTCAGAGGTGATGATGAATGAATAAGAAAGAGAAGTTTTCCTTTTTAAAGGGAAAAGGAGCTTCTGTTGGAATCGTACTTTGCTTCGTGGCAGTCATTGCAATGGTGGGGACAGTTACATTCAGAAATTACAAAAAGAATATGAATGAGCAGATTGCAAAGGTTCAGCAGGAGACAGAAAAACTGACAAAAGAAAATGATGCAGCGGCAAATTCAAAAGATGTACTTCCAATGGAGGGAGAGGAAGATGCAACACCGTCACAGACAGATCATGCGGATCGTCAGGAACAAGAAGGAGCATCCTCCACAGACGGAACAGAGGCAGAAAATGGACAGCAGCAGGGGCAGGAGACGAATGAGACTGCGGCACAGGGAAGTTCCGGTGCATGGTTTACGGAAGCAAGCATACTGGAGTGGCCGGCAAGCGGGGCAACGCTGATCGGGTACAGTATGGATCAGACCGTTTATTTTCCTACTTTAGAAGAGTATAAGTACAATCCGGCAATGATCATCGGTGGTGAAGTCGGGGAAAGCATCAAGGCATCAGCGACAGGAACAGTGAGCAGTATTGAAGAGACAGCACAGACGGGAACAACCGTTACATTGGATATGGGAAATGGATATGCGGCTGTTTACGGCCAGTTAAAAGACCTGTCCGTATCAGAAGGAGATACTGTTGCAACAGGTGAGCCGATCGGTCTGTTGAATGAACCTACAAAATACTATAGCGTGGAAGGACCGAATCTCTATTTTAAGGTAATGAAAGATGGAGAGCCGGTAGATCCGATGAAATTTATGGAGTGAAATTTGTAGTTGTTGGGGTGAAAATATCGCGACAGCAGGAAGTGTTTCTGACAGAAGAGCGTCCATATCCACACTTGTTGTTGCATCGCAGTG
>OGZZ01002183.1_pt1 | contig 12987 bp, 10 predicted proteins | sample 1577021 | NCBI WGS metagenome assembly OGZZ01 (sample SAMEA3541526, study PRJEB24748) | human gut metagenome | biome: human gut; feature: human-associated habitat; material: faeces | place: China | collected 2012
GAAATGGAGAGATGACAAATGAAAAAAATGTTTAAAGCTACCGCAGCAGCGGCTATGATCGGTTTACTGGCATTTGCAGCAGCAGGCTGTGGCGGTGACAAAAAAGCTGAGCACAAGGAAGTTGTAAAATTTGGTGTTACCAACTTCGCTGACTCCCTGGAAACCACCGATAACTACTTTGGCTGGATTGTAATGCGTTACGGCCTGGGCGAATGCCTGGTTAAATTCGATAAAAAAATGAATGCTATTCCTTGGCTGGCTGATAAATGGACCGTTTCTGATGATAAGCTGACCTGGACCTTCCACATCAACGATAAGGCTTGCTTCTCCAACGGCACCAAACTGACCGGTGAGCTGGCAGCAGCTTCTATCCAACGTACCTTTGAAAAAGCAGCTCGTGCAAAATCCATGTTCGAATTTGAATCCATCAAGGGTGAAGGCCAAAACGTAATTATCAAAACTAAAAAACCGGTACCGACTCTGCCCGGTATGCTCGGTGACCCTCTGTTCATTATCGTTGATACTCAAACCATTAAAGACCGTGATACCGCAAAACAAGGCGCTATCTGCACCGGTCCTTATACAGTAAAATCCTACAGCAAAGCTAAAGCTGAAATGGTTAGAAACGAAAAATACTGGGATGGCGCAGTTCCGTTCAAAGAGGTTGATATCCTGACCATCGACGATCCTAACACCCGTGCTATGGCTCTGCAAAAAGGCGAAATCGACTTCGCTATTAACATTGCAGCAGGCGACCTCCAGCTGTTCAAAGACAAAAACAAATACAACATCTCCAATATCGCTTCCCTGCGTGACGTACTTGCTCGTCTGAATGTACGTGCTGACAGACCGTTGGGCGATATCAAAGTCCGCGAAGCTCTGCTGCGTTCTCTGGACCGTGTAACCTACAACAAGGTTCTGCTGAAAGACACCTTCGTTCCCGGTGGTCCGTACCTGCCGCCTTCTGTTGACTATGGTTATGACGAACTGTACAAATACGACAAAAACCAATACAATGTTGAAAGCGCTAAAAAGCTGCTTGCTGAAGCTGGCTGGAAAGATACCAACGGCGACGGCTTTGTTGATAAAGACGGCAAAAACCTGGAACTGAACTTCGTATTCTACAGCGGCCGTGCTGAGCTGCCTCTGTATGCAGAAGCTACTCAGGCTGACGCTAAGAAAGTCGGCATTAAAGTTAACCTGAAGAACGTTGACTACAACGTACTGGATGGTATCGGCCGTAAAGGTGATTATGACCTGCTGATTTCCAACGTACTGACTCTGCAGGCCGGCGATCCTGAAGTATTCATGAACATGTACCTGAAGACCGGTCAAGAGCAGAACGGTTCCGGCTACAGCAATCCGAAATTTGATGCTCTGTCCGATAAACTGGGCGTAGAATTTGACCCGGCTAAACGTCGTGAGCTGGTTATCGAAATGCAAAAGGTTATCCTCGACGATGCAGCTTCCCTGGTATTCGGCCATCCACAAACCAACATGGTTTCCAACAAATCTATTGCTAACGCAGAAATCCTGCCTTGCGATTACTATTGGCTGACCAAAGATATCAAATCTGCTAACTAATAATTTACAAAGAAGGTAACGCTTAATGCTACTTGAAGTAAAAGATTTAGACATCAGCTACGGTGACAAGCTCACCGTAACCGGTGCCAGCTTAGAATTGGATAAGGGCGAGATTATGTCCATCGTCGGTGAGTCCGGCAGTGGCAAAACCACCGTTATCCGCGCTATTATGGGTTGCCTGCCTGGTGCCGGCCGCGTTAGCCGCGGCAGCATCATCTTTGATGGCAAGGATGTATTACAAAGTACTCCCGATGAATGGCGCAAAATGTATGGCAGCGAGATGTCCATGATTTTCCAGGACAGCGGCAACATGATTAATCCTATCCGCCGCATCGGCCAACAATTCATTGACTATGTTCAGGCGCATCAGCCTGACAAGTCTAAGGACCAGGCTTATAAGATGTGCTGTGATATGCTGACTAACGTGCGTCTGCCGAACCCGGAAAATATCATGAACAGCTATCCGTTTGAGCTGTCCGGCGGTATGCGTCAGCGTGTAGGTATCGCTATGGCCATGATTTTCAGCCCGAAAATCCTCCTGGCCGATGAACCTACCAGTGCCCTGGACGTAACTACTCAGGCACAGATTATCCGTCAGATTGTTGATATTCGTGACGAATACGGCGTTGCCGTTATTATGGTTACGCATAACCTGGGCGTTGCTTCCTATGTATCCAACAAGCTGATGGTTATGAAGGGCGGTCATGTTGTGGAATATGGCAAGCGTGAAGACGTTATTGCGCATCCGCAGGATGATTATACAAAACAGCTGCTTAAGGCAGTTCCGGTCATAGGAGGTACGACATATTATGAGCAATAATGAAAGACCGGCCTATGAGCGCGCTAAACTGGTACTGGAAATTAACCATCTTACCAAAAAATTCGCAGTTGACGGCGGCAGGTTCCTGACTGCCTGCAATGATATCAACCTGCGTGCATACGAAGGCCGTACCCTGGGCATTATCGGTGAATCCGGCTGCGGCAAGAGTACCTTGGTGCGTACTCTGCTGCGTATTCACCCTGCTACCAGCGGTGAAGCAATTTTTGAAGGCCATGATTTGATGCAGTCCAAGGGTGAACAGCTGCGTCAGGACAGAAAGAACATCCAGATGGTGTTCCAGGATCCTACTGCTGCCTTCAACCCGAAGATGCTCGTCAAGGATATCCTCACTGAGCCTTTGAAAAACTTCGGCCTGATAAAAAACAGCGAGGTAGACGCTAAAGCAGCAGAGCTGTTGGAAATGGTTGAGCTGCCTGCTGAATTCAAGGACCGCTATCCGCACAGCATGTCTGGCGGCCAGCGTCAGCGTCTGGGCATTGCCCGCGCTCTGGCACTGGAACCGAAGATTATTGTCTGCGACGAGGCAACCAGTGCGCTGGACGTTTCCGTACAGGAAAAAATCTGCGAGCTGCTGTGCCGCATTCAAAAAGAAAAAAATATTACCTACCTGTTCATTGCCCATGACCTTGGTCTGGTAGACCTGATGTGCCATCAAGTTGCGGTAATGTACTTAGGTAATGTAGTAGAATGGCTGGAGCACGGCCGCATTGCAGAACACTGCAAGCATCCGTACACCAAGGCACTTATGGGTGCTGTATTTAAGGTAGACTTCAAGCCGGGTGAAAAGATTGAGCCTTTGGAAGGCGAAATCCCGAGTCCGCTGGACCTGCCGCCTGGATGCCCCTTTGCCAGCCGCTGCGAGCACTGCACCGAGCATTGCGTGCAGGTTAAGCCTGAGCTGAAAGAGGTTGAGCACGGCCATTGGGTTGCCTGCCATCTGTTTGACTAACATAGTCTTGAAGCGATATGCGTAAGCATAGAGCCTCTTTGAAAGTTATTTTCTCCATCAATTTTCATAGTGGGTACAGCGAATGTTGTACCCATTTTTTTCTTAGGAATTTTTATCACTAATTCTATAGGTGAGTATTGACTCATACGTTATTTATGTTATAATAGAGATATCAAGGATTTTATTGAAAGGTGCTGTCACCTTTCCTATTATTTTTTACACAATATATGAATAACCACTCATATGAATACCAAGAGAACCTGAAAAGAAAGGTGGTAAATATAATGAAGAAAGATTTAGAAGATATCCGCAACGGTGCCAGAGATGTAAGAGCTTTTCGCCACATTGACGGTCATATCAATAGCGTAGAGGATTATAGCAAGCATCCGGAAGGCTGCACCTGCGGTCACTGCGGCAAGGACCATGATCATAACACTATGGGACATGTGCCTAAGCATACTCATGGTGATGCTTGCGGCTACGATGGACATACTCATGATGAACATGAACATGCGCATGGCGATGACTGCTGCTGTGGCAATGACCATAAGCATGAAGATGAAGAACACGCTCACGCACACGGCGACGCATGCGGTTGTGGCCATGACCATGAGCACGAACATGAACACGCTCATGCACACGGCGACGAGTGCGGTTGCGGACATGATCATGAGCACGAAGAACACGATCACGGACATGGTGACGAATGCGGCTGCGGACATGACCACGGCCACGAGCACGAGCACGCGCACGGCGACGAATGCGGCTGCGGACATGACCACGGCCACGAGCACGAGCACGCACACGCGCACGGCGAGGAATGCGGCTGCGGACATGACCACGGCCACGAGCACGAGCACGCTCACGCACATGGTGACGAATGCGGTTGCGGTCACGACCACGACCACGGCCACGAACATGCTCATGTACACGGACATCACGTTCCCGGTCATCCTGCTGACTGTAATTGCGAAATCTGCCATCCGCATGAGGAATACTGCGACGTATGCGGTGAAAGCCTGGCTAATTGCACCTGCCGTATGCCGGATGCCGATAAGGTAAAACGCGTATATATTTTGCAAAATCTTGGCTGTGCTAACTGCGCTGCTAAAATGGAATACAAAATCAAAGAGCTGCCCGGCGTAACCTATGCCAATATTAGCTTTGCTACCAAGCAGCTACGTCTCAGTGCTGCTGACCACGAAGCATTGCTGCCGGAAATTCAGAAAATCTGTACTTCTATTGAGTCCGACGTAGTGGTAGTACCGCGTGACCGCCGTCCGCAATTAGGCGGCAAGAGCAGAGTATATTTGGTAAAAAATCTGGACTGCGCTAACTGCGGTGCCAAGATTGAACGTGCGCTGAACGCTATGCCTGAGATTGATGAAGCAATCCTGACCTTTACTACGAAAAAGCTGCGCGTAAGTGCAAAAAATTACAATGGTCTGCTGGAGAAAATGCAGGCTGTAACCGATAAGACAGAAGAGGGCGTTGTGCTGCTGGAGGCTGAAAGCAAGCCTTCTCTGGCTCCCGAGCTGGAGGAACGCAAAAAATCCGGCGGTATCTTCTCCGAGCTGAGCGAAAAACAGACAATTATCGAAATCGTACTTGGCGGTGCAGTATTCATCATCACCGAATGGCTGGGCATGGTGCCGGAAGCATATCATATGTACTTCCTGATTTTTGCTTATATTCTGCTGGGCGGACGCATTGTGCTGACTGCCTTGAAGAATATTGCGAAGGGCAATGTATTTGACGAAAACTTCCTCATGACCGTTGCAACATTAGGTGCGTTTGCAATTCAGGCTTGGGAAGAGGCTGTTGGCGTTATGTTCTTCTATCGTGTGGGCGAATACTTTGAGCAGCGTGCGGTGGAAAAGAGCCGTGGCCAGATTATGGACGCTGTTGACCTGCGTCCGGAGGTTGTCAACCTGCTCGTAGGCGAAGAGGTGAAGGTTATTCCTGCCGCTGACGCACATGTAGGCGACATTCTGCTGGTGCGCGTAGGCGACCGTATTCCTCTGGACGGTGTTGTTATCGACGGCGAAAGTCTGGTAGATACCTCCCCGGTAACCGGCGAGCCTGTGCCTGTGAAGCGCAAATATGGCGATGAGGTTGTTTCCGGCTGCGTGAATACCTCCGGTATGCTGAAAATCCGTGTAGAAAAGGTTCTGGAGGAGTCTATGGTTACCCGTATTCTGGACAGCGTAGAGAACGCTGCTGCCAGCAAGCCGACTATTGATCGCTTCATTACCCGCTTCGCACGTATCTATACTCCGTTTGTTGTTGCTGCCGCAGTACTGACTGCTGTGATTCCGTCCCTGATTACCGGCGACTGGAATAAATGGATTTATACTGCGCTGACCTTTCTCGTTATCAGCTGCCCCTGCGCACTGGTGCTGAGCGTGCCGCTGGCCTTCTTCTCCGGCATCGGCGCCGGCTCCAAGTACGGCATTCTCTTTAAAGGCGGCGTTGCTATGGAGGCCTTGAAAAACATTGCTGCCGTAGTTATGGATAAAACCGGTACCGTTACCAAGGGTAACTTTGTACTGCAGAAGGTTAATGCTGCCGAAGGCATGAAAGCTGACGAGCTGCTGCGCCTGTGTGCAAGTGCTGAGCTTGTTTCTACCCACCCGATTGCCGTAAGCATTGTAGAGGCTGCCAAGGCTGAAAAGCTGGAGCTGGTACGCCCCGATAAATTTGAAGAAATTGCCGGCGAAGGCCTGGTTGCGTACTTTGGTGCACGCAAAGTCCTGTGCGGCAACACCAAGCTGTTGCAGCGCTTTAATGTTGAATACGGCGGCTATACTCCTACCGAAAGCGGCAGCGAGGTGCTTGTTGCCGACAATGGCTTATACATGGGCCAGCTGCTGATTAACGATACTCTGAAGGAAGATGCCAAGGAAGCAATTGCTTCTTTGAAGGCACAAGGTCTTGTAACCGCTATGCTCACCGGCGATGCGCAGAAGGAAGCGCAGGCTGTGGCCAAGGCAGCAGGTATTGATGAGGTACGCGCTCAGCTGCTGCCGCAGGATAAGCTCAGCGAGCTGAACATGCTGCGCAACAAGTACGGCCCGGTTATGTTCGTTGGTGACGGCATTAACGATGCGCCTGTATTAGCCGGTGCGGATGCCGGCGCTGCTATGGGCAGCGGTGCAGATGCAGCGATTGAGGCTGCCGATGTTGTCTTCATGAATTCCGAAGTGAAGGCTATTCCGCAGGCTATTGCTATTGCGCGTGCAACCGGTGCGATTGCCTGGCAGAACGTAATTTTCGCTCTGACTGTTAAGGTTATCATAATGATTGCAGGTCTCATGGGCTATGCTTCTATGTGGGCGGCAGTCTTTGCCGATACCGGCGTATCGCTGCTGTGCGTGCTGAATTCTATCCGTATTCTCTACAAAAAGATATAATAAAAAGCTATAGCTAATATGCTGATTTGGTTTACGTCGGCTGACTATAAAGTCAGCCGATATTTTTTTTGTAAACATAACAGCATAAGCTAACTAATTTTGTAAATTAGCGTAGGATTTTACAAAAAATGCTTGACAAAAATTTATAGCTGACGTAAACTTTCAATAGTAGTTAGGAATACCTAACTACTAAAAAAATCGTGTCAAGTTAGTATCTGCTAACAAATTCTTTGGAGGGAATTATGATGCCTTTATTAATGGCCCGTCGCGGCGAAACTAACAAGATTAGCGCTGTTCGCGGCAAGGATGAAATCAAACGCTTTCTGGCTAACCTGGGCTTTGTAGAAGGCTCAGCTGTAACTGTTATTTCTGAAATTGACGGCAATCTTATCGTCAATGTGAAGGATGCCCGCATTGCCCTGAGCAAGCAGATGGCAGCCAAAATATTTATCTGAAGCAAGTGGAGGATGTTATGAAAACATTAAAAGAAGTTCCTGTTGGTGAAACAGTTACCGTTGCTAAGCTCGTTGGCGAGGGTGCGGTAAAAAGACGTATTATGGATATGGGCGTGACTAAAGGTGTGAGCGTATTCGTACGTAAGGTTGCACCGCTGGGTGACCCGGTGGAGGTAACTGTGCGTGGTTATGAGCTGACACTGCGTAACGGCGAGGCCGAGCATATCGTTGTAGAATAATTGGAGGGGAAAGATGAAACAGATTAAGATTGCCCTGATTGGTAACCCTAACTGCGGCAAAACAACAATGTTTAATGATTTGACCGGTTCTAACCAATATGTTGGTAACTGGCCTGGCGTAACTGTAGAGAAAAAAGAAGGCAGCCTTAAAGGTCACGATGATGTAATTATTACCGACCTGCCCGGTATTTATTCCTTGTCTCCGTACACTTTGGAGGAGGTTGTTTCCCGTAACTATCTGCTGCAAAATGATGTTGACGGCGTACTGAATCTGGTTGACGGCTCCAACATCGAGCGTAACCTGTACCTGACTACGCAGGTTATGGAGATGGGTTATCCGGTAACTATTGCGTTGAATATGATTGATATTGTGCGCAAGAACGGCGATAAGATTGATACTGCAAAGCTGGCTGCCGAGCTTGGCTGCGAGATTGTGGAAACCTCCGCACTGCAGGGTGAAGGCACCGGTGAGGCTGCCGAAAAAGCAATTAAAGCTGTCGGCGGTGCTGCACCGAAATATATGCGCTTTAGCAGCGAGGTTGAGGATGCTCTGACTGCGATTGCCCGCGAAGCAGGCAACAAGGTTCACGGCATGAGCGAGCGCTGGCTGCTGGTAAAGCTGTTTGAGCGTGATAAGAAAATTGCTGATGCTTTGGGACTGAGCGAAGGCGAGCAGGCTAAGATTGAAGAAATCGTGGCAGCCTGCGAAGAAGCACTGGATGATGATGCCGAAAGCATTATTACCAACGAGCGTTATAACTACATTGGCGAGCTGATGAGCAATGCAGTTGTCAAAGGCCATACCGGTCTGACTATTTCCGATAAAATCGACAGCATTGTAACGAACCGTTTCCTGGCTCTGCCGATTTTCGCGATTATCATGTTCCTGGTTTACTATATCGCTGTAGAAACTATCGGTACGGTTGTAACCGACTTTACTAATGATACACTGTTCGGCGAATGGATTCAGCCTTGGGTGCAGGAGCACATGGAGGCTGCCGAATGTGAGGATTGGCTGGTATCTCTTGTGGTTGATGGTATTATCGGCGGTATTGGCGCACCGATTGGCTTTGCTCCGCAGATGGCGATTGTCTTCCTGCTGTTGAGCTTTTTGGAGGACTGCGGTTATATGGCGCGTGTGGCCTTTATTATGGACCGTTTCTTCCGTCAGTTCGGTATGAGCGGCAAAAGCTTCATCCCTCTGTTGATTTCTGCAGGCTGCGGCGTACCGGGTATTATGGCTTCCCGTACTATTGAAAACGAAACCGACCGTCGTCTGACTATCATGACTACCACCTTTATCCCCTGTGGTGCTAAGCTGCCTGTTATTGCTTTGCTTTCCGGAGCTATTATGGGTGGTGACTGGTACATGGCTCCGATTATGTACTTCGTTGGTTTCTTCGCTGTAATTACTGCTTGCATCATTCTGAAAAAGACTGAGCTGTTTGCCGGTGATCCTGCTCCGTTTGTTATGGAGCTGCCGCCGTACCATCTGCCTGCTGCCAAGAACGTGCTGCTGCATACCTGGGAGCGTGTTGCGGGCTTCCTGAAAAAAGCCGGTACTATTATCTTCCTGTGCTGCGTTGTTATGTGGTTCCTGGCAAGCTTTGGTGTTGACGAAGGCTCTGTTGCTATGGTTGATACCGAAAAGAGCTTTGTTGCCTACATCGGTAACGGTCTTGCTCCTATCTTTGCTCCTCTGGGCTTTGACAGCTGGCAGGCTGTGGCTGCTGCCTTCTCCGGCTTTGTGGCTAAGGAGTCTATTGTCAGCACGATGGCTATTCTTTCCGGTCTGGCTGATGCAGCTGAGGATGAGCCTGATTTGTGGACTGCTGTTATGGCGTTCTTCCCGAGTGCGGTTGCAGCGTTCTCCTTCCTGGTGTTCAACCTGCTGGATTCTCCCTGCCTGGCAGCTATTTCCACTATGAGCCAGGAGATGAACAGCAAGAAGTGGACCTGGGCAACTATCCTCTTCCAAAACCTGTATGCTTACGGCATCTGCCTGATGGTCTACCAGTTCGGCAGAGTGCTTGTCGGCGGTGAAGCGTTCAGCTTCGGTACTGCTGTAGCTGTTGTTTTCCTGATTGCGTTCCTGTATCTGCTCTTCCGTCCGGCTAAGAAATATAACAAAGAGACTGTTATGAGCGTTGATGCAAAATAAAAGAGGTGTTTCGTATGGCAACCTGGATTATTGGTCTGATTATTGTCGGGTGTGTGTATTTGGCATCCAAGCAGGTCATCAAGGCACATAAAACCGGTGGCTGCATTGGTTGTGATGCCGGTGGCGGTAAGGCTTGCTGCTCGCATTGCAAGCATACGACAACTGTAAATCTTCGTAAGAAATAAATTTAGCTTGATGAGTATTGAAGGGCCGCGCGTTTGCGCGGCTCTTTTTGTGCTTGTGTGAACTTTAGCTCAGCCTTCTTGCCTGCCCCATAGGGGAAGGTGCCGAACGAAGGGAGGCGGAAGGGGGGAACAAAAGCATCGCAATTGATATATCGCAACACTTCCGTCTGCTCGCAAAGCTCGCAGCCACCTTCCCTTTCAGGGAAGATATAATGATATATTGCAACTCTAACTTTCTATATGCTCCCTGCAAGGGAGCTGGCATCGCCGTAGGCGATGACTGAGGGTTGTTTCATTTTGCAGTTAACATGTCTTTTGCTTTAAGCTTTCTTCTGGCCTCTCCTTGGGGAGAGGTGGCATCGCGAAGCGATGACGGAGAGGGGGTGTGTGTGCATCGCAATTAATATATCGCGTTGCAACGAAAAATTTTTCCGCGAATCGCTTGGCGAGTTGTGCGTTATTATATGTATCCCCCTTTAGTCGCTGACGCGACAGTCGCCCCAGGGCGCCCTCTCTTGCCCTACGGGCAATTCACCTTGTCCCCCGAGGGGGAACCAAGAATTTGCTAATGAAGTTTAACGAAAAATCTATTAGTCTTGCCTGCCCCATAGGGGAAGGTGCCGAACGAAGTGAGGCGGAAGGAAGAATTTCCTACACTATATAGTATTAAAATATTAACAAAACACTATATGTTGACAATTGCAGAAATTTGTGTATAATAGAGTCATAACCTAATGCAGTCTGCTTCCTGACGGATGAGTGGAATTGACCACGTGGAGGCAGATGAATGTATGCGCCGACCGTCTGGGCAAAATCGCCTAGACGTTTTTTCTTTATAAGGAGCAAAAGGAAAACCCGGGTGACTAGGTAATACTTATAAAGAGAGGTATTCATGATGCAACAGACAAAAAACAGATGGCTGATCGTGCTGGCAGCCATCGGCATTCACATCAGCATTGGCAGCGTATACGCATGGAGCGTACTGACGAAGCCTATTATGCAGGCTATGGGTTTTTCGCTGAAGGATGTTACCTGGACCTTTTCACTGGCGATTTTGTTCCTGGGTACTTCTGCAGGCTTTTTGGGAACGTATGTAGAAAAATACGGTCCGCGCCGCAGCGGTCTGATATCCATGTGCTTTTTCGTAAGCGGCTTGCTGGGTACAGCCTATGCACTGACGCAGCACAGCCTGCTGCTGTTATATCTTTTTTACGGCGTTATCGGCGGTATTGGTCTGGGAACAGGCTATATTACGCCGGTGTCTACACTGGTGAAGTGGTTCCCCAATAATCGTGGTCTCGCAACTGGCCTGGCGATTATGGGCTTTGGCTTTGCCAGCCTCGTTGCAGGTCCGTTGATGCAGCTTTTGATTGCTAAATACGGCCTGATTGAAAACTTTGTGATTCTGGCCTGCATTTATGCAGTAGTGATGACTGCTTCCGCGCTGTATCTGGAGCCGCCAAAGCAGGAAACTGCAGCAGGCAAGGGCCAGTTCAAAGCGCAGATGCCTGAGCGTGTGCAGTATACCGTAAAGGAAGCTATGCACACCTGGCAGTTCTATGCTTTGTGGTGGATTTTCTTTACGAACATCACCTGCGGTATCGGTCTTTTGGCTGTAGCTTCGCCCATGGCACAGGAGGTTATCGGTATGTCTCCGATTGCGGCGGCGTCTATGGTTGGTATCATCGGCCTGCTGAACGGCGGCGGCCGTATTGTGTGGTCCACTATTTCCGACTATATTGGCCGTGCGAATACCTATCTGGCATTTTTCGTGATTGAGATTGTGGCCTTCTACCTTTTGGGTGGCGTAAATGAAAGCTTTATGTTCCAACTTCTGGTGTTCATTATCATCACCTGCTACGGCGGCGGCTTCTCCTGCATGCCGGCGTATTTGAGTGATTTGTTCGGCACCAAGCAGCTGAGCGCAATTCACGGACGTATTTTAACAGCGTGGGGCCTGGCAGGTATTGCGGGACCGCTGCTTTTATCAGTAATTTACGAGCGCACACACAGCTACAGCTTTACACTGTACTTTTTCAGCGCTTGCTTTGTAGTAAGCCTGCTGCTGGCAGCAGTGCTCAAGCTGAAGGGCAAAACTGCCTGAGCTTTTGCCTGAAGAAGCAATTTCCACTGAAAAATAACTTTTTTAGCTAAAAAAACGAAAAATTTTGAGCGTCCTACCCTAAAACGTGTTTTGGGGTGGGGCGCTTTTTCGCTCCCTGGCATATAATAAGCGTAGAGAAAAGCAAAAAGCTTAAGCAGATGTAAAAAAGGGGGCATAGATTATGAAAAAGCATTTTAAGTATTTGGCAACGGCAGGCTTGATTGCAGCGCTGCTGTTGGCGGCAGGCTGCGGCGATGATGCCAAGGACAAGAAGAAAGTTGATAAGCCGGACATCAAGACAGAGCAGAAGGTAGATAAAAAAGCCCAAGCACCGGTAGTTAAACCGCCAGAGGGAAAATATTACAGATATCCTTCCTATCTTGATGATGTAACCAAAACGCCGGAAATGACGCCTGAGATGATTAAATATGTAGATGATTTTGCTTCGACCGTAAAATTGGCGCCGTCTGAAAAAGGTAAATTCCTTAATGATTCACGCATTAATAGACCTAATGAAGAATATCATCGTATCTGGCTGCATGCCAATGGCAGCAATCATAATCGCAATAACAAATTTAAAAATTCTAAGGGGAAGGAAGTATATCAGCAGGAGGTTTATCATATCCGTATGTCTGTAAAGGCAGATACCAATAAAGTTGTATATGTTGAGTATTCTGTTTATGAGCAGAATGAGGCCATTCCGGACGGCAAGAGCAGAACAATCATGAAGAAGGTTTTTAAATGAGCTGCTTTAGCATAAATTGATAAAAATTTTGAGCGTCCTACCCTAAAATAGCATTTGGGGTGGGGCGCTTTTTCACTACTGGGCATATAATAAGCGTAGAGAAAAGCAAAAAGCTTAAGTAGATGTAAAAAAGGGGGCGTACATTATGAAAAAGCATTTTAAGTATCTGGCTGCGGTAGGCTTGATTGCTGCGCTGTTTTTGTCGGCGGGCTGCGGGGATGATGCCAAGGACAAGAAGCCTGCGCCTGAGCCGGAGAAGAAGGTGGAGAATGTTGTAGTAAAACCTCAGGACGGAAAATATTACAGATATC
>OGZZ01002187.1_pt1 | contig 12977 bp, 6 predicted proteins | sample 1577021 | NCBI WGS metagenome assembly OGZZ01 (sample SAMEA3541526, study PRJEB24748) | human gut metagenome | biome: human gut; feature: human-associated habitat; material: faeces | place: China | collected 2012
GTTGTACAGCATGGGCAGGTCGCGGTAGGAGTGGGGCTGAAGCTTATAGACGAGCATTCCGCCGGGGCAGTTCATCGGCTTGAGCAGGTACTCCTCGCCCTCGATCGGGGTGTGGATCGGCTGGAACGAGTCCTTGCCGTATTTGGCGTAGTGGCCGGAGGTCACGTACAGTTCCTTATTGCCGATGTGGGGCGTGATGACCTGCTGGTAGCCGTACTCCTTCTGTACGCCGCGCAGGAACTGTTCCAGGCGGTCGCGCAGGGCAGCGCCTTTGGGAAGCCACAGGGGTAGCCCCTGGCCTACGCGTTGCGAGAAGCAGAAAAGCTCCAGCTCCTTGCCCAGCTTGCGGTGGTCGCGTTTCTTGGCCTCCTCCATCATCGCCAGATACTCGTCGAGCATCGACTTCTTGGGGAAGGAGATGCCGTAAATGCGGGTGAGCATCTTGTTCTTCTCGTTGCCGCGCCAGTAGGCTCCGGCGACCGAGGTGAGCTTGATGGCCTTGATCAACCCCGTGTTGGGCAGGTGCGGTCCCCGGCAGAGGTCGGTGAATGCGCCGTTGGTGTAGAACGAGATCGTGCCGTCTTCCAGGTCGCGGATCAGCTCCACTTTGTAAGGATCGCCCTTTTCGGTGAAATTCTTCAGCGCGTCGGCTTTCGATACTTCCGTGCGGATGAGTTGCTCCTTGTTGCGCGAAAGTTCGATCATCTTCTTCTCGATGGTTTCCAGATCGGCTTCGGTGATGGGCACGGGTGAGTCCACGTCGTAGTAGAATCCGTTCTCGATCGCCGGGCCGATGCCGAACTTGATGCCCGGATAGAGGGCTTCGAGCGCCTCGGCCAGCAGGTGCGACGAGGTGTGCCAGAAAGCGTGCTTGCCTTCGGGGTCGTCCCACTTGTAGAATTTGATCGAAGCGTCCTCTTCGATGGCGCGGTTGAGATCGACGGTCGCGCCGTTTACCGATGCGGCCAGGGAGTCGGCAGCTAAACGAGGGCTGATACTCTCGGCGATCTGATAAGCCGTAGTCCCTTTGGCGAACTCTTTGACGTTGCCGTCCGGAAAGGTGATTTTAATCATTTGTAAATTATTGTTTTGGGGCCTTCGGCGCTTCCACAATTACGAGACGGAATACACCTCCGGTTCGCCCGGTTTTACTGTTTTGCCTGCGGCTTTCCGGCGGGCTTGTCCGCGCAGGCGGATAGGGCCGGATTGTCGCTTATGCTTGTGACAAGGAACGTGCCGGGAAGCGGTTTCTTGTCCGGATCGGCTCCGTTGCCGTATGACACTATGCCTTGAATCGGCCGGGACCGTCGGGAGAGTGCGTGCCGTCCGATTTACGGAGCCGACTATCCGTTCGGTTTTCGGAGCCGCGTTCAGCCGGTTTAACTCTCTTTCTCCGTATCGGCGCTGCGGGTGCACTGGGCAGTTTCGGCCAGATATTTATCCAAACGCATAAGCGGTTCTCCTTTGTTGATGATGCCCTCAGTGTAACATGACAAACAAAATCGTGCAAGGCACAAACGCAAAAAGGAGAAGCCCGTGGGCTTCTCCTTTTTGCAATTGATCTTGTTATCAGACGCTCAGGGAGGCGTGCTGTTCCACATCCTCGGGGTCAGCGTCGAAGATAGGCTGCAGGACGTTGGCGATGAACTCCTCCACCTGCTGGGGTGCACGGCCCACAAAGTTCTCCGGCACCAGCCCCGCCACGATCTCCTCGCGGGTCAGGCCAAAGGCCGGGTCTGCGGCAATGCGGTCCACCATATCGTTGGGCAGACCCTCTTCCTTGACCTGCTTACCGGCGGCGATGGCGTGCTGGCGCAGGCGCTCGTGCAGCTCCTGACGGTTGCCGCCCTTTTCCACAGCCTGCATCATGATGTTCTCGCTGGCCATGAAGGGCAGCTCGGCCATCAGGCGGCTGCGCACCACCTTGGGGTACACCACCAGACCATCGGTAACGTTGAGCATAATGTTCAGAATGGCATCAGTGGCAAGGAAGCCCTCGGCCATAGCCACGCGCTTGTTGGCGCTGTCGTCCAGCGTGCGCTCAAACCACTGGGTGCCGGTGGTAAAGCTGGGGTTCAGCACGTCCACCATCAGGTAGCGGGCAAGGGCGCAGATGCGCTCGCAGCGCATGGGGTTGCGCTTATAGGGCATAGCGGAAGAACCGATCTGGTTCTTCTCAAAGGGCTCCTCCATCTCCTTGAAGTTTGCCAGCAGGCGCAGGTCGGTGGCAAACTTCATGCAGCTCTGGCCAATACCCGCCAGTGCATTCAGGATAAAGGCATCCACCTTGCGGCTGTAGGTCTGGCCGGACACCGGCACAACGGCCTTGGGGTCAAAGCCCATCTCCTTTGCAATGGAAGCATCCACGGCGCGGATCTTGTCGGCATCGCCCTTGAACAGCTCCATAAAGGAAGCCTGCGTACCGGTGGTGCCCTTGACACCGCGCAGCTGCAGGGTAGCCAGACGATGGTCGATCTCGGCCAGATCCATCACCAGCTCGTTGGCCCACAGGGTAGCGCGTTTGCCCACGGTGGTGGGCTGTGCGGGCTGGCAGTGGGTGTAGGCCATGCAGGGCATATCCTTGTACTCCTTGGCAAAGTGTGCCAGCTTTGCCAGCACACCCACCAGCTTTTTGCGCACCAGCTCAAGGCCCTGCCGCATCACGATGATATCGGTGTTATCGCCCACATAGCAGCTGGTAGCACCCAGATGGATGATGCCGGCTGCCTTGGGGCACTGCTGGCCGTAGGCGTAGACATGGCTCATGACGTCGTGGCGCACCAGCTTTTCCCGCTCGATGGCCACTTCGTAGTTGATATCGTCCACATGGGCTTCCAGCTCAGCTACCATATCCGGGGTGATGTTGGTCAGACCCTGATCCATTTCGGCACGAGCCAGCGCCACCCACAGCCGCCGCCATGTGCGGAACTTGTTGTCGTCCGAGAAGATGTACTGCATCTCATCGGAAGCATAGCGGGTGGAAAAAGGGCTGATATAGCGATCATGCTGTGACATTGGTTGTTTCCTCCTGAAAGTAACTCCCCCAGTCGCCTTCCGGCGACAGCCCCCTCTTTGAGGGGGCCTTTCAGCCTCCCTCTCCGAGGGAGGTGGCATCGCGTCAGCGATGACGGAAGGAGTTTTTCTCTATTCTACCATCAAACCTTGAAATAGTCCACGCCGCCCTCAAAGATCGGCTGGTATTTATCGCCGGTGACGTTCTTGTACAGATACTCGCCGCTGCGCTCCGAGTGACCCATCTTGCCGAACACGCGGCCGTCCGGGCTGGTGATGCCCTCGATAGCCAGCACAGAGCCGTTGGGGTTGAAGCTCTGGTCCATGGTGGGCACGCCGGTCAGATCCACATACTGGGTAGCCACCTGACCGTTGCGCAGCATGGTGTCCAGCACCTCCTGCGGAGCCACAAAGCGGCCCTCGCCGTGGCTGATGGCGATGGTGTGCATCTCGCCCACCTCGCACTTGCTGAGCCACGGGCTGCCGGTGGAAGCCACACGGGTGTGCACCAGCATACTCTGGTGACGGCCGATGGTGTTGAAGGTCAGGGTGGGGTCGCAGGCGGTGATGGGACGGATATCGCCGTAGGGCACAAGACCCAGCTTGATCAGAGCCTGGAAGCCGTTGCAGATGCCCAGCATCAGGCCATCGCGCTGCTGCAGCAGACGGCGCACAGCCTCGGTGACCGCAGGATTGCGGAAGAAGGAGGCGATGAACTTGGCGCTGCCGTCCGGCTCGTCGCCGCCGGAGAAGCCGCCGGGCAGCATGACGATCTGGCTTGCGTCAATGGCCTTGACCAGTGCCTTGCAGCTCTCGGCAACGTCGGCGGGGGTCAGGTTGCGCACCACCAGAATCTCGGGGTCGGCACCGGCGCGGGCAAAGGCCTTGGCGGTGTCATACTCGCAGTTGGTGCCGGGGAACACCGGGATGATGACCTTGGGCTTTGCAACACCGATCTTGGGTGCAGCGGGAGCGGTCAGGCTGCCGTTGATCTTTTCCACAGCGGGGCCGGCCTTGCGGTAAGGATACACAGGCTCCAGCTTGCTCTCCCAGATCTCCTGCAGTTCGGCCATATCCAGCTTTTCGCCGCAGGACTCGAAGGTGTACTCCTTGGTAGTCTCGCCCAGCAGCATACCGGCGGGAGAATCAGACACCATTTCCAGAATGATGGAGCCATACATGGGCTCAAACATCTGATGGGTGGTCATGTCCGCACGCATCTTGAAGCCGATGCGGTTGCCCAGACCCATCTTGAACAGTGCCTCGGCAATGCCGCCGTAGCCCACGGAGCAGGCAGAAGCGACCATGCCTTCTTCGATCATGTTCTCCACGATTTTATAGTTGGCCTTCAGGGAGAAGAAGTTGGGGCAGCCGGTCTCCGGGTCAATGATGGGGCGCACGAGCACCACGGTGCTCTCGGGCTTCTTGAACTCGGTGGAGACTACGCGGCTTGCCTTGCCAATGGCAGTGGCAAAGGACACCAGCGTGGGGGGCACATCCAGCTGTTCAAAGGAGCCGGACATGCTGTCCTTGCCGCCGATGGAAGCAATGCCCAGACCGATCTGCGCATCCAGTGCGCCCAGCAGGGCAGCCAGCGGCTTGCCCCAGCGCTCGGGCTTGTTGCCAAGACGCTCGAAGTACTCCTGGAAGGTCAGGTAAGCGTCCTCGTAGCGGAAGCCGGTGGCTACCAGCTTGGTCACGCTCTCAATAACAGCCAGCCGTGCGCCCACATACTGGTTGGCGCTCATCAGGTAGGGGTTATAGCCCCATGCCATGCCGGAGCAGGTGGTGGTCTCGCCGTCCACCGGCAGCTTGGCTACCATGGCGTTCTGGGGGGTCAGCTGGTATGCACCGCCAAAGGGCATGAGCACGGTGGCTGCACCGATGGTGGAGTCGAACCGCTCGGAAAGACCCTTCTTGCTGCAGACGTTCAAATCGCCCACCATGGACTTCATCTTCTGGCTGAAGGTCAGGCCGGCCCACTGGGGCTGCCAGACGCTGCCCTTTTCCACATGGACGTTCTGGTGCTTCTCTGCACCGTTGGAGTTCAGGAACTCACGGCTGATGTTCACGATGGAAACGCCGTTCCACACCATGTTCAGGCGCTTTTCCTCGGTGACCTTAGCCACGGGGGTAGCCTCGAGGTTCTCCTCGGTGGCAATGGCGATGAACTTGTCCACATCCTCCGGGGCAAGGGCCACAGCCATGCGCTCCTGGCTCTCGCTGATGGCCAGCTCGGTGCCATCCAGACCCTCGTACTTCTTGGTTACCTTGTTCAGGTCGATGTACAGGCCGTCGGCCAGCTCGCCGATGGCAACGGAAACGCCGCCGGCACCAAAGTCGTTGCAGCGCTTGATCATCTTGCAGGCATCCTCGCGGCGGAACAGGCGCTGCAGCTTGCGCTCGATGGGCGCATTGCCCTTCTGCACCTCGGCACCGCAGTGCTCAAGGCTGTCCAGCTTGTGTGCCTTGGAGGAGCCGGTAGCGCCGCCGATGCCGTCACGGCCGGTGCGGCCGCCCAGCAACACGATCACATCGCCGGGAGCGGGGCACTCGCGGCGGACGTGGGAGGCAGGGGTAGCACCCACAACGGCACCGATCTCCATGCGCTTTGCCACATAGCCGGGGTGGTAGATCTCGTCCACCTGACCGGTAGCCAGACCGATCTGGTTGCCGTAGGAGGAGTAACCGGCGGCTGCGGTGGTGACCAGCTTGCGCTGGGGCAGCTTGCCGGGCATGGTCTCGCTGACCGGCTTGAGCGGGTCGCCTGCGCCGGTGACGCGCATAGCCTGATAGACGTAGCTGCGGCCGGACAGCGGGTCGCGGATAGCACCACCGATGCAGGTTGCAGCACCGCCGAAGGGCTCGATCTCGGTGGGGTGGTTGTGGGTCTCGTTCTTGAACAGGAACAGCCAGTCCTCATCCTTGCCGTTGACATCGCACTTGATCTTGACGGTGCAGGCGTTGATCTCCTCGGATTCATCGACATCGGTCATGACGCCGGTCTTCTTGAGATACTTGGCGCCGATGGTGCCCATGTCCATGAGGCAGACGGGCTTGGCGTCGCGACCGAGTTCGTGGCGCATCTCCATGTAGCGGTCGAAGGCCTGCTGCACCACGGCGTCATCGATCGTCACATCATCCAGGACGGTGCCGAAGGTGGTGTGGCGGCAGTGGTCGGACCAATAGGTGTCGATTACGCGGATCTCGGTGATGGTGGGGTCGCGGTCCTCATCGCGGAAGTACTGCTGGCAGAAGGCGATGTCCGCCTCGTCCATGGCAAGGCCGCGCTCGGAGATAAAGGCGGCAAGGCCGGCTTCGTCGAGCTCGCGGAAACCGTCGAGCACCTCGACGGGCTGGGGCTCGGGGGTCTCCATGTACAGCGTCTCGGGCAGGTCGAGTGAGGCGATGCGCGCCTCGACGGGGTTCACCACGTAGTGCTTGATGGCATCGATGGCGGCCTCGTCCAGAGCGCCCGAGATCATATAGACCTTGGCGGAGCGCACGGCGGGGCGCTCGCCCTGGCTGATGAGCTGCACGCACTCGCTGGCGGAGTCGGCGCGCTGGTCAAACTGGCCAGGCAGGAATTCGACGGCAAAGACGGCGCCATCGCTTGCGGGGAGCTCGTCGTAGGTCACATCGACCTGGGGCTCGCTAAAGACGGTCGGCACGCAGGAGCGGAAAAGCTCTTCGTCGATGCCCTCGACGTCGTAGCGGTTTATGATCCTCAGGGCCTCGATGCCCTTGATGCCGAGAATTTCGGTCAGCTCGCCCTTGAGCTGCTGAGCCTCGACGTCGAACCCGGGTTTCTTCTCCACGTAGATACGAGAGACCATTGGTTCCTGCCTTCCTGATCGGTTGGGCGTACGGTACGGTATGCGGCAGCGGTCGGTTTGCGGGGCCTGCCCTGCGGTCGCCTTGAGCCACATGTTTGTAAACCTCACTATGATACGACAGCTCGCGGCGCGTTGAGGACGGCGAGGGTGCTACAGTGAAGCGCAAACAAGAGAAAGGCATCACATGGCATTCGTTTCACTCGCCATCATCGCACTCGTGGCCTTTGCAAGCCCCTTCATCGCCTCGGCGATTCCCGGAAAACCCGTTCCCGAGACGGTCTTTTTGCTCGTGTTTGGTGCGGTGCTGGGACCTCATATGCTCGGCATTATCCATGTAGATGCCGAGGTCTCGCTCGTGTCCGAGCTCGGCCTGGCCTTTTTGTTCCTGCTTGCCGGCTTTGAGATCGATCCCAAGAACATCACGGGCATCGAGGGGCGTTACGGCATGGCGACGTGGGTCGTCACGTTTGGCATCGCCTGGCTTGCCGTGCGCTTTACCCCGTGGTTTTCGGTCAGTCATTTTGATGGCATCGCCGTGACGCTGGCGTTGACCTCGACGGCGCTTGGGGCGCTCATGCCCATCTTGCGCGAGCGGTCGCTTGCTGGGACGCGCGTCGGCGATTCGATTCTTGCCTATGGTACGTGGGGCGAGCTCGGGCCCGTGCTCGCCATGTCGGTGCTGCTGTCTGCCCGTACGGGTGTCGAGACGCTGTTGATCTTGGGGCTGTTCGCCGTGGTGTGCGTGCTGCTTGCCGTGGTCCCCAGTCGCTCCAAGCGTATTGGCAGCCGCTTCTTTGCCTTTATTCAGGAGCGCGCCGATACGACTTCTCAGACGTTCGTGCGCCTCACAGTGCTCATCCTGGTCACGCTCGTGGCGTTTTCCGCCATTTTTAGCCTCGATATCGTGTTGGGCGCTTTTGCCGCGGGCTTTGTCCTGCGCTATATCATCCCCGAGGGCAACCATACGCTCGAGCTTAAACTCGATGGCCTTGCCTATGGCTTTTTGATCCCGGTGTTCTTTACCGTGTCGGGTGCCAAGATCGACCTGACTGCTGTAGCATCGCGCCCCGGCTTGCTCGTGGGCTTTATCGTGGCGTTGCTGGTTATCCGCGCCGTGCCCATTCTTATTTCTATGAGCATTTGTCCTGCGACGCGCGATGTGTCGGCGTATGGCCGCATTACCGTGGCCCTGTACTGCACCACGGCGCTGCCGATTATCGTCGCCGTGACGAGCGTCGCTGTCAACGCCGGCGCATTATCACAGGGCGTCGCTTCGGTTATGGTGGCGGCCGGCGCCATCACGGTGTTCCTGATGCCACTGCTCGCGCAGCTCTTCTACCGCGTGGTCGATGCCGCGCCGGTTGCCGCCGTGGCAGAGGTTGCCGAGCATCCATCCGATGCGCTCGACATCCTGCGTGCCCATCACGACCTAGCGAGCTTGCTCGCGCGCGAGCACGAGCTGCTGACCTCGCATGGCCATGGTCGCGTATTCGAGGGCCTGCCTACGCTCGATACGATTGCCGAGCGTCTTTCCGCCGAGGCGGCGAGCGGCCACATCGATGCCCGCATCGTGGACGCGGCGCACCTGCTTGCCGATAAGACCTATGGAGACGAGGTCGACCCGTCCGAGCTGACTCCGCGTGAGCGCCGCCGCCTGGAGCGCGCCAAGCTCGCTGTGCGCGAATACCGCCGCCGCATGCTGGAGCTCTATGCGCGCGAAGAAGCCGAAGACGACGACGGTAAGTAGTCGATACTTTCTCGGGGAAGCCGCGTCCCGCTTTGAAGGCTCGGAACGGGATGTGGTTTCCGAAACGGGGGCCGTTGGGAAGCTGTGTCCCGGAATGGGCGCTCAGAGTGGGATGCAGCTTCCGCAAGGAGGTCCTGGGGGAAACCGTGCCCCGTTCTGATCCGAAATACTGGGACATAGTTTCCCTTTCATAACAGGAGAAGGCGCGCTGTCTGCAGTTGATTCAGACGGCGCGCCTTTTTGGTTGAGCTATGTTGAAGCTTGAAGCCAAAGCTTGTGGCTCCTTAGGAGCGGGCGGCTCCGTCGACGGGGAGCACGGCGCCCGTGACATAGGAGGACATGTCGCTCGCCAGGAAAACAAAGGCGTTGGCGACATCCTCGGGCTCGCCCATGCGACCCAGCGGAATGGTGGCGATGATGGGCTTGATGACCTCTTCGGGCAGGTTGGCGACCATGTCGGTCTTAGTCACGCCGGGGGCGACGGCGTTGACGCGGATGCCCATGGGAGCGAGCTCGCGCGAGAGCGACTGGACCATACCGTTGACGGCAAACTTGGACGTGGGGTAACCGACGCCGGAGGGCTGGCCGTACTTGGCGACCATCGAGCTTGTGGTAGTGATGGTGCCGCCGTGGCCGGCCTCGGTCATGATCTTGGCGGCAGCCTGGTGGCCATTAAAGACGGCGACGACGTTAAGGTCCATGACCTTTGCGAACTCCTCGGCCGTGTAGTCCAAGAGGGGTGAACGCTGGGAGATACCGGCATTGTTGACGACCGTGTCCAAGCCGCCCATGTCGGCTGCGGTCTGCGCAAAGGCCTCAGTCACGGCCTCGAGCGAGGTGAGATCGCAGGAGCGACCCCAGACCTTGGCGTCGGGATAGGCGGCTGTCAGCTTCTCAACGGCCGTGTCGGCAGTCTCCTGGCGCGAGCCAAAGACGGTGACGGCAGCGCCTTCCTCGATAAAACGGCAGGCGATGGCATAGCCGATACCGCGTGTGCCTCCGGTGATGATTGCTTTCTTGCCCTCGAGCAACATGGTGCTTCCTCTCATCGCGGGCGGACATTCGCAGCACAGCGTAGCGGTAGTCGGAATCGGCCGCGTTTGCATATCGGTGAACGGTAGCCCGCGTTACCGATGAGCGGCTCGCGCAAATATGCTCTGCCGTTGTGCTTAGGGCAGGTGACAAAAGGGCTCCCGTCCCACATCGGACGGGAGCCCTCAAGGCGCGTATTGCTAGGCGAGCGTTGGGCTAGTTCGCCATAACGCCTTCGGTCCAGGCCTCGACGTCCTCGATGCGCAGGACGTTGGCGACCTCGGCCACGCAGTCGACGCCGGCAAGCTCGGCGGCGGCAGCTTGGACGTCCTTCTCGAGCGCGCGGTGCGTCAGGAAGATGACCGAGCAGGCATCACTGACGCCCGACTTGCCGTCCTCGACCTGGTTGATGAGCGAGATCGAGATGTTGTGCTTGGCAAAGATGTCGACTGTCTCGGACAGGGCGCCCACGCGGTCGGCGACCTTCAGGCGCACATAGTACTTGGTCTGGAGCTCGTCCATGGGCTTAAAGGTGAGGTTGTGGCCATAGGGCTCAATCTCGGGCAGCGGAGCCACGCCGCGGCTGATCTGCTCGGAGAGCGACAGGATATCGCCCACGACGGCGCTCGCGGTGGGGAAGGAGCCTGCGCCCGCGCCGTAGAACATGGTCTCGCCCACGGCGTCGCCTACCACGTAGACGGCGTTCATGGCGCCGTTGACCTTGGCAAGCATATGGTCTGCGGGGATCAGCGTGGGATGCACGCGAACGTCGACGCCAGCGTCGGTGTTGCGGGCGATGCCGAGCAGCTTGATGGTGTAGCCGAGCTCGCGGGCCTGGGCGATGTCCTCGGCGCCGATGGTGCGGATACCCTGCTGGTACACATCATCGGTGGTAACGCGGGTGCCAAAGCCGATGGAGGCGAGGATGGCCGTCTTGCTGGCGGCATCGAAGCCGTCGACGTCGGCGGACGGGTCGGCCTCGGCATAGCCCTTGGCCTGTGCGTCGGCAAGTACGTCGGCGTAATCGGCGCCCTCGGCGTCCATGCGCGACAGGATATAGTTGGTGGTACCGTTGAGAATGCCGGCGATGGTCAGGATCTTGTTGCCCACCAGGTCGTGCTCGAGCGTGCTCACGATGGGGATGCCGCCGCCGCAGCTGGCCTCGCACTTAATCTGCACGCCGCACGCGCGCGCCTTCTCGGCGAGCGTCTCGACATGGCGGCCCAGCAGGGCCTTGTTGGCAGAGACGACGTGCTTGCCGTGCTCAAAGGCGGTGGTGAAGATCTCGGTCGCGGGGTGCTCGCCGCCAATCAGCTCGACGACGATGTCGACGGCGGGGTCGGTGACGACGTCATGCCAGTCACTCGTAAAGGCCTCGTGCTCAATACCGGCTGCCTCGGCCTGCTCCCAGGCAAGCGCGCAGGCGCGGGTCAGCTTAAGGTCGATGCCGTAGGCTGCCAGGTACTCATCGTGGTGGCTCTTGATCAGACGGGCCACGCCGCCGCCGACGGTTCCCAGACCGATCAGACCGACGTTCACGGTGCGCAGGGATTCGCTCATAGATAGCTCCTTCGTGCATCTTATGGATGGATTAACCGCTTAAAGGTTGAGTGCATTCTAGCGTGAACCGAGGGCGCGTGCTCGCCAGGCAACAGGAGTCGCACAAAACGGCACCCCCGAAACGCTGCGGAAACATTGGAAACATGCTCGCTACAAACGGAACTCCGTAACAAACTGTCAACGTTTGCGCCATAAGGTTTGCCCCGTACCGCAAGACGACCGCACTGCGGCCAGCGAAAAAGGGGGACACCATGTTCAACATCAACAGCACGCTCAGCCGAAGGAACTTTCTCGCCGGCGCCGCGGCGCTCGGCAGCACCGCGGCACTCGCTGGTTGTTCGTCGGGTGGCTCGGACGGCGGCTCCGCCGATGACGGCAAGACCTTCAAGATCGGTGTCATCGGCCCTCTGACCGGCGCCGCGGCAACCTATGGCGTTTCGGCCGAGAAGGGTGCCAAGCTTGCCGCCAAGGATTTCTCGACCAAGGACCTCAAACTCTCGCTTAAGTCCGAGGACGATGTCGCCGACGGCGAGAAGGCCATCAACGCCTTCAATACGTTGTGCGACTGGGGCATGCAGGCGCTCGTCGGCCCCGTCACCACCGGTGCTGCCGTCGCCGTCTCGGGCGAGATTGCCGACGATATGCTCATGGTCACGCCTTCGGCCTCGTCGCTCGACGTGACCAAGGATAAGACAACGGTCTTTCAGGTTTGCTTCACCGATCCCACCATGGGTGCCAGCGCCGCGAAGTTCTTGGCCGAGAAGTATGCAGACGCCAAGATCGCCCTGTTCTACAACTCCGGCGATACGTACAGCTCGGGTGTTGCCGATGCCTTTGCCGAGCAGGCCAAGGAGTCCAAACTTGATGTCGTCGATACCGAGACCTTTAAGGACGACTCCTCCACGAGCTTTACCAACCAGCTCACCAAGGCCAAGGAGGCCGGCGCCACGCTCATCTTTGCGCCGATCTACTACACGCCGGCGTCCGTTTTGCTCAAGAACGCCAAGGACATGGGATACGACATGACCCTCATGGGTACCGACGGCATGGACGGCCTGCTCTCCGTTGAGGGCTTCGACACCTCCCTTGCCGAGGGCGTGCTGCTCATGACCCCGTTCTCTGCTGACGATGAGAAGAACGCCGACTTCGTCAAGGCCTATAAGGACGCCTACGACGAGACGCCCAATCAGTTTGCCGCCGATGCCTATGACTGCGTCCATGCGATTGCCGAGGCTATCGATAAAGCGGGCATCGGCATTACGGCTGACGGTGCCGACATTGCCGACGACCTTGCCCGCGCCATGCGCAAGATCAAGATCGAGGGCCTGACGGGCGAGCTGACGTGGAATGACGAGGGCCAGGTCGAAAAGCCCGCTACGGCCTATGTGATCCAGGACGGCAAGTACATCGCTGCCTAAGTGCGCATAAAACGCTATCGGTGAGGCAGTTTTATTCAGGGCGGGGACGCCTGTAACAGAATGGAAACATTACTTTTACACAATAAAGTGGCATTACTGCATAAAATAATAGAAATACGCAGAAATATGGATAAATGAACAAATCCAAAGAAAAGTTGAAATAATCGCCACTTTTCCTAACTAAAGCGTCTACTATTTTGCGAACGCCGAACACGGCGAAGGATGGCCTGTCGGGCAACCAAAACCCGACGAGATTTGAGAGGAGAGCCGCATGTCGAGCCTCACCGGTAAGTCATTGAACCCTGTTATGAATCGCAGGAGCGTTATCGCGAGCGCAGCAGGTCTGGGGGCGATGGCCATTCTAGCTGGCTG
>OGZZ01002190.1_pt1 | contig 12963 bp, 10 predicted proteins | sample 1577021 | NCBI WGS metagenome assembly OGZZ01 (sample SAMEA3541526, study PRJEB24748) | human gut metagenome | biome: human gut; feature: human-associated habitat; material: faeces | place: China | collected 2012
CATGGAAATTGCGTTCCAAAATTCTTGCCGCCTGTGCAGTATCAGAGAGCGTAAAACGGATATGCTTACTGCTTTTTTGCTCCAGCTCAGCAAGGCTTTCTTCTTCCAGCAACGCGCCATGGTCGATAATTCCAATATCGTCAGCCAGCAAAGAAATCTCCGAAAGAATGTGACTGGAAATCAAAATAGTTTTTCCTCTTGCGTCGCAAAGCTCCCGAATAAAGGAGCGTACTTCTGCAATACCGATGGGATCGAGGCCGTTGATCGGCTCATCCAAAATCAAAAGCTCCGGATCGTGCATAACGGCAAGGGCGATGGCAAGCCGCTGCTTCATACCAAGAGAATACTGTGAAAAGAGCTTTTTATCTTTGTAGGGCAGTCCTACCAAATCCAGAGCGTCTTTGATGGCATGATTGTTTGGTACGCCCCGCAGGGTAGCAAAGATACGCAGGTTCTCTGTGCCGGTCAGGTTGGGATAAAAGCCGGGGAACTCGATCAGGCTTCCGATACGGGGCAGCAACTTCTTTTCATTCCCCTGTAAAGACTTTCCCCAGATTTTGACCTCACCGGAAGTCGGCTTCGTTAAGCCCAACAGCATTTTCATAGTTGTGGTTTTTCCGGCTCCGTTTCTACCCAACAGACCATAAATTCTCCCACGCTTGACATGGATATTTAAGTCAGCCACACTTTTTTGTGAGCCGTATTGCTTCGTCAGATTTTTTGTTTCAATGATATAATTTGTATCCATATTCAAAACCTCCTGTTCTGTAAGGTATTCTATCATGCCAACCTTGCATTAACCTTGCCGCAACCTTGCATTAACCTTGCAATTTGAAATCCAGTAAAATGACAAAGGCTCCCGCCATAAAGACGGGAACCCGCTTAACTCTCCAAAGGAAAAAGCAACATAAATTCAGTTCCTTTTCCCGGCAAACTTTCAACTGTTATACTCCCACCCATCTTTTCTACAAGCTGATGGACAATAGAAAGACCAAGACCGCTTCCTTTTTCAGACCGTCCTTTGTCACACTTATAGAGCCGTTCAAAAATGTGTTTCAAATCTTCCTTCTCAATTCCCACTCCATTATCCGCCAGCAGCAGCTCCATGTTATTTTCCATCTTTGACAGGGCAATTTTGATTTTGTCTGCATGGCTGTGAGCGATTACATTTTGAATAAGGTTATTGATGATCCTCATATAGCTATCCATATCTAATCTTACCCGGACAGGCTGTTCAGGAATATCAATGTCATACTCAACCTGTTTATCCTCAAAAATCGGTATCCAGTCGATCAGAATATTTCTTGTCAGCTCTGCGACCTCAACGCTCTGGATCTCCAAAGCAAACTCGTTGGAATTTAACTTGAACCAGTCAAAAAGTACATCAATATATTCTTTCAGATCATGGGCTTTCCGGCGGGCGGTTTCAATATAATCATCCCGGTCTTTTCCTGTGACCAGTCCTTTGTGTGCAGCGTCAAGATACCCAATCAGAGTAGTAAGGGGCGTTCGCACATCATGTGAAAGGCTCGTCATAAGCTGGCGGTTGGTTTCTTCTGTCTGCCGTACAGTTGAAAGTCTGCTTTCATAGGCCACAACGATCTCGTTGATTTCATAGGCAAGAGGTGCTGTCAGTTCATTTGTTGCAGATAGAATACGCCGGTTGCCATTTCCGTTTTTCACATCAACCAGCACATCGGTCATTTCTGCTATTTGTTTTTTTACACGCCGAACGAGAACGATGGAAGTCAATACAGCCCCAACAGCAATCACAATGGACAAGAATACAATGATTTCCATACTGACTACACCTCCTTATTAAACCGGTAGCCAATCCCTTTGACCGTTTGTATATACTTTGGGCTTGAAGGATTGACTTCTAATTTTTTACGAAGTCGGCTGATAATCGCCATAATGTTACTGTCATCATAGAAATATTCTTCGCCCCATACTTCCTCATAAATCTGCTGTTTGGTCAAAATTTTCCCTTGATGTTTTGCACAGTACAGGAGCAAATCAAATTCCTTTGGGGGCAGTTCAAAAGTGCCGTTTGATGTAGTAACAGAACGATTTTCAAGGTCAATCTGCAATCCGTCAAAATTTAGCTTTTGTATGGCTCCAGCTTGCTGATTAAAGCGAGTGTAGCGGCGAATAAGAGACGCAATACGAGCAATCAGTTCATCCATATCAAACGGTTTTGTAAGATAATCGTCCGCTCCGGCTCGTAAACCCCGCACTTTAGAAATGCTGTCATTTTTAGATGTGAACATCAAAATCGGCAAGCTGTACTCCTTGCGAATTTCTTCCAGCGTTTCAAACCCGTCCATACCGGGCATCATCACATCCAGCACCACAAGCTGATACTCCTGCTCTCTTAATTTTTGTAAGCCCTCTTTTCCGGTATTACAAAAATCAGCTTCTATGTTTTCTGCTTGTACGCTACGTTTAATCAAAGCGCACAGCTCTCTGTCATCATCTATAATCAGGATTTTATTCATGGCGCAACTCCTTCCCTTGTTTTGTCCTTCCGTCAATCGGCTTTTCTGTGTTCTTTGGGATCAGCCAAACACCAGCCATCTTTACAGCACCGGGGATACGTCCACCAGCACAATAATAATTTACCCTACGAGGTGTCACGCCCCACTTCTCGGCAGCCTCTTTCAATGTCATATAGTCCATTTCGCACCTCCACAAAGTACATTGTAGTTCCTCATCTCGAATAATGCAAGAAACATAATATGAATTATAAAGTTTAATCTTACTGCATTCTCTGAACTTAGGATACTCATTAGAATGGGGGTTAAGATAACGATATAGATGCACTTCACCTTGCCCTCATACTGCGGCAACAGGGCTTTCAGTGCTTCAAGATTATCGCCGTGGATGATCATGTTCTCACTGTCGTTGTTCTCGGTGTGCTGCCCCTGCTCATCAAAACTGTATTGCCGCTCCAGCACCCGGAAGGGAACTTCCTGATGATGGTTCACGACTTTATTTTTACCGATCCATTCCAAGGTTAGCATGGCGTTTTTCTCCAATCTAAAAATTTCAAACTGCGGACAAAAAGGACGCATTGTTGTAGCAAGCAGTGCATTCGTGCGCACAAATGCAAATTTTGCGTTGCAAAATGCTTGTTGGGAAATCCCAAACCCTTTCTGATCTGCACCGTTCCGGTGCAGGCTGCGCATTCTTTCCGAACGCTATTGAATGTGTCAATGCACACTCTCTCCGAAAATCCGGGGCGCTTTTTGGTGCAAGCGTCAATGGCATAATTCCTAAGTTCATGATAGAATAGGTGCGTTGTGTGCCTGACACATGAAAACGGAAAGGACGATGCAGAAATGGAGCAGCTTTATCTGATGCCCGGTGAGGAACGCTACACAAAGTTTCGGGATGAGAACGGTGTGCCCAAAATCCGTTACACCTACTGCTCCCTGCACGGCAAGCTGTTCAATTGCGTGTGCCGCTCAACAGATGAAGCCCAACGGCTGTGTGAAGATTGGCTCGTAACGCAGGATCGCTGCTACATAAACTAAAAAAGTCGCCGAGGATTCCGCCCCATGAAAGGGTTAGAATCCTCGGCGACTTTCGTTTATCGGGTCTGCTGCTTTTCCTGTGCGTCTTTTTCTTCTGTGAAGAACAATTCAATATTTTTCTGTGCCTTTACCAACTCCTGCATTTCTTCTCGTGCCTTGCGATAGTCCGGGTAGGCTGCTTTCTTTTGGGTCAGAAGATCGGAATACTCTGCATTCAGTGCTTTGACCTTCGGCAGCTTTTTTAAGCCAGTTTCATCGAAAGCGGCCTTGGCTACTTTGTGCAGTGTGATTTCTTCCCGGTGAGTATCCAGAAACTTTTTGCTATATCCCGCTTTCCGGTAGGCATCGTAGACTGGGTGGGTCTTGGCGTAATTGACGATGTGCGTTTTCAGCACAGCAATTTCCGCCATCCGTGTTTCGGCGGCTTTGATGGAATCTCCCAGCTGGTGATATTTTTCTGTTGCCGCCGCTGCGCGTTCATTCAGTTCATCTGTGCTGCCAATTTTGTGCTCCTGCAAGAAAATCAGCGTCTTGGACATTTCTTTCAGATTATATTTTTTCGCCCATCGTGCATAGCCTTCGCTTTTGCCCTCGGAGAGCTTTGCCTGAATGTTAACCAGCAATTGGAACGGTTGCTCTTGGGGCGGCTGCTTCTGGTGGGGATGGTGTTCTGCTTTTCCTGCAATCACTGCTTTCAGTTCGTCCTCGCTATAGCCTGCGCCCAGCGTTTTGAATCGGATGAACCGTTTTTGTCGTGCGCCCTTGACGGAAGTGTATTTTCCACGCTTGACCTCATAACCCTGTTGTTCCAGTTTTTGCAGAAAATCTTCGTAATCCTTGGGCTTTTCTGCAAGGATACTGTCGATGATGCCACACAGCCTATCACGATTGCTTTCTTTGGGTGGATAGAGGGTACGTTTCTGCCGTTCCCGGTAGGGCTTTATTTCAATAACAGAGAGTTGATGCTCCAGACAAATCAAGTCGCTCAACCGCTGAACGGCCAGTGCCGAAAAGAAAAAATCCCGGAACTTTTTTGAACCGTCCAATGCGGTGGAGTTGAAAATCACATGGTTATGGATGTGGTGACGGTCCGTGTGCGTTGCCACCACAAAGGCGTGTTTGCCCTTGGTAAAGCGCATGGCTAGTTCGTAGCCCACCTTGTTGGCTTCTTCGGCGGTGATCTCGCCGGGTTTGAACGACTGCCGGATCTGATAGGCAATCACGTCACTTTTCTGTCTGCGCCCGGTAGCAAGTTCATACTGCCGCTTGGTAAGCATAAATTCTTCATCGACTGTCAGAGGACTGCACTCGTGGCAACTCACCAATTCACCTTGCTCGGTCTTATCGGGGTTCTGCACATAATCTGTGCGGCTTTTCAAACAGGCCGCAACGGTCTTTCCCTTATTCTTGTGCAATGCGATCAATCGTGTCGCAGCCATCACGAATCACCCCCTATAAAATGAAAATGCCGCCCGAAGGCGGCAAAGGATTAAAACTATTTCTTACAGTTCTGCAAGCCATTCACTAAAACGCCCGATACCCTCGGTGATGGCAGTTGCACCGAAAAAGAGGATGAAGCAGATGAACTCGGACACCAGCAGGATAAGAAACTGATCCCAAGTTTGACGGCAGGCGGTGTAGATGCCGCAGCCGAAGATGTAGAGCATCAGCGGAGCGACCACATAACTGGACAAAGTGAGCAGCCACTTTGCCATGAGAGCCAAAAACGCCACAAAGAGAGAAATCGGGAAAAGAACAACTTTCTTCAGCATAGACATCATATCAAGCACTTCCTTTCTGTTCGCCCTTATTATAAAGGTATCGACTACTACGTTGCAAGGATGTCAAGCATTATATGTACACCCGCAGTCCTCCAACTGCGGGAATTTTTATAGCTCTGCCAGCTTGGAAAGAATTTGCTTGCCAATGTCAATCAGTTCATCCAGACGCTGCCGCAGATCTTCCATGTCGGCGGCGTAGACCTTGCCGCACTCGTTGGCACGCTTGGCGTACTGGTTCAGATTGTTGCTGCACATCTGTAAGAGATATGCCATGCGGCGCAGCTCTTTCAGATCGAGATGCAGGCAGTAGCCGTCCAGAGCCATCTTTCGGATATAGGCACTCAGGCTGCGGATACCCATGCCCAGCATCTTTTCATAAATGCGGTTCTTCTCGGCTTTTGTGGTTCTCAGAATGATGATCTCGTCCCGCTTTTCCCTCACCGGGCATCACCGTCCTTGTCCAGATAGCTTTTGAACGGACGGACAGGTTCAGCTTCATCCTTTTTTTCATCCAGTGCCGCCAGCACCGAGGGGCGGCGGGGTGCATCCTCGTCTGGTTCTTCCTCCTGTTCCGGCTCGTGGCTCTTTTCGTCCACGTCCAACTGGGCGTTCAGCTCTGCAAGCCGAGCGGACTTCTCTGCCAGTTCTTCCTCCTGTGGGAAGGGCTTTTCCACCTCGATCTGCGCCGCCTCCTGCTGCTGATGCAGGGTGGCCAGCTCGTTCTCGGCGGCGGTGATACGCTCCGAGAAGTTGTTCAGCGAATTATCCAGACGGATAATGTTTCCCAGTGGGTCGGTGCCCAAAGGCACCGTGTACTTCCGCTGCCCCTTCAAAAGTGCCTGATACTCCGTGCGGAAAGCATCGAACCGCAGGGACAACTCAAATCCCCGGTAGCTGCCGATGACTTTTTCCTCAGCGTTGGGCAGTTCCGAGCAGGCAAGCACCAGCCGCTCACCGGCGGTCTTTTTCTCATCGTAGGCAACACCCTTAATGACCATGCCGCAGAATTCCTCCTTGCCCTGCGGATGGGCGGCGGCAAGCTGTGCATCCGCTTTCAGTCCAGCAATGTGGGTATTCGTTTCCTGAATGTCTGCCGGAAATTTGGTCAGCAGCTTGTCTTGCAGCCGGAATTTCTGGCTCTGGTGGTCGGCTTTCAACACCTTCAGCTTGGCGACCTGAACGTCCAAGTCCATCTTCTCCTTGATAAGAGGATTTCCGGCACACAACGCCTTGATCTCCGCATAAGACAATGCCTGTTCGTCCACATCATCGCAGGAGCGCACCGGGGATTTTGAAGTCATGATTTGGCTGATAAATCGCTGCTTATTCTCAAGGGTCTGAAAGAGGTAGCTGTCAAATGTCCCTTCCGTGACGTAATTGAACACCTTGACTTCCTTATTCATATTGCCCTGCCGGATGATGCGTCCGTTGCGCTGGGTCATGTCGCTGGGCTTCCAGCCAACATCCAAGTGATGCACCGCCACAAGCCGGGACTGGACGTTGGTTCCGGCTCCCATTTTCGCTGTGCTTCCGAGCAAAACTCGCACATCGCCGGAGCGCACTTTGGAGAACAGCGCCGCCTTTTTTGCTTCGGTGTCGGCGTTGTGGATGAACTCGATCTCGTTTTCCGGCACACCGGCGGCGATCAGCTTTTTGCGAATATCCTCGTAGACGTTGAAGTTTCCGTCATTTTTCGGGGTGGAGAGGTCGCAGAACAAGAGCTGGGTCAGCTTCTGGTCTTTGCCCTCCTCCCAGATCTTCAGCACGTTCTGAACGCATACGTTCAGTTTGCTGTTGGGGTCGTCCGGCAGCATGGGGTTCATCAAGCGAACATCCAAGCCGATCTTACGCCCATCGTTGGTGACGCAGAGCATATTGTCCACGGACGCATCCACGATGCCGGAGTGGATATCTGCGGCACGTTTGCTCAGTTCCTGCACCATTTCCTTTTGAATTTCGGACGGCTTTGCCACCACCGTTTCAAACTTCGCTTCGGGAACCGGCAAATGAAGCTGGTCAGAGGTTTTAATGTCCGCAACCTCCTTGAACATGGACATCAGTTCCGGGAGATTGAAGAACTTGGCAAATCTCGTCCTCGCCCGATACCCAGTACCTTCGGGGGCTAGTTCGATGGCGGTGGTGGTCTCACCAAAGGTAGATGCCCAGCAGTCAAAGTGGGTCAGCTTTTTCTGCTGCAAGGTGCTGTACTGCAAATACCGCATGACCGTGTAAAGTTCGGTCATGGAATTGCTCACGGGCGTTCCCGTGGCGAACACCACGCCTCGGCCGCCGGTGATCTCGTCCAAGTATCTGCACTTACCGAACATATCGCTGGATTTTTGCGCTTCGCTGGTGGATAATCCTGCGACATTACGCATTTTTGTGGTCAAAAAGAGGTTCTTGTAAAAATGGCTCTCGTCCACAAAAAGCCTGTCAACGCCCAGTTGTTCAAAGGTAATTACATCGTCTTTACGCTCATCGGAGCGCAGTTTTTCCAGCTTGGTTTCCAGCGTTTTCCGGGTCTTTTCCATCTGCTTGATGGAGAAATTCTCACCTGCGTGGACTTTCAGCTCATTGATGGCGGCAAGCGTTTCATAAATTTGCTCCTGAATGATACGTTCCTGCCGCTCAAAGGACAGCGGGATGCGCTCAAACTGGCTATGCCCGATGATGACGGCATCGTAGTCCCCGGTGGCGATGCGGGCACAGAATTTTTTGCGGTTGGCAGTCTCAAAGTCCTTGCGCCGTGCTACCAGCAGCTTGGCATTGGGGTAGAGGTTCAGAAACTCGCTTGCCCACTGCTCCGTCAGGTGATTGGGCACCACAAAGAGGGATTTCTGGCACAGCCCCAGCCGTTTTGCTTCCATGGCAGATGCCGCCATTTCGTAGGTCTTGCCTGCGCCAACTTCGTGTGCAAGCAGCGTATTACCGCCATAAAGCACATGAGCGATGGCATTTCGCTGGTGTTCCTGGAGGGTGATCTCCGGGTTCATGCCGACAAAGTGAATGTGGGAGCCATCGTATTCACGGGGGCGGGTAGAGTTGAATAGCTCATTGTACTGCTTCACCAGCGCAATGCGCCGCTGGGGGTCCTGCCAGACCCAGTTGGCGAAAGCGTCTTTGATGACCTGCTGTTTCTGCTGCGCCAGCATGGTCTCTCGTTTGTTCAGCACACGCTTGGGCTTGCCATCAGCGTCCTCGATGGTGTCGTAGATGCGTACGTCCTTCAAGTTGAGCGTTTCTTCCAGAATCTTATAGGCGTTGGCACGAGATGTGCCGTAGGTCTCGGAGGAGATAATATCGCCCCGGCCGGTGGCTGTCTTGCCCTCCACACGCCACTCTGCGGTATAGGGAGAATAACGCACTTTGACAGCATGGCGCAGATAGTAGGGGATCTGGAATGTCTCGGTCATAAACTTCTGGATAATGTTCGGGTCCAGCCATGTTGCACCCAGCCGCACATCAATTTCAGATGCTTCCAGTTCTCTGGGCTGTGCCTTGGTCAGTGCATCCACATTGACCGCAAATTCCGGGTTGGTCTCAGCGGCAAACTGCGCCATCCGCAGCTTTGCCCGGACATCGCCGGACAGGTACTCGTCTGCCATCTGCCAGCCCGCTTCCGGGTCGGTGGGGTCGGCGGCAGGGTCTTTGAAGATCACGCCGGAAAGTTCGGTGGTAATGCGCCCGTACTCGCCGGGTGTACCCAACAGTTCTGCCATATAGGGCAGGTCTACTTTACCGTGTTCCCCGATGGACACCGCCAACGCTTCGCTGGGGGTATCCACACTGGTGACAACACGCTCTGGCCGAATCGTCCGCTTGGTGAATATATCTGCCTTGGACTTGAGATTTTTATTCTCGTCCAGATTCTCCAGTGAGCAGAGCAGATAGTAGGAACTATCATCATCGAACAGGCGGGCGTTTTTCTTGTCGTTAATCAGGCCGTATTTTGCGGTAAAGGCATCATAGGCGGCATTCAACTTGGCTTGCGATGCCTTAATGTCCTCGTCCGGGAAGTCATTCAACTGCTGCTGAATTAGTTCGTTGACGATCTGCCGCAACTCCACCATACCAGCTACACGGCCTTTGGCGTTGTCGGACAGTTCGATCTGCGTCATGATAGAGTTCTCTCGGTAGTAGATCTCGCCATCAACAACCGTATAGCTAAAATTCTTCACAGTCGGGTCTGCGGGCAGCGTTTTGCGCTGTGCTTCCGCATCTGCGACGTCCGGGGCAGCAATCTCCACCGCAGTGTAATTGCCCTCGATGTGCTGTACCGCCTCGGCAAGCTGGTCTGCAAGGTTTGCACCCTCGATGGGAGCAACGGTGAGTTCCTCCCGTCCGTACTGGGTGCTTTCGGTGGTCAGCTCGCCCAGCACCATCTCCGGGTGGTCTACGAAATACTGATTGATGGCAAAGCCGTCCTCGGTCTTGCCAAGCTGCACCCAGTCCGGCTCATGGTCGATGGGGCGGTCACGCTTCTGCAAAAAGATAATGTCGCTGACAACATCTGTGCCAGCGTTAGCACGGAACGCATTATTCGGCAGACGGATCGCACCCAGCAGATCGGCACGCTCTGCCATGTGCTTGCGGGCGGTGCTGTCCTTGCTGTCCATGGTGTAGCGGCTGGTGACGAACGCCACCACACCGCCCGGACGCACTTGGTCAATGGCCTTGGCGAAAAAGTAGTTGTGGATAGAAAATCCCAGCTTGTTGTACGCCTTGTCGTTGACTTTATACTGACCAAAAGGTACGTTGCCCACGGCTAGATCATAAAAGTCACGCCTGTCGGTGGTCTCAAAACCGGCTACGGTAATGTCAGCCTGCGGGTACAGTTTTTTCGCAATGCGCCCGGTGATGCTGTCCAGTTCTACGCCGTACAGCCGACTGTCTGCCATACTGGTGGGCAACATTCCAAAGAAGTTGCCTACGCCCATGGACGGCTCCAAGATGTTGCCAGACTGGAAGCCCATGCGCTCCACCGCATCATAAATAGAGCGAATCACCACCGGGGAGGTGTAGTGGGCGTTCAGAGTGCTGGAACGGGCGGCGGCGTATTCATCCTCAGAGAGCAACCCTTTCAGTTCGGCATATTCCTTTGCCCAACTGTCCTTACTGGGGTCAAAAGCGTCTGCCAGACCGCCCCAGCCCACATATTGCGAAAGCACCTGTTGCTCCTCGGCGGTGGCACCCCGGTGCTCCTCTTCCAGCTTATACAGGGTGCGGATGGCTTCAATGTTCCGGGCATATTTCTGCTTTGCGCCACCCTCGCCCAGATGGTCGTCCGTGATGCGGAAGTTCCCGGCAGGCTCCGGCGCAGGTTCAGCATTCAGGGCTTCATCCAAGGCAGCGGCATTCGGGAAGGTCTGCACTTTTCCGTCCATCACAGTAGAGATGGGGAGTTCGTCCAGTTCTTCGTCCGTAAGCGGCGGTTTGTCCTCGTCCGGCTCATGCGCAGGAGTGAGATTGACCGTCAGGTTGTGCAGATGGATGTTGCCCGGCTGGCGCAGCAGCCGTTCCAGATTTTCCTTGCTTTCCGAGCGGGCAACCGGATAGACCTCATCCGGGTCACGAAGCTGGATGTTCAGAGTTCCGACAGTTTCGACCGTAAAATCCTTACCGTCCAGACGGATTGTATCGCCCACACGGTAATCACGCTCTTTTGGGAGAGCGGGAACAGGTTCATTTTCTGCCAAAAACTTTGCCTTTTCCACTGCAAGCCAATCGGCGGCGGTTCGTTCATCCGTCTCTTTTTTCAAAGCGGTGCAATAGGATTCGGCCTGCTCCTTGTCTGTAAATTGCGCCATTCCGTTATCATTTGCATAGTAGCCCTCATTGAGATCATCCCAGATAGCAAAAAGCTGGGACGTACCTCCGACCACTTCGCGGACAGAAAAACGCTCATATTCCGGCACCTCGGATTCCTTGTAGATGGTTTCTGCCTGCTCCAGCATTTCATCCACACGCTGGCTAGGTTCATTCTGCCGCAGACCGTCCTCGAATTGTCGTTTGTTGATAACTTCGTTATCCCACGACTGTCCGTGTGCGCTGGTGTCGATGCGAACATCCGTTTCGCCGATATAGCCAATGGTGCCCTCGATGGTTCCAGTGGGCAAATCAACCATTACATCGTCACCGACTTTGTAGCCGTTTTCTTCCTGTACAGTGGTACACTGCTCCTTTTCTTCATCCGTCAGGTAGCGGTCGGACTGGATCATCAGGTCGATATACTTTTCCACCTGCGCCCATTTCAGGGTGATTTTCTGGTGGTCAGGGTAATGGTCAAATTCCAGTCCCTTCCAGTCGTGGTTCACAAAACCCCGGCTTCCGTCCAGAAAATCGTGGGAGTGCCCACCAATGCCGTACTCCTTTGCCAGTGCTTTGGCACGGAGTTTGCGGTCAGGCTGGGTCTGGTACAGCGCAATAATGCGCTGTTTGCCGCCTGTAAACCCTGAACCATGCCGCCGCAGCTCGTTCTCAATTTCAGCCTGCGACAAAACAAAAGCGGAGGGCGTTTTTTCGCTCTCCGCTCGGTCGATTTTTTCAATTTGCTGGACTTCGGCGGCCTCAATCTGATCGCGCAGAGCAAGTTCTCGAGCGACGAGCTGACGCTCGATGATCTCAAGCAGTGCGCGTCCATCGACCTGTTCGAGACTAACGACTACAAGCTGTCGTATCTGATCTCGGGCGGCAATGAGGAGGGCGTAGCCGACCGCTATGCGGCCGATCTGTCCCGCGTGGACTCCAACGCCATCGCCATTCCGCTTGCGCAGTATTACGCCGGTGTGGGCGACTACACCAAGGCGCTCGATGCGCTCGACCGCGGCGCGAAATACACGCGTGCAAACGCTGAGGTATGGCAGAAGATGTTCAGCCTGTACGAGCAGATGATCGATCCGGTCGGCGGCAGCATCGGCGCGGCGCAGTGGCTCCAGGATGATACCTATCTGAACCGCATGGTCAAGGGCTACGAGACGCTGTGCCAGGTCAACGCGGACCAGCTTGATGATGTGCTGTTGACGGCGGAGAACAATGCGTTCCTTAACAAGCTGCTTGCGGCAGACGCGCTCGACCCGTATGATTTCGTCGACGCGCTCACCATTTTCTCCTCGCTCGGTCTGGATACGGCTTATCTGCCGGATGCGGACGGAAACGGCGTGCCGGACTGCGCGGAGGTGCAGGAAGGCAGCGTAACGTGGAACGGCGGTGCATTCACTGTGGACTCGGACAGCACAGTCGTGTTCTCGACCGTGCTCAAGAACGAAGGCAGCTATGAGCTCGCTGTCGAGAGCAGCGACCTTGGCGGCGTTGCGGAGGCAGACGTAGACGGCGCGGCAGTGACGCTAGATGCTTCCGGCAAGGCTGTCATCGAGGCGGACCGCCTCGGCGACAGTGATGAGCCGGTAACGATCGCGCTGCATGTCAGGGCCGGCACGACGGTCTCCCATGTAACGTGGAACAAACAGTAAAAAAGAAAGGTCATCCTTGAAAAAGGATGACCTTTTTACGCTTCAGCGCGCACAGAAATAAAGTTTTTTCGACAGCTTTAAAATCCCATCGGATGGCTGCGGTGCCAGTTCCATGCGGTTTGCAGGATGGTGCTGAGTGCGCTGTAGCGCGGCCGCCAGCCGAGTGTGCTCTGCGCC
>OGZZ01002192.1_pt1 | contig 12956 bp, 10 predicted proteins | sample 1577021 | NCBI WGS metagenome assembly OGZZ01 (sample SAMEA3541526, study PRJEB24748) | human gut metagenome | biome: human gut; feature: human-associated habitat; material: faeces | place: China | collected 2012
GTGGATATGATCAGATTAACAGAGACCAGGCAGAAATCAAACGCCAGGTTATGGATCCCGGGCGAGCGCCGGGTCGTCCAGCCTCCTCTTCGGCCTGCAGGCCTTGCGCCTCTCGTCGGCGCGCTCCTGGGCCTTGAGCGCGCAATAGCGCCCGTGCCTGCCGTTCCTGGCGAGCTCCCTGCTCACCGTCGACTTGTCCCTTCCTATGTCCCTCGCTATGGAGGAGACCTTCTCGTGCCTCGCATGGAGCTCGGCTATCCTGTCACGCTCATCGGCGCTAAGATGCTTGTAGTGGCGCATGTCCCCCTCGGCTCCCAACGTTGACCTCTACAACCAACATCGTTGCCATCGGGAGTGCGCCACATTCATGAGACGGTGGCTGGCGTTGCACTCAGAATGCTAATCCGCCAAGGCAAAAGAATGGAGCAACTCGCGGATGAAATAAACGCATCGGGAAAAACGTTTTTCTGGCATGGAGAAACGAGGTTCTCTCCAACCCTAAGTACAGACGTTTTTAACAAGATATACCAAAGTGGATGTAGGCAGATTCAGTTTGGCCTCGAGTCATACAACCAAAGAGTTCTTGATCTAATGAAGAAGAACACGAGAGTTGATTGGATTGATCGCAATATCCATGATTGTCTCAATGCGGGTATTCCTGTTCATCTATTTTTTATGATTGGCTTTCCGACCGAAACTAAAGAAGAGGCTCTGAACACCTTAGCTTATACAGAGAATGTTTTGAATTATTCAAAACAGGTATGTGGTGTTCCATATTCCACGAGAGGATTTACGAATTTTGGTCTCGTTATGGGGTCGGATGTTTGGAATCATCCCGATAAGTATGGTGTCTCTGTAATGCCGAAGTCCCAATATGAGGATTTGCGCCTCGAAGTGGATTATGTTTCAGGCACTGGTTTAACTTTAAATGAAGCAAAATCCTTATCTGATGAGCATCATATTGATTTTTATATGCAAGAGGTCATAAACGGTAGCGACACAATTGACTTGCCCCAGCGGCTTCATATTTCAGAGGTGACCTGGATCCTAGATTCTATTCACGCTGTCAGGTATAAGGGACATTTGACCAAAGTAAAGCGACGGCTAACTAGTCTAAATCCAGCTGATCGAATCTGGCTGGATTCCAAGACCTCTGTCGTGCTCGTTGAGCCATTTGCCTACTTCTATAATTCTGAATACCATCATGTCTATGCTGTTTCCCAGTTGGTATACCTTAAGTTGGCCCGTTTATTGGAGGCCGATTGTAGCATTTCTCTTATTCTTGATCAGGGCGACCTCGAGCTGACAAGGGCGATAGAAGAACTGTTGCATTATGGATTGCTGAATACAAATATCGATGCCGATTATGTAATGCACGATAATGGTTTTCAATTGGTTAAAAGTTCGTTTGTTAAAGAAGTCGGACGCTCAAAAGAGGGGTTAAGAGTACTGCTGAGTTGTGCCACCCATAGAATGTGTGCGGTTAATGATTATTCGTTCGCTTTGCTTTCGTTGTTTGAAAAGCCGATTACTAAGAACGAGGTGCGCGACATTTTGAAAAAAGAGGGACTATCGGCAAACGAGGAGCAATTAAACAAGTTGGTTGATAATTGCATGAAAGCAGATATACTACAATTGATTAGATAGAGGAGGTTTCTGCATGGACGTTATTAACAAAGATCTCTTGGAGCAACTGAAAGAGTCTCAGGAAGAGGGCGTCGTGGTAGAAGTGTTCGACTTTGAGGACTACATGGATAAATTCTGCCATTAGTTTCGGAATTTACTTGCCTCGCTTAAAGGAGAAGTCGATTATCGATTTCTCCTTTTTTAATTAAAGATATTTTTGGAATACATGCTCTTAGCACAGGTTGGCGTCTCAGTAAACTGGGAGGTTGCTTTGGCTAGTTAGAGATATGTGAACGTCCGTTAGACTGAATCTCAGGGTAGAAGGGGCCTCCAGTGTCCAGATCAACAAGGCAATGCTGCGTTTCGGCTAATAAGAACGACGGCTTTTTGCGTGTGGCGGCGGCCTCGCCCAAGATTCGCGTTGCCGATGTCGAGGGCAATGCCGAGGTTGCGTTGGCGGCTGTTCGTGAGGCTGCCGAGCGCGGCGTTCGCGCGTTGGTACTGCCCGAGCTCAACCTGTGCGGCTATACCGCGGCCGACCTGTTCCATAACCGCACGCTGCTGCATGTCTGCGAGGCGGCGCTCGTGCGCATTCTCGATAAAACCCGTGAGCTGCCGATCGTCTTTACCATCGGTCTTCCCGTCGCGGTGGCCGAAAACATCTACAATTGCGCCGCCGTGTGCTGTGCGGGCGAGCTTTTGGGCCTTACGGCCAAAAAGTACTTGCCCAACTACGGAGAGTTTTATGAGCGCCGCTGGTTTGCTCCGGCGCCGGCCGATCCCGTGTGGATTGAATTTGCTGGTCAGGGTCCGGTGCCGCTTGGCTCGGGGCTTGTCTACCGCTGCTGCGATGAAGGTGCCGAGGATCTGGTGCTGGGTGTCGAGGTGTGCGAGGACCTGTGGGTACCGGCGCCCCCCTCGACCGAGATGGCGCTTGCTGGCGCGACGGTGATCCTCAACCCGTCGGCCTCGGACGAGATTATCGGCAAGGCGGATTACCGCCGCAGCCTCATCTCCAACCAGAGTGCGCGCCTGTACTGCGCCTATGCCTATGCGGACGCGAGTGAGGGCGAGTCCACGACCGATATGGTCTTTGCGGGTGAGAACCTCGTCTACGAAAACGGCTCCAAGCTCGCCGCGACCAAGTTGCTTACCTGCGACATGGCCATCGCCGACGTCGATCTTGACCGCCTGGTTGCCGAGCGCCGCCGCTCGACGACGTGGACGCGCGCGGACGATGCACCGGAGTCCACGACCGTTGAATTTTCGTTTGAGGGCGTGCTGACAGACGAACCTGTCCTGCGCGATGCACTCGGCATCGACCGTGTCTTCCCCCGCGCGCCCTTTGTGCCGGCCGACCACGGTGATCTGGCCGAGCGCTGCGAGACCATTCTCGACCTGCAGACCGCCGGCCTCAAGACCCGCCTGGCCCATACAGGCACCAAGGCTGCAGCCATCGGTCTTTCGGGCGGCCTGGACTCCACGCTGGCACTGCTTGTGACCGTGCGCGCCTTCGATGCACTGGGGCTGCCGCGCACCGGTATCACGGCCGTGTCCATGCCCGGCTTTGGCACGACGCATCGCACCAAGTCGAATGCCGAGTCGCTCGCTCGCGACCTTGGCGTGAGCTTCCGCGAGGTTTCGATCCACGCGGCCGTGGAGCAGCACTTCAAGGACATTGAGCACGATCCGGCCGTGCAGGACGTGACCTACGAGAACAGCCAGGCCCGCGAGCGCACGCAGATTCTGATGGATCTGGCCAACCAGGCTGGCGGTTTTGTCATCGGCACGGGCGACCTGTCGGAGTTGGCGCTTGGCTGGGCTACCTATAACGGCGACCACATGAGTATGTACGCCGTCAACGCGAGCGTGCCCAAGACACTTGTGCGCCATCTGGTGCGCTATGCGGCTGATGTCTTTGGCGGGCGTATTGCCGAGGTCTTGCTCGACATTCTCGATACGCCGGTGTCGCCCGAGCTTCTGCCGCCCACGGGCGACGGCGAGATTGCGCAGAAGACCGAGGATTTGGTGGGCCCGTACGAGCTCCACGACTACTTCCTCTACTACCTGCTGCGTTTTGGCTTTGAGCCGGGCAAGATCTACCGCATGGCGCTCAAGAGCTTCGAGGGTGTCTACGATGCCAAGACCGTCCACACGTGGCTGCGTACGTTCTACCGTCGCTTCTTTGCCCAGCAGTTCAAGCGCAGCTGCCTGCCCGATGGCCCCAAGGTGGGTTCGGTCACGCTCAGCCCGCGCGGCGATTGGCGCATGCCGAGTGACGCCAGCTCGCGCCTGTGGCTCGCCCAGATTGACGCGCTCAATCCGATGGACTAAGGTTGCCAAATTGAACCAAAACAGCGGGTGCAAGCGTTACACTTTTGCAATCTGATGGCCCGTATCGCGCGGCGCTCTTGTCGGAGCGCCGCGTTTTTCATATCGAAAGGTGGCACCATGCAGGCATCGCAGCGTCTCGACCGCTTTGGCGCGGAGGTCTTCGCCTCGCTCAACAACAAACTGCTTGCGCTGAAGGCTCAGGGCAAGACCATTTACAACATGAGCGTGGGCACGCCCGACTTTAAGCCGTACGACCACGTGGTCGAGGCGCTCACGCAAGCGGCCCAGGACCCCGAGATGTGGAAGTATGCCCTGCGCGACCTGCCCGAACTCAAGCAAGCCGTGTGCGATTACTATGAGCGCCGCTTTGGCGTTTCGGGCATTACGCCGTCTATGGTGCAGTCGTGCAACGGCACGCAGGAGGGCGTGGGCCATTTGGGCCTGGCCCTGCTCGATCCGGGTGACACCATTTTGGTTCCCGATCCGTGCTACCCGGTCTTTGAGGCGGGCGCCAAGATCGCCGATGCCAAGCTCGAGTACTATCCGTTGGTCGCCGAGCATAATTACCTGCCCTATGTGGCGGGCATCGATCCCGAGGTGGCCGATCGCGCCAAGTACATGATCGTGTCGCTGCCCGCGAACCCGGTCGGCTCGGTGGGCACGCCCGAGGTCTATGAGGAGATCATCGCTTTCGCCCGCGAGCACGACCTGCTCATCGTCCATGACAATGCGTACTCCGACATCGTGTTCGACGGCGAGCCCGGCGGCAGCTTCTTACAGTATCCCGGTGCGCTCGAGGTGGGCGTGGAGTTCTTCTCGCTCTCCAAGTCGTTTAACGTCACCGGTGCGCGTATCGGCTTTTTGGTCGGCCGCGAGGATGTGGTCTCGGCCTTTGCCAAGCTGCGCGGCCAGATCGACTTTGGCATGTTCTTCCCGATCCAGAAGGCTGCTATCGCCTGCCTGAACGGTCCGCGCGATGAGGTCGAGGCGCAGCGTCTGAAGTACCAGGAGCGCCGCGATGCCCTGTGCGACGGTCTTGAGGGCGTGGGCTGGGAGCGTCCCAACGCGCATGGCTCTATGTTTGTGTGGGCCAAGCTTCCCGGTGGTCGCACCGATTCCATGGCGTTTTGCGAGGAGCTCATGGAGAAGGCCGGCGTTGTGGTGACGCCGGGCGCGAGCTTTGGTCCTTCGGGCGAGGGGCACGTGCGCATGGCGCTGGTCTTGCCGCCCGACCAGATTGCTTTGGCTGTCGAGGCCATTCGCGAGGCGGGCCTGTATTAGAAAGGTATTTCGGCTCGTCAATAGCTCGAAACCGATTTCGTGCAGTTATTTTACGATTTCTGCAAACAATTTCGGTAAACGGTCGATTTTTGGCTGCGAATAGGAGCATAATCAAAGTCCCGATTGGATGTATTGGGATTACGGCAAGCCGCTCGGGTCGTTCCCGGGCGGCTTGCTTGTGGAGAGAGATGGGAGTTTCTAATGGTTAACGAGAAGAAGGTCGCTATTGTCGGCTGCGGTTTCGTTGGTTCGTCTTCGGCGTTCGCGCTGATGCAGAGTGGTCTGTTCTCCGAGATGGTCCTCATCGACGTGGACAAGAACCGCGCCGAGGGTGAGGCCCTGGATATCGCGCACGGCATGACGTTTGCCGAGCCGATGAAGATCTACGCCGGCGATTATTCCGATGTCGCCGACGCCGCCATGATCGTCGTCACCGCTGGTGCTGCCCAGAAGCCCGGTGAGACTCGCCTGGACCTGGTCAACAAGAACGTCAGCATCTTTAAGTCCATTATCCCCGAGATTAAGAAGTCCGGCTTCGACGGCATTCTGCTCATCGTCTCCAACCCGGTCGATGTTCTGACCTACGCCGCCATCAAGATGTCCGGCCTGCCCGAGGGCCACGTCATCGGTTCCGGTACCGTGCTCGACACCGGCCGTCTGCAGCAGATGCTTGGTGCCCATGTCGAGGTCGACCCGCGCGATGTCCAGGCCTATGTCATGGGTGAGCACGGCGACTCTGAGTTTGTCGCTTGGTCCAGCGCCCAGGTTGCCGGCGTGCCGCTGAACACTTTCTGCGAGCTTCACGGTCATCTGGAGCATGAGGCTGCCGAGAAGCGCATCGCCGAGGACGTCAAGAACTCCGCCTACACCATCATCGAGAAGAAGCACGCCACCTACTATGGCGTCGCCATGGCCGTCAAGCGCATCTGCACCGCCGTCATGCGCGATGAGCAGACCGTTCTGCCCGTCTCCTCGCTCATGGTGGGCGAGTATGGCCTGTCCGATCTTGCCATCTCCATGCCGACGGTCGTTGGCCGCGACGGCGTCGTCTGTCGCGTCCCCGTGCCGCTGAACGATGACGAGCAGCATGAGCTTACCGCCTCCGCCAAGGCCCTCAAGGACATCATCGACAGCGTCGACTTCTCCTGCTAAATCAAGCTCGCTAGAGCGAAAAGCTACAATGAAGGCGTCCGGGTCCACACGGCCCGGGCGCCTTTTTGGTGCAAAGTAACCTGACCCCAATGCACCATAGTTGATGGGAGGGCCATGTCGGATTCGCCTAATTTTTTGACATATGCCCAGACGGTGTTTGATCCGTTTGAGGAGCGGTCGTTCTGCGCGGTGGATAGCCTGGTCTTTGCGTGGTTGTCCTATTTGCGTTTGCCGGGTGATATGGCGGAGCTGACGAACTGGCAGGGCCTAGACGTACGCGAACTGCTGCGTGCCGAGTGCTACCGGGACATGATTGACGACTTGTGGGATCCAGAGGGGAGCAGGGCCTTGTTGGAGGCCGTGGCAGCAAACCCTCGTTACCGTGGCGTGCACGTTTGCGGCTATCGTGCCGTGAGCGATGTGGTAGCGACAGAGCAGTTTGCAGCCATGGCGTTCCGGTTTCCGACGGGGTTTAGTTATCTTTCCTTCCGGGGGACCGACAGCACGATTGTGGGCTGGAAAGAGGACTTTAACATGGCGTTCCGGTGTCCTGTGCCGGCCCAGGAATCCGCGGTACGTTATGTGGACGAGGCGGCGGATGCGATTGACGGGCCGCTTTTGTGCGGAGGTCATTCCAAGGGTGGAAACCTTGCGGTGTACGGTGCGGCGATGTGCTCCGATGTCGCCCGCGAGCGAATCGAACGGGTGTATTCCCATGATGGTCCGGGCTTCGTCGAGGAGTTTCTGAACGGCAACGCCTTTGCCGATCTTTGCGGTCGAATCGACAAGACGCTACCTCGGTCGTCGATCTTTGGCATGATGTTCGAGACACAGGAGGACTATGCCATCGTTGAGAGCACCGAGTTCAGCCTGCTGCAGCACAATCCCTTTAGCTGGGTGGTTGATGGTCGCGACTTCGTGTACTGTGAGCGCCTGTCCGCCGGTGCTCGATACGTTGATGGCTCCATTCGCGAGATGCTGCTTGCAGTGTCGCCTAGCGAGCGCGAGCGTTTTGTAGATGCGTTGTTCTCCGTGTTTGAGGCTACGGGTGCTGAGCGGTTTGCGGATATCGCCGGGAATCTGCGCGAGAGCCTGCCCGTGATGCTCCAGGCTGCGCAAGGCTTTGACGAGGATACGCGACGCTTTGTCTCGCAGACCATCGTGGCAATCCTTAAATGCGCGCTGCTGCCCAAACGACCCCAGATCGACATGCCCGCTGCCGGCAAGAGTTTGGCAGAACAGCTCGAGGCTTGGCAGTCCGAGCTCCTGCGCTAACCATTGGTGCAAAGCAACCTGTCCCCGATGCACCAAGCTTCGATGCGCCTGGGGCGGGCTCGACCGCTATACTGGTTCGTGCCGAAATCGATCTAGAACGGAATGCAGTATATGAAAATCAATCACGCGATTCTGCATATCCTGGACTTTGACTCTGCCGTCAACGTTATGAGCCAGCGCGAGCTCGATATCGAGAGCCGTACCGTGCGCAACTTCGTGACCACGCATCTTCGCCGCGCACGTACCTCGGCCGACAATAAACGCGCCACGTTTGCCGAGAACTCTGCGTTTGGCGGCGAGCTCAAGGGCTATTTCTTTGGCGAGCGCGAGTTCGTGGACCTGTCGCAGCAGATTGCGGAGTTTATCTCCTCCGAGCTCACCAAAGCCGAGAAAGCCGAGTCCACCGATGTGCTCGTGGCCGACTTTGACGACGACGAGGATGCCCGCTGGTTTGCCGTGATGCTGCTGGGCTCCAAACAGGCCTTTATGCACGAGGTGGGCCGCGAGGAGGGCGAGGTACGCAACGACATCGCGCGCCACTATGCTATCCTGCCGAATCCTTCCCAAAAGGTGCCAAGCTATGCCATCGTGCGCGCGAGCACCATGGAGATCGGCTATGTGGACAAGAAGCGCAAGATTGCCGGTGAGGACCGTATGCTTATCCCCGATGGCCTGCTGCAGTGCGACACGGGCGTATCAGGCAAGGAGGTCATCGACACCGTGACGCGTGTGGTCGAGGAAGTCGCCGAGGAGCACGGTGCCAATACGGCCGTGGCGCTCGCCAAGGTTAAGGCTGCCGTCGCCGAGAAAGTCGAGGATGACGAGGAGCTGCCGCCCTGGGATATCGTCGATGAGGTCTTTGAGGACGAACCGGTTATCAAGGAGAGCGTGCGCGCGGCACTGACTGAGGAGAAGGTGCCTGAGCGTGTGCCCGTGGAGCGCAAGCAGGTCGAACGCGCGGCCGTGCGCAACCACAAGATTCGTACCGATACGGGCATCGAGATCAGCTTTCCGGCCGAGATGGGCTCGAACTCCGAGTACATCGAGTTCGTCAACGAGCCCAACGGCCTCATTTCCATCGAACTCAAAAACATCGGCAGCATCGAGAATCGATAAGTTGCGTTACGCCTACAGCGGGAAAGCAAAGGCCGAAGCCTCGGATGAGGGCTTCGGCCTTTTTACTTGGGGCTTAATTTCGCTACTGGTTGAGCATAAGTCAGCGAAAACGCCCCAGAGCGAGCAAGGTGACGTGAAAGAGGAGGGCATTGACCTTTTGGTCATGCCCGACGACTGAACGTCAGATTGCCGCTCTGGGGCGTTTGCAGCGTCGGCTAGTTACGCGGTTTGGTAAAACCGCGTAACCCTACGGACGCTGGCCCATGCCACCCTCGAGGGTGACGGTCTCGCCGTTCATATACTTAAAGTCGGGACCGCAGAGCTGAACGACGACGCGGCCGATTTCCTTCTCGACGTCGCCGTAGTGACCCGCCGGCGGCATGTGGACGTTGGCCTTGAACGCCTCGGGATAGGCATCCTGGAAGTTCTCGAGCGCGGCGGTCCAAGCAAGCGGGCAAACGATATTGACGTTGATGCCGTCCTTGCCCCACTCGTTGGCGGCAACGCGAGTCAGACCACGGATGCCCTCCTTGGCGGCGGCATAGCTGCACTGACCATAGTTGCCAAACAGGCCGGCGCCCGAAGCAAAGTTGACCACGGAGCCCTTGGTCTCCTTCAGGTGCGGGTAGGCCTTCTGCATGTACAGGTAGGTGGCATACAGACCGGAGTAAATGGCGAGGTTGAACTGGTCCATGGTGTGATCGGCGATCGTCACGCCCGAAGCGCTGGCCTGAGCATTGTTGACGACGGCGTCGATGCGGCCGAACTCCTCAATGGCCTTGTCGATGACGTTCTGGACGACGGCCTCGTTGTCCTGACCAGCCGAGACATCGGCCTGAACAGGCAGAACCTTGACGCCGTACTCGGCCTCGAGGGATTCCTTGGCAGCCTCGAGCTTGGCAACGTTGCGGCCGGTAATGACGAGGTTTGCGCCCTCCTTGGCAAAAGCGATATCGATACCGTAGCCGATGGAGCCAGCGGAGCCGTCCTTGAGCGTGGCCTTGCCGCCGCCGGTGACGATCACGGTCTTACCAGTGAAAAGTCCCATATAAAGTCCTTTCAAATCGCGACGGGCCTGCCCGTCGACTGCGCGCATCCAACTTCACGCGCCAAAAGCTGAAATGCAACTTTAGCGGGTTCAAGTGAAAAATAAAGCCCATGGCAGGCGAACGGCGCAACGTCTTTCGGCGAAGGGAATGTCAAGTACAAACTGGATAAAGTGGCCGAGTTTTTGCTATCGACGCGAGCCATCGAACACGTTTTGAAACTTTGCTGCAGCGCGCGGGATGTCGGCGCGAGACTTTATCATAGGGTGACAAACAACGATGAGGAGCACATGCCTATGACAGACGAGCTGGACCCCCAGACTCAACAGCATATTGATGATTCCGCAGACGTCACTGCAGATGCCGACGCTGTGACCTGCGATGATATTGACCTCGACGGCCCATTCTTGGACGAAAGCGCTACGGCGGAAACCCCTGGCGCCGAAGATGCAGACGAGCAAAACGACGATGCGCCCGCTCAGGACGACCGCCCCGTACAGGATGCTGCTCCGCAAGCTGCGGGCCCCATCGAGGTGTCTTCGGAAGAAGAGCTCGACGCCGTCATGGACTCCATGATGGATGCCGTCAAAGCGATGAAAGACGCCGTGGCCGACGCCGACGTGGATGCCGAGGAAGAGGAGGCCGCCGAGGCCGCCTCGACCTTTGTGCCCGGCGAGACCCCCGTTGCCGATCAAGGCAGCACCATGCCCTCGTTCCTGCAGCTCGAGCACCCCACAATTGGCGCCGACGCGGTCGATCCGCACGCAGCAGGCTTTTCTGTGGTCGAGGGCGGTACCGGCAATATCGCCGCGCCGCAGGCTGCCGATGCGGACGCTGTCGACACCGCTCGCCCGACCGCCCCGCACTCCCCCGCCGCGAGCCGCGATCTGGGGACCGCCGTCTCGAACACTGCGAACGCCGTGGGCGCCTTTATCGCCCAGGGCGCCTCGGCCATGCGTGAGATGAACGCCGCGAAAAAGGCACTTGCCGACGCCCGCGCCCACTTGGCCGAACTCGAGCAGCGCATTGCCGATCAGGCCGAGGAACTCGAGACGCGCCAGGATATCGCAGGCCGCTACGACCAGATCGTCGCCGACCAGCGCCAGGCGATTGCCGCGGCCCAAAAGACTGCAGCGGCCGCTGAGATTGACCGTGATGCCCACGCCGCCAAGGCGACAGAGCTCAAGGGCCAGCTCGAACAAATGAAGACAGAGGATGACGCGACTGAACTCCGCTTGAAGGCCGCGCTCGACGCCGTGGAGGCCCGCGAGGCGAGCTCGCGCGAGACCGGCAACCGCCTCGTTCGACGTCTTGAGGATTCCAAGCGCATCCGCGACAAGGTGAAGGCCGAGCGAGACGCCGGCATTGCGGCCGCACAACAAACCGTCGACGCCACGCGCGCCCAGCTCGAGACGCTGCGTCATGAGTATGCCGAGCTGCAACGCAATCCCTCGGCAAATCCCGCCAACTATACGGTGCGCACCAGCGAGCTCTCGATGCAGATCTCCGACACGGCAGATGCCCTGCGTAAAGCCGAAGAAGATGTCCCGCGCATCACCGCCGACCTTGAGCACTCGCTTGCCGCAGCCGAGCAGGCCGTCGAACAGGCTCAAGCCCCTATCGCCGACGCAAAACGCGCGCACCAAGCCGTGACGACCGAAGCCGATGCCGCGCGCGACGAGCTGCAGACGGCGAAGACGGCCGCCGCGACTCGTCAGCGCGAACTGCGCGAGAAGATCACCGCCGAGGACAAGGCACGCCGCGACCAAGAGCAAAGCATCGCCAACGCTCAAGCAGATGCCGCACATGCGCAGTCGATCATCGAGCAGGCGACCGAGGTACATGACCATCCAGAGATCACTGAGTCGCTTGCAGGATCCTTGGCCCGAGACAAAGCCGAACACGCCGAGACCGAGCGAGAAGTCGCCCAGCTCGAGGCCACCGAGGACGCGGTGCGCGAGCGTACCCGCGACTCACGCATCAAATTCACCGGAGCCATCGTCTGCATCGTCGCCGTAGTTCTAGTGATCATCTTGATCTGGCTGTTCGCGAGCAAGTAACCACTCCCCAACGATTACAAGGACTGTCCCCAGGTGCCGGCAAAAAAGGAACGTCCCCAAGTGCCACCTAATGAGAGTGGATAATCTCCCACTTTTGACGAAGAAACACGCCTAAAACGAGAGATTATCCACTCTCATTCTGCAGGCACTCATTTAAGTACGTCCCCAATGAGTACCTGCCGATGCTTTGGCGAAGTCAGCGAAACCCCCCTAAGCGAGCAAGGTGACGTGAAAGAGGAGGGCATTGACCTTCTGGTCATGCCCGACGATTGAACGTCAGATTGCCGCTTAGGGGGGTTTGCAGCGTCGGCCGGTTACGGCGTTTGTAAAACGCCGTAACCTACAAAATGAGCATGGCGTCGCCAAAGCTGAAGAAGCGGTAGCGCTCCTCGATGGCGGCGGCGTAGGCATCCATGATCTGGTCGCGGGTGGCAAGCGCGCTTACGAGCATCATGAGCGTGGAGCGCGGCACGTGGAAGTTCGTGATCAGCGCGTCGACCACGTGATAGGTCGAGCCGGGCATGAGGTAAAGCTGCGTCGTGGCGTTCTCGCGCGCCACGATGTCGCCGCGGCCGAGCGTGTCGGCACCGTCCTCGCGGCCTTCAAAATAGCGCGCTGTCACAGCCGGATCGGACACCGGCGCGTCCGCGTCAAACGCACTCTCGAGCGAGCGCACCGCGGTGGTGCCGACGGCGATCACACGATGACCCTCGGCCTTCGCCTTATGCACGGCGTCGACAACCTCCTGCGACACGTGGTAGCGCTCGGTGTGCATGACGTGCTGCGTAGGGTCGTCCTCCTCCACCAAGCGGAAGGTATCGATGCCCACCTCGAGCTCGACGGCGGCAAACTTCGCGCCCTTGGCCTCGATAGCGGCCATGAGCTCGGGAGTAAAGTGCAGACCCGCCGTAGGAGCGGCAGCCGAGTGCTCCTCCTTCATGGCGTAGACGGTCTGGTACTTCTCGGGATCGCCCTCGTAATCGGTAATGTAGGGCGGCAGCGGCACGTGGCCGGCGGCGTGAATGGCCTCGTCGAGCGTGCGCGGCTCGCCGGCGGCATTGCAACC
>OGZZ01002193.1_pt1 | contig 12954 bp, 8 predicted proteins | sample 1577021 | NCBI WGS metagenome assembly OGZZ01 (sample SAMEA3541526, study PRJEB24748) | human gut metagenome | biome: human gut; feature: human-associated habitat; material: faeces | place: China | collected 2012
AATATCAAAAAACGATACTAACTTCTCTTCATCGCCCTTAACTTAATGCCATTGAGGCTTTTGCTCCGGGGGGATTTTTACTATGTAAGTTATATGTTAATTCTAAAATGTGTAATTAATTCTTAAAGCTATGTATAGGCGCAGGTATTCTTCCTGGTCTGTTTACAAATGCTGAGCAGTCAAATGTATTAACCGGCATAATAGGAGCATAGCCTAAAAGTCCGCCGAATTCTACAGTTTCGCCAACACCTTTTCCAACAACAGGTATTACTCTTACCGCTGTTGTCTTCTGGTTTACCATACCGATAGCTGCTTCATCTGCAATGATACCAGATATTGTAGATGCCTTTGTATCTCCTGGTATAGCAATCATATCAAGACCTACAGAACATACACATGTCATAGCTTCAAGCTTTTCAATAGTAAGTGAACCCGCATTAACTGCATCAATCATTCCCTGATCTTCACTTACCGGAATAAATGCACCACTAAGTCCGCCTACATATGATGAAGCCATTACACCGCCTTTCTTAACCTGATCGTTAAGAAGTGCAAGTGCCGCTGTTGTTCCAGGAGCACCGGCTCTCTCAAGTCCGATTTCTTCAAGAATTTCTGCAACAGAATCACCAATTGCGGGTGTTGGGGCAAGTGAAAGATCAATTATACCAAATGGTATGCCAAGTCGTTTAGAAGCTTCCTGAGCAACAAGCTGTCCCACTCTTGTTATCTTAAATGCTGTCTTTTTGATAGTTTCACAGAGTACTTCAAAGCTTTCTCCTCTTACGCTTTCAAGTGCATATTTAACAACACCAGGACCGCTGACACCTACATTGATAATGGCATCATCCTCTGTAACTCCGTGGAAAGCTCCTGCCATAAATGGATTGTCATCTGGAGCATTACATAATACAACAAGTTTTGCACAGCCAAGAGAGTCTGCATCTTTTGTTAAAGCAGCAGTTTCTTTAACTATTTCACCCATAAGTCTTACGGCATCCATATTAATACCTGTCTTTGTAGAACCAACATTTACTGAGCTGCATATAAGCTCTGTAGATGCAAGTGCCTTAGGAATCGAACGTATAAGCAGTTCATCACTCTTTGTCATACCCTTTGATACAACAGCAGAATAACCACCGATGAAATTGACTCCTACTTCGTGGGCAGCCTTATCAAGTGTCTTTGCAATAGTTACATAATCGTCAGGTGTTTTACAGCATGAGGCACCAACTAACGAAATAGGTGTAATAGAAATTCTTTTATTAACTATTGGAATACCTATTTCCCTTGATATTTCCTCTCCTGTTTTTACAAGGTCTTTAGCAAGAGTTGTGATTTTTTTATATATCTTCTCATTTACCTCATCAAGATTCTCGCTTGCACAGTCAAGAAGGTTGATACCAAGCGTAATTGTTCTTACATCAAGATTTTCCTTCTCTACCATTTTGTTGGTTTCAGTAACTTCATATATGTTAATCATTTTTCTCCTCATTTCCGCATCGCCTATGGCGTATACTTAATAATAGTTAATTAAATTCTATGCATCATATCAAAGATTTCTTCTCTCTGGCACTTAATAACAACACCTATCTCATTTCCAAGCTTATCCAGTTCATTATTAACATCATCAAAACCACTTGTAGAGTTAGATAAATCAACTATCATCATCATATTAAAATAGCCGGATACAATAGTCTGTGAGATATCAAGAATATTAATTCTTGTATCAGCAAGATATGTACATACCTTTGCGATAATACCCACTGTATCTTTTCCTACTACTGTAATTACACATTTCTTCATATTTTTCCTCTTTCCTGCGTTAAACACGCATATTAAGTGTGAATATTTATATAAATATATCTATTAAAAAGATATACTTATCTCTAGATTTTAAAACATAACATTTATATTTTCAATAGCTATACTGCACTATTTTACGTCAGATATCTAAGCATTATATTTCAAGCAAAGAGGAAGGCTCACTTCTGTTTGCAACCTCTATATATATATCTCCTGCCTTATATTCATTTTCACTCATATCTATTTCAAGCTTTACCGTTTCATATGCCAGCTTATCATAATTATTTTCTTTACTTAAATGTCCAAGATAAATCCCTTTAATATGGTCATTAAGAAGGTTATTAATAAGCCTTGCTGACGTTTCGTTAGAAAGATGTCCTTTATCGCCAAGTATTCTTTGTTTCAGATAATATGGATAGCTTCCAAGCTGCAGCATATTAATATCATGATTAGCCTCAACAAGCATCATATCTGAACCAGTAAGATTGCTGATTGTATAGTCATCATAGTATCCAAGATCAGTTATAACAGAGGCTTTTTTATCATCACATGTCACATTGTAAGCAACTGGCTCGTTAGCATCATGCGATACTCCAAAGCTATGTATTACAAGATCTTTAATCCTTGTGTCTGAATCAGCCTTTATCGTGTTATAATAGCTGTTGTCAATATCTCCAAGGCTTGTTGTTGCTGCTATGCCGTTTATAGTTCCTGGAGTTGAGTATATAGGTATACCATCCTTTCTTGACATGACTCCAAGGCCCTTTATATGATCTATATGTTCATGCGTAACAAATACAGCATCTATGTCCTTAAGTGATAAATCTATACTGTTAAGACCTTCTTCTATTTTTTTTCTGCTTATTCCGGCATCTATAAGTATATGTGTGTCGTCAGAACCCACATATATACAGTTACCGCTACTACCGCTTGCAATCGGCATCATTCTCATATCGTTTCCACCATTCTTATTCCCAATATATTTTAACAACATCACCATCATTAATAGATGCTGTATACTCACATGTTTCACCATTAAGAAGGATAACTATATTACCCTTTGGTTTTGACAAATCAAAATCATAAAACTGGAACAGGTCTACAAGTATATAATGACTCTTTCCAGAAAGTGTTACAGGGGCGTTATTAACTATAATAGTAATATCTCTTATGATGCTGCTTTCATTGTCGCTTTCTTTGTCACTTTCATTATTACGTTGGTTATTACTTTCATTATTATCTGCATTAATATTCCCGTCTGTATCACTATCACTGCCAGAAGTATGTTCTTCACTATGTTTTATATTATTCTTCACATCTTCGCTATTCACATCTTCATTATCTATGTCTTCATATTGTGCATCATTATAGTCTTTTTGTTCACTTTTTTCGTTAAAATCAACAGTAAAGTTTTCATACACCTTTGTCATTTTATCTGCCGGCATATTGTTAACCATAATATCATACTTTGAATAATCAAGATCCAGGAATGTAAAAAGCTGCCCAACAGTATAAAAATTCTCTATACGAACAGCATCCCCATTTCTTATATCATAGAATTCTGACTTTAATTCACCATTAACATATGCAAATCTAGGACACACTATATTTTTGCCATTTACATCAAATGTTATATCTGATCCGAATTCCTCAATCTGTCCAAGAGTCATGGATGCCGCTTCGCCAATAGTAGACTCTTCAACGTAAATAACATCATTCTGCTCTATAGGCGTATTAAGGCTTGCCTGCTCCTTATTAAGTGTTATAACCGCTCCCTCTCCTGGAAGTCCTCTTACAAGCCTTGTTTTTCCATTAAGCATATATTCTATCTCTTTACCACGTCTTGGGAACAGTTTCTCGTTTGGATATCCTATCTGCATTATGGCATCAAACACAGTGAGCTTGTTATTATCATAAAGCTTTATTCTTTCATTATTAACATTAACGAATATAAACTTATTCTTCTGAGTATAGTAGTTTGTACATATACCTATAGGCGTTACATATAAAGAATCTTTTTCAAAGCCCTCTATATTAAAGTCAACTGTTGTAAGAACTTCCTTGCCTCGTATTGCAACTCTTTCGGGTGCTATTGAAAGGTCTTTTGCAAGATGCCCTACATAGCTTGGCATCTTTCCTCCACCACCTACAACAAAAACAGCATTTACAGACTTGCCGCCATTAAGCTCAATAATCCTGTCTGCTGTCGCTTTAGCCATATTCGCTATGGACTCATCTGCTATAGCCTGAATTTCACTTGACGGTACCTTCTGTTCAAGTCCCATAATATCATTAAATGTAACCATATCATTTTCAGGATTGCTTGCAGCTATCTTTATAGTTTCTGCTGTGTTAAAGTCCACAAGATAATTCTTTGCGATTTTTTCTGTTATTTCATCTCCTGCAAGAGGTATCATTCCATATGCAACTATACTTCCATCCTTAGTTATACATATATCCGATGTCCCTGCTCCTACATCGACTAAGCATATATTAAGAAGTCTGTACTGTTCTGGTATTGCAATATTCATGGAAGCGATAGGCTCTAATGTAAGAGATGCCACATTAAGTCCTGCATATTCAACTGCTTCATAAAGCCCATCTACAACTTCCTCTGGAAGAAATGTGGCTATAAGCTCAACATATATTTTTCTTGCCTTATGACCCTCTAGATTACCTATATCATAATCATTCAGCTGATACCTTATAGGAGTGTTACCCACGCAATAAAACTTTTCCTTACTTGAACCATCATTTATTTTATTATGAGCATGTTCAACAGCAAGGAGGTTAAGGGAATATATGTCTTCCTGCGTCACCCTTGTTTCTTCCTCGAATTCATACTCAGCTGTTGAGTTTACAGTCCTAAGCACTCGTCCGGCAGCGGCTATACATACATCTTTAAGGTCAATATCCAGCTGGCTTTCAAGCGAAAGCTTTACCTGTCTTATTGTATCGCCAACCTTATATATATCATGAATCTGTCCATCGAGCATTGAACGTGTTGTATGAAGCTTTTCTGCCATTGCTGCTATCTTAAATCTGCCATATTCCAGATAACCAACTACACCCACTATACTCCTTGTACCTATATCAAGTCCAAATACATAATTGTTAGTATTCTTATCCTTTTCCATATCTGTTCCTCTTATCATTTATACGTTTATCAGGTTTGTCATCAACACAGTTTACATATTATAGTTGATGCTGCCAAATATTACTTTTAAATCCTGCACTTTAATATATCACATTAATAATATTATAACAACTCAGCTGATTATTTGTTCAGTATATCATTTATCCTGCAGAATGTGTCTTTAATATCGCCGCTGTTATCGATACAATAATCACATTTATCAATGATATCGTCCTTTTTTTTCTGGCTTGCAAATATGTTATTTATCTTTTCGTCGGAATATCCTCTGTTATCTTTAAGTCTCTTTCTTCTTATATCCTCTCCTGCATCTATATACCATACTTCATCGCAGAATATATCATAGTGATCATCAAGAAGCAGTGCAGCCTCGACAAATGTATAATCAAGCTTCCCTTCTATGCGGTTATTAGTAATCTTTGTTATTATTTCCTGCTTGACAAGAGGATGCACTATACTGTCAAGAGCAGCTCTTTTATTAGGATTAGCAAATATAATATCTGCAAGCTTTTTCTTATCAATGCTGGCATCCGAAGAAATAATATCATCACCAAAAAGCATAGTTATCATATGATACGCCTTACCGCCTTTATAATACAGTCCTTTAGCAACATCATCTGCCATTATAATTTCACATTTGTAATTATCTGCCAGAAACTTAAGCACTTCTGATTTTCCAGCACCTATTCCGCCAGTTATTCCTATAACTTTCATTATATTTCTTCCTTACTATCATCTTTTAATCTTAAAATCGTGATTACATCTTAATATCCAACCATGACTTAACACTTAATGTGCCTCAAGCCAGTTATTTCCCTGTTTTATATCTATCTCAAGAGGCACTCTAAGACTTGCAGCCTCTTTCATCCCCTTTGTAAGAATGTCCTTAACTATATCTATTTCATCAACTGCTGTTTCAACAAGAAGTTCATCATGAACCTGAAGTATAAGCCTTGACTTAAGGTTCTGCTCTTTAAGCGCCCTGCTTACTCTTATCATAGCAAGCTTTATAATATCTGCTGCTGTACCCTGTATAGGTGCATTCATAGCGACCCTCTCACCAAATGATCGCTGCATAAAGTTGCTTGATGATAATTCTGGTATTTCCCTTCTTCTATTAAACATAGTTACTGAATAACCTTTTTTCTTTGCCGATTCAACAAGACCATCTATAAATGCTTTTATGTCTGGATATGATGCAAAATACTTTTCTATATATGCCTTGGCTTCCTTTGGAGTAATACTTAAATCCTGGCTGAGTCCAAAAGAACTCATACCATATATTATACCAAAATTAACAGCCTTTGCATTGCTTCTCTGTAAAGGTGTAACTTCATCTATAGGTGTATTGAACACTTCTGCTGCTGTTGCCCTATGAATATCAGCAGATGAATTATAAGCTTCTATAAGCTTTTCATCCCCTGACATATGCGCAAGAATCCTTAACTCTATCTGGGAATAATCCGCATCAATAAACACATAGCCATCCTTAGGTATAAATACCTTTCTTATAGCTTTTCCCATCTCCATTCTTATAGGAATATTCTGAAGATTAGGCTCTGTACTGCTTATTCTTCCTGTAGCTGTTATAGTCTGGTTAAACGTTCCATGTATTCTTCCATCGCCGCTTATATAAGAAACCAGACCTACTGCATATGTTGAATTCAGCTTGGTAAGCTGACGATATTCAAGTATCTTTTTAACAATAGGATAATCAGGTGCCAGCTTGTCAAGTATATCTGCTGCTGTAGAATATCCACTTTTAGTCTTTTTTGCGTTAGGCATCCCAAGCTTTTCAAAAAGTATGACACCAAGCTGCTTAGGTGAATTGATATTAAACTCCTCACCTGCTGCTTCATATATCTCTTTTTCAAGCACATTTATTTTTTCAACAAGTACTTTTGAATAATCAGATAATGCCTGCTTATCAACTTTGATGCCAAACTTCTGCATATCATAAAGAACAAATACAAGAGGCATTTCTATTGTTTCGTAAAGCTCATACATATCTTCCTTCTTAAGAATATCTGTTATTACATCACTGCATTTGTAGTTAACATATGATGTAAGACATGCCAGCTTTAAAAGATTGTCATCATCCTTGTCATACGCTTCCTTAACAGTCTGCTTTCCAAGCAGCTCCTGCCTTGACATAACAAGCATAGACATATATTCCTTCGAAAGAGCTTCATAATCGTATCTGTCATTATTAGGATGTATCAGATATGCCGCTACTGATATATCCATAAATGAATGTTCATCAATATCATATTTATCAAATATATGAAGATAATCCTTAAGATTATCAATAACTATATATCTGTTGTCTGAAACATTTATCAGATCTGCAAGCTTTTCTATAAGATAATCAGTAAGCACAAAACCATATACAGGAATATAATATATATCTTTTTCTCCAAATGTAAGCGACACAGCATATAATTCATGCTCAGCCATTATACTTACACCGACTTTTCTGCATTCAGCAACACATTTTTTTGCCTTATTAAATATATCTTCAACCTGTGATAAGTCTGTAACACTTGTAAAATGTTCGTAGCAGTCAGGTTCTGACTGTATATTGCCATCACATCTTTTAAGCATATTTTTAAAATCATATCTTTTAAAAAGCTTATATGACTCATCATTAAACATATTATTAATAGATGCATCCATCACATTATAGTCAATATTCACATCTGTTTTTATTTCTGATAAGAACCTGCTAAGCTTAATCTGATCAACATTCTCTGATATTGATTTTTTAGCTTTGGGAGGCTTAATCTCATCCATATGTTCAAATATATTGTTTATATCATGATACTGCACGATAAGAGCAGATGCAGTCTTTGGTCCTATGCCTGGTGCACCTGGTATATTATCTGATGAATCTCCCATAAGTGCTTTCATCTCTATGAATTCTAGTGGTGTAACTCCATAAAGCTTTTTAACATCCTCAGGATAATAATCTTCAACCTCTGTTGAACCTTTCTTTGTCTTTGGAATACGTATTTTTATCTTATCATCAGCAAGCTGCAAAAGATCCCTATCTCCTGATACGATTGAAACATCAATGCCGTCCTTTTGTGAATTTTTTGCTATAGTTCCAAGAAGATCATCTGCTTCAAAGCCTTCTTTCTCAACAATTTTAATATTCATAGCCTTAAGCAGCTCTTTCATAAGTGGAACCTGCTGTTTTAATTCCGGAAGCATAGGCTTTCTTGTTCCCTTATATTCCGCATACGTGTTATGCCTGAAAGTAGGTGCACTTAAATCAAAGGCAACTGTGACATAATCTGGTTTTTCTTCATCTATAAATCTGAACATTATATTTAAAAAGCCATACATAGCGTTTGTATGTATGCCTTCATTGTTTGTAAGATCAGGTATTCCGTAAAATGCCCTGTTTAATATACTATGTCCATCTATAAGTAAAAGTTTACTCATATCAATCCTCCATTCTGATACTTGTGCTATTTGTGATATTCACACTGCTCATTTAATAAACAAGTTATATATTGTATACATTTAATAAAATCTGATAATTATACATACAATAAACATTAAAACCATTATGATGTTGATAAATGCATGCATCATTTTCATATCGTGATTCCACTGGCGGGTCATTTTGCATTGTTCTATGCTTTTCTTAAGCTTAAGCTCTACCAAAGTTTTAAAATCATATGAATCAATACAGTTCTTTATATCATCTGGTATTTTATTCTCATCATAATTCTCATCAAGTCCATATGATACTATATAATATATCTCCAATTCTTCTTTACAATCATTACAATGAATAATATGATTTATGAATTTTTCTTCCTGTTTTAATGACAATCTTCCTTCATCATAATCTTTTATCATCTTTTGGTAATTCTTACATGCATTCATACATTTCACCATTCCTGCTGCTTTACAATATCTACTTATATATTGATGTTAGTAACATATAAGCCAGTTTAGACCTTTATTCTTTTTATTATAACAGAAAACACGCAGACTTTCCATAAAAAGTCTGCGTGCTGGTTTAGTGCTGGTTTTACGCGCCGATTTTAATTCAGCATATTGTATTACTCATGTTTATCTCTATTGATTACACGTAATATAAGATTAACAGCTTCATCAATACCATAGCTTGCACTGTTGATACATAAGTCATAATTATATGCCTGTCCCCATACGTTATTAGTATAGAATTTATAATATTTTTCCCTTTTCTTATCAAATTTTACAAGTCTTTTTAAAGCTTTGGAATATGGTATTTTTTCAAGCTCCATAATACGTTTTGCTCTCTGTTCTACCGGTGCTGTTATAAAAACACTTATATGTGGTATATTGTTATTCTTAAGAATAACATCAGCGCAACGTCCTATAACTATAAAATCTTCTTTTTCAGCAAGTTCACGAAGAATTTCTGATTCATTAAAGAATGCAGCATCATTGGCTGGAAGTCCATGGTTACGGCTGAATCTTCTTGCCTTTTCTGGCTGTATCATATCATGGCTTAAATCTATCTTCCTGCTTTTGAATCTTGCGTCCTTTTCAGCATCCTTTCTTAACACAATATCTTTGAAAATCTCTGCATCATAATAATTAAGATGAAGCTTGTCAGCAAGTGCAAAACCTATATCTGTACCAGCACTTCCCTCTGTACGGCTTATGCATATTATCATACGCTTATCATCGTTATGCCTGTGAAGATTTGATACATTCAGTTCACTTATTGCAGTATCAAGAATATCTACTGAATTAAATATATGTGGAATCTCTGCTATTTCTTTTAATATATCATTGTATTCAGTCATAAACTTAGACTTTTCTTTTTTATCCTGAATAGTTCGTGCCATATTGCCAACAAGTGCAACCTCACTTCTAAGTGTATATCCATGAGGATTGCTGTATATAAGAGCACTAAGTTTATCTATACATTTAGTCTTATCACCTATAAATACACGTCCAAGTTCGGAACCAACCGACTTGTATACTCTTTCATCAAGATCATATATCTTATTAGCAAGGTTTAAGGCAGTTTTTTTCAACTCATTGACACTCACTGACGTGTCGTTATTTTTTATATTGTTAGTAGTATTTTCACTCATCATGCCAACCTCCTATAAAAAGAATATAAGTGTATCCAGAATAAATACTGGAACAAGGATACCTATTGACCATATCATATAACCAAAGAAGCCCGGCATACGGACACCATTTTCATCTGCGATTGACTTGACCATAAAGTTAGGCGCATTACCAATATATGTTCCTGCACCCATAAATACAGCGCCACATGAAATAGACATAAGAACCTTTGCCGTAATCACACCAACACTTGTTGTAATGCCACTTGTAAATCCAAGTGTACCAGCTGTTGTAAAGAATACAAGATATGTAGGTGTATTATCAAGGAAGCTTGAAAGTGCTCCTGTTGTCCAGAACATCTGCCATGCCTTTGATATACCAAGTGTAGGTCCAACTGCTTTAAGAATAATAAGTGCTGGCTGCATAGTTATAAATATACCTATAAACAGTATAGCAACCTCTTTAATAGCCCCCCAGTTAAAGTGGTTTTTTGTACGTATTTCTTTTTTAGTTGTCTTAAATGACAAGAATGCTGATAAAAGAATAATAGCAATCTCTATCATAGTAACAAATGAGAAAGTAACTTCTCCTATATGTAGTCCCTTAAGCACACCATCAGCTCCTATGAATGCTGGAACATTAGAAAGTGTACCGCTTAACACTACTGCTATTACAATAGTAATAATAAATATAACATTGTGTCCACCCTGGAACTTAAGTTCAGTTGACTCCTTGCTTATATCAGGTACACTGCCTTCAGCGATATCAAGTCTGTAGTTTTTTCTGTCTATCATATAAAAAACAGGAAGAAGCACAAGCAGGTTAAAACATAACACTGGCAGCAGATGGATACTCCATGTAAATGGAACTCCTCTCATAAAGCCCATAAGAAGTGGTGGATCTCCTATAGGTGTCAGACAACCACCCATATTAGATATAAGGAATATGAAGAATATCATAATATGACTTCTTCTGTGTCTCCATGAATTCATCTTTATAATAGGACGTACAAGAAGCATACTTGCCCCTGTTGTACCTATAAGACTCGAAAGAAATGTTCCTATTAACAAAATAATTGTATTAACTCTTGGTGAACCTACAAGATCACCATCTAAAGAAATATTTCCTGCAACACAGAATAATCCAAATAATAAAACAATAAAGCCTAAATAATCGTTTATTATACATTCAAGTACAGTTTCAGCTGCCGTTCCAACACCCTGTGTTATAGCAAAAGGTATAATAAAAAGTATCGACCATAATATAACTGCATGTAACTGATGGCTTTCCCACCATTCAGCTTTGACAAGAGGCATAATTGCGATACATAATAGCAATCCCGCAAAAGGAATGCACAGCCATAATGGTAACATAACCTATTCCTCCTAAATTTATTTCTATAATTTATTTTGCTAATGAATTATAATCTTTTTTTTATAGAAATTAAAGTATTATTAAGTTTTTATTTAGAAACAATAAGGTTAATAAATTAACAATTATTAATATAAAAAAATTCCAGTACCTTTATATATAAAGATACTGGAAAAAGTTATAATGCGGATGGCGGGACTTGAACCCGCACAATGTCACCATCGGCAGATTTTGAGTCTGCTGCGTCTGCCATTCCGCCACATCCGCAGACAAGTGATATAATAGCATATTATATCACTTTAAGTCAAGTGGTTAGTTCTTATGTTTCATCATATTATAAAGAATTATAAAGTTCCTCATACTTCTTTGCAGAACTCTTCCATGAGAAATCTTTATTCATGCCTCTGTCAACAATCTTATTCCACTCTCTCTTATGATTATAGTATACGCTTTTAGCATAATTAACTATACTAAGCATCTCATGTGCATTATAATTAGCAAACGAGAAACCTGTACCTGTACTTTCGTATTCATTATAAGGTTCTACTGTATCCTTAAGTCCACCTGTTTCCCTAACAATAGGAACTGTTCCATATCTTAATGACATAAGCTGGCTAAGTCCGCATGGTTCAAACAGTGATGGCATAAGAAATGCATCACATGCCGCATATATCTTATGTGACATTTCCTCTGAGTAGTATATATTAGCTGATACTCTGTCATTATATTTCCAATCATAATGTCTGAACATATTCTCATACTTTTCATCACCCGTACCAAGTACAACAAGCTGTATATCATCAGCACATAACTCGTCCATGACATAAGCTATAAGATCAAGTCCCTTCTGATCTGTAAGTCTTGAAACTATGCCTATCATGAATTTACCTTTATCCTGTGTAAGACCAAGTTCTTTCTGTAAAGCAACTTTATTCTTCCACTTTTCCTTACGGAAAGTTATCTGGTCATAATTAGCTGCCAGTGAAGTATCTGTCTTAGGATTATATACCTCATAATCAATACCATTTACTATTCCGCAAAGTGCATTAGCCCTTGCATTCATAAGTCCATCAAGATTCTCTCCATAAAAAGGAGTCTTAATTTCTTCTGCATATGTCTCACTAACGGTTGTTACCTTATCGGCATACACTATACCACCTTTAAGGTAGTTAGCATCATCATATGCCTCAAGCTTGTCAGAAGTGAAGTAACTGTCAGCAAGACCTGTGATATCTTTAACCTTCTTAAGATCCCATATACCCTGGAATTTAAGATTATGTATTGTCATAATAGATTTAACGCCATGATAGAAATCTCCACCTGCAAATCTTTCATGGAGATAAACCGGAATAAGTCCTGTCTGCCAGTCATTACAATGTATAATATCCGGCTTAAATCCTATGACTGGAATAGCTGAAAGTGCAGCCTTGCTAAAGAATGCAAACTTTTCAATATCTTCATGAATCCAGCTATATGGCTTTGGACCTCCAAAATAAAATTCATTATCAATAAAATAAAATATAACTCCGTCATACTCCATT
>OGZZ01002196.1_pt1 | contig 12942 bp, 9 predicted proteins | sample 1577021 | NCBI WGS metagenome assembly OGZZ01 (sample SAMEA3541526, study PRJEB24748) | human gut metagenome | biome: human gut; feature: human-associated habitat; material: faeces | place: China | collected 2012
CCGCACTCTGCTGAATGAGTACGGCGATGACGTAAAAATCCGCGCCCGCGCCCATACCGCTTGCCTTAGTTATCTTCTTATAAAAGCTTTCAAACAAAAGCTTCATATTCTTTAAATCTGCTATAACTCCATACTTAATTGGAAAAATAATGTTAATGTTAGGTGGTGTTTTTTCATACATTTTCAATGCCTCATCACCAAACTCAAATAATTGTGTTTTATTCTTTATAGCTATTATGTCTTTTTCTGTTATTACTGTTTTGGTTAAACCATTGTAAATTTTTATGGTGCTTGTACCAAAATCAATTCCAAAAACACTACGACTCATAATCTGTCCTTTCATTTTAAGAAGCTATTTCATAAGTTTTAATTCTCTTAGACTTGAATAACTTCTGTCCCCTATTATAATGTGATCTAAAACGTTAATTCCTATAATTTTGCCTGCTTTACTAATTGCTAATGTGCTTGCCATGTCATCTCTGCTTGGAGTACAGTCTCCACTTGGATGATTATGTATAAGTATAATATTCACAGCATCACATCTTAAAGCCTCAACAAAAATCTCCCTTGACGAAATAAGGGACTGATTAACTGTTCCTTTAGTTATTGTCATATCCTTAATTAAATGGCATTTAGTATCCAAAAACATTACAACAAGATTCTCCTGCTCTAAATGTCTTAGCTGTTCCATATAATAATCTGCAATTGTTGAAGGAATATTATATTGGATAGAATCCTTTGCCTTTACTGATGATATGCGTCTTACAAGTTCCCTTACACACATAATCTGAACTGCCTTAACCATGCCAACTCCCTTAATACTCAGAAGTTGTTCCTTTGTCATATGCATTATTGCCAGTAAATCCTGTTTACCATTTTGAGATTTGTGTGACAAAATATCTTTGGATAAGTCAAATGAACTGATGCCATTTGTTCCTGTTCTCAAAATTACTGCAAGTAACTCCACGTCAGTTAAATATTCAGGACCTTTTTCAAAACACTTCTCATAAGGTCTGTCATTAACCGGTAAATCTTTTATATTGTTCATATGCCTCCATTCCTTCTCTCCAAATACAAGGCACCCATATATATTAGCACAATAAAAAAGTTGTGTATACGTTTTTTACAATAAAAGACAGTTAATTCAAAAATGTTACTTTAATGTAATTAATCCGTCATCAACCATATTCTGGAAAGCTTTTAGTATTCCAAGTTTTGCGTGATGCCATGTCAAACCGCCCTGGAAATACACTGCATATGGTGGTTTAATAGGTCCATCTGCACTAAGTTCGATTGATGAGCCTGACACAAAAGCACCTGCTGCCATAATTACAGGAGCATCATAGCCCGGCATATCCCATGGCTCAGGAGTTAAGTGACTGTCTACAGGTGCTGCTGCCTGTATGCCTTTACAAAAAGCTATAACACATTCAGGTTTTCCAAATTCTATAGCCTGTATAATGTCGTGTCTGCTTTCTGTTCCGTTTGGAATTACATTAAAATTATATTTTTCAAAAAGATTTGCCGCAAAAATTGCACCCTTTAAGGCACTTGCCACAACTGTAGGTGCCAAAAACAAGCCCTGATATAAAAGACTCATAACACCTAAGTTAGCTCCAACTTCTTTACCAAGTCCCGGTGTTGTAAGACGATATGAACAATTTTCAACACAATCCTTTGTACCACAAATGTAACCGCCAATAGGAGCAAGACCGCCACCCGGATTCTTTATTAATGAACCTACTATCATATCTGCACCTACGTCAGATGGTTCTATAGTTTCAACAAATTCACCGTAGCAGTTGTCTACCATAATCTTAATTTCAGGCTTAATATCCTTTATAAATTTTATTACATTACCGATTTTTTCTACAGATAATGTAGGTCTTGTTGCATATCCTTTCGAACGCTGTATACCAATTAAAGTTACACCGTCTAATTTGTTTTTTATGCCTTCTAAATCAAACTCGCCGTTCTCAAGCAAGTCAACCTGATCGTACTTTACACCATATTCAGCAAGACTTCCTTTTGATGGTCTTATACCGATAACTTCTTCTAAAGTATCATAAGGTTTTCCACTTATGTACATAAGTTTATCGCCTGGACGTAAATTAGCAGACAAGGCTAACCCAAGTGCGTGTGTACCACATGTTATCTGTGGTCTTACAAGAGCATCTTCTGTGTGGAAAACATCAGCGTAAACTTTTTCTAATGTATCTCTGCCTATATCGTTATAGCCATAGCCTGTTGTTGTGTTAAAGTGTTCCTCTGCCACTTTATTTTTTTGGAAAGCAGATACCACCTTCAACTGATTGTACTCTGCAATTTTGTCAATTTTTTGAAATCTTTGTGATAAATCGTTAATAATTTCATCTGATATATTTAATACATCACTGTTTATGCCCATTCTTTCATATTGTTTCTGTATCTCATTGTTTAAATTATCCATTTTTTTACCTCTGTATAATACTTTATTTTCTTGTTTGAATAATAACTTTTATTTGTCAATTGCATATAATTGATATTTAATTATATAATTTGAAAATTAATAAAAGTTAATAATTTACTTTGTTAAATAATCTTTACCACTAAATAATTTCTTTGTTTTTCAAAAAATTTAACATTTCATTTAAGACCTTTAATCTGTCATAATTAAATTCATCTATATTTAGCATTGTTACATCTTTTTCTCTTCTAAACCAGGTAAGCTGTCTTTTAGCAAAATGTCTGGTATTTTTTTTGATTAACTCTTTTGTTTCATCTAAAGAGGTTTTTCCGTCAAAGTAATTAAAAAGTTCTTTATAGCCGATACCCTGCATAGAAACCAAATCCCTTGTGTAGCCTTTGGCAATTAGTGTTTCCATTTCTTTTAAAAGACCATTATCAAACATAATATCAACTCTTTGATTTATACGATTATATAATTTATCACGTTTGTCATTTAAAACAAAATAAGCAAAATTATAAGGTGATTTGTTTTCGCGTTCTTTTTCATTATGTTCTGATATTTTTTTGCCTGTTTGTTTATAATATTCCAAAGCCCTAATGACACGTTTTAAATTATTACAGTGAATTGCAGCGGCAGATTTATGATCAACCTCTTTTAACATATTGTGTAAAAAGGCATTACCTTTATCCTTTGCAAGTTGTTCTAAATATTCTCTGTATTCATAATCTGTTTCTGTATCATCAAAATTAATATCATATAACACAGCCTGTATATAGAAACCTGTACCACCAACTATAATGGGAATCTTACCACGGCTAGATATATCATTAATCGCCTTTGTGGCCAGTTTCTTGAAAATGTGTACATTAAATTCTTCTTTTGGCTCTAATATATCTATTAAATGATGGGGAATACCATCGGTTTCTTCTTTTGTAATTTTAGCAGAACCTATATCCATCCCCTTATAAACCTGAATGGAGTCTGCACTGATTATTTCTCCATTTATTTTTTTTGCTAATTGAATGGACAAGTGGGTTTTTCCTACTGCGGTAGGACCTGTTAGAATAACTAATTTATTCATTTTTTCTCCTAAATTATTCGTTTAAACTTCTTTTCTAATTCATATTTGCTCATGGAAATTATAGTTGGTCTTCCGTGAGGACAATTATATGGATTATCTAATTGCAGAAGCTGTTCTATTAGTTTGTCAGCCTCTTCATAAGACAATTTGCTATTCCCTTTAACAGCTGCCTTACAGGACATTGACGCAATTTTTTCATTAATTATATCAGGCACCATTTTGCCTGTTTCATTAGAAAGATTGTCAACTATGCCCATTAAAACATCTTCGCTGTCTAAAGTGTAAAGGTCTGATGGAACTGCTCTTACAGCATAATCCTGACCACCAAATGGTTCTATTTGAAAACCTATATTTTTAAAGTTTTCTAAATATTTCTCCAGTAACTGACTTTCACTCATAGACAAAGAAAGTATGATTGGAGGATTAATCATCTGACTGCTAATTTCTTTATTTTCCAGTTTGTTCATAAGAGATTCAAACATTACTTTTTCATGCGCTGCATGTTGGTCAATTATATACATTTTGTCGTTATATTCGACTATCCAATAAGTGTCAAATACCTGACCTATTATTTTATGCTTTGGCTTTGCCACTTCACTTAAAAAGTTGTCATACTCTTCAGTAAGCTCTCTTTGAACCATTTTATTATTTGTAATATTATTGATGCTATTTGCTGTTGCGTTATAATTAACATCTTCTTGTAAGGTATTGTTCCCAAATTCAGATGGTGTCATATTTAACTGGTTTGCACCAGTGGTTAAATTGCTATTTAAACTACTATTTAAACTACTATTAAAGCCTGTGTTCAAATCATTGTTTAAATTATTATTTTCCAAATTATCTGACTCTTTTGGTCCTTCGCCAAAATTATAAAAATCATATTTTACATTTGAACTATTATCGTTTGATAAGTTGTTATTTAATGAATTAACAATATCCTGTCTTTTATTTTCAAAAGGTTCAGGGATGTATTTTATCTGTTCAGCTTTTTCTACATTCTTCTCAAAAGTAACATCAATAATATTTGGCTTTTCTATTAATGCATCATTGATGCATTCTGAAATCATAGGATAAATACTTTCTGATTTTCTGAAACGTAATTCCATTTTGGACGGATGTACATTTACATCTAAATATTCAGGTTTAATTGTAAAATCAATTACCGTAAATGGATATTTGTGCTGCATTAAAATAAATTTATAACCATCTTCTATTGCTTTTGAAATTATATTGCTTTTAATATATCTTCCATTAATAAAATAATTCTCGAATGTTCTGTTTCCTTTGGAAATTATTGCTTTGCCAATATAGCCTGAAATTTTCATAAAGTCATTTTCTTCGTTTATCTCAAGAATATTTTCAGTAATTTCTCTTCCATAGATGCTGTAAATAACATCTTTCAAATTACCATTACCTGAGGTATGAATTTTGATCTTGCCATTACTTTTAAAACTTATTGCAATTTCAGGATGGGATAGAGCAATTTTTTCAATTATATCAGATACATAACCGGCTTCTGTTTGAGCAGTTCTTAAAAATTTTCTTCTGGCAGGTGTGTTAAAGAAAATATTATTAACAATAAATGTTGTGCCCACAGGGATACCGATTTCTTCAAAACCAACTTCTTTTCCACCTTCAATTCTATAGCGGATTCCTTCCATGGCATCAGCTGTTCTTGTTAGAAGTTCAACCTGACAAACTGCTGCTATACTTGATAAAGCCTCACCTCTAAAGCCAAGAGATGAAACTGTAAGCAGGTCCATGGCAGTTTTAATTTTGCTTGTGGTGTGTCGTAGGAAAGCAATTCTTATGTCCTCCTTGTTTATGCCTTTTCCATTATCAGTTATTCTAATGGATTTAGTACCGCCTTCTTCTATTTCCACTGAAATTCGTGTGGCACCTGCATCAATGGAATTTTCCAGTAATTCTTTAACTATTGAAGAAGGTCTTTCGACTACTTCACCTGCTGCTATTTGATTGATTGTACCTTGATCTAATTCTTTTATTATTCCCATATTATTCCTTTACCAACGGTTTTTTAACTGATTTTGTAACTTAAATAAATAATTTAATCCTTCAATTGGTGTCATTTCACCTAAATTCAATTCCTGAATTTCTTTTATTATTTCATTTTCATTTACTGCATCAAATAAAGTCATCTGGTGCGCCTCTAAATCATCGTTAATGGATGGAAGCACGTTTGTACCAGGCTGTAAGGAAGCTGCAATATTCTTTGCCTTTGCAGTAATGTCTGCATTACTTAATTCTGCAACTAATTCCTTTGCCCTGTTTAAAACACTGTCAGGGACGCCGGCAAGTTTTGCTACCTGTATACCATAACTTTTATCTGCACCGCCTTTGATGATTTTTCTTAAAAAGACGATGTCATCGCCCTGTTCCTTAACGCTAATACAGTAATTATTTACACCTGGTAGAGTTCCCTCTAATTCTGTCAGTTCGTGATAATGTGTAGCAAACAATGTTTTAGCTCCAAGAATTTTCTTGTCACATATATGCTCAACAACAGCCCAGGCTATTGATAAACCATCGAAGGTACTTGTACCTCGTCCGATTTCGTCCAATATTAAAAGGCTGTTTGCAGTAGCATTTCTTAAAATATTTGCCACTTCCGTCATTTCAACCATAAATGTACTTTGTCCACTTGCCAAGTCATCTGAAGCACCTACTCTTGTGAAAATCTTATCACATATAGAAATATTAGCTTCTTTTGCAGGCACAAATGAACCTATTTGAGCCATTAAAACTATTAAGGCTGTTTGTCTCATATAAGTTGACTTACCTGCCATGTTAGGACCTGTTATAATGGACAATCTGTTTTTGTTTGTATCTAAAAATGTATTATTTGATATAAACATATTGTCAGGTATCATTTTTTCAACCACAGGATGTCTGCCGTCTTTTATGTCAATAACACCTTTTTCATTTATCTTTGGTTTTACATAGTTATTATGTTCTGCAACATAGGCTAAAGAAGCAAAAACGTCAATTTTCGCTATGGCTTTTGCAGTCATTTGAATTCTGTTAATCTGATTATAGATTTCATCTCTTACTGATGTGAAAATATTATACTCCAATGAGAAAAGCTTATCTTCAGCACCAACAATAATTTCTTCCAGTTCTTTTAATTTGTCAGTTGTGTATCTTTCAGCATTAGTTAAAGTCTGCTTTCTAACATAATAATCAGGCACAAGATTTTTAAAAGAATTGGATACCTCTATGTAATAACCAAATACTTTGTTAAATTTAATTTTTAATTTGGTTATGCCTGTTTTTTCTTTTTCCTGAGATTCTAAATCAGCAAGCCAACCTTTGCCTTCTGTTTTAGCAGAGCGTAACTTATCAATTTCTTCATTAAAACCGCTTCTTATGATACCGCCTTCCTTGATATTAATCGGTGGATCATCTGTAATTGAATTAGTAATTAACGAAGTTATATCCTCTAATGTATCAAGCTGCTCAAATAATTCTATAAATAAAGGTGATTTAAAATCCTTTATAATATTCTTAATATGGGGCAACATCTCCAATGACGTTTTAAAAGCGATTAAGTCTCTTGGATTAGCTGACTTGTAGGAAATCTTACTAAGAAGTCTTTCCAAGTCATAAATTGGAGATAAATACTCTCTTAATTCGTCTCTTGTTATAATGGACTTATTTAACTCTTCAATTACTTTTTGTCTGTTGATTATTTTTTCTTTAGAAATTAGTGGCTGTTCAATGTAGCCTCTTAAAGTTCTGGCACCCATTGCTGTTTTGGTTTTATCAAGCACCCATAAAAGTGAACCACGTTTTTGTTTTTCCCTTAAGGTTTCACATAACTCAAGATTACGTCTTGTAGATGTATCAAGAATCATAAATGTACTTGTTGAATAAGGTACTAACTTAGATAAATGTGTTAATGAATTTTTCTGTGTTTCATACAAATATTTAAGTAAGGAACCTGATGCTATAACACCAAGTGACATTTCAGAAATTCCAAGACCTGATAAGTCCATGATTCCAAAATGATCTTTTAAAACTTCTGAACAGTTATTTTCGTCAAAATACCATTCTTCCAGCTCAAATACTGAAATGGAAAGTCTGTTCTTAATATCGTCAATATCCATACCGCACATTAAAAATGCATGATTACAGATGATTTCAGTAGGCATGAATTTATTGATTTCATCAAGAACATTTCTTTCAGAATAAACTTCTGTTACATAGTAATCACCTGTAGTAACATCAGCTATTGATATGCCAAACTTACCACCGATATACGCAATTGACATTAAGTAGTTGTTTTTGCCTTCGTCCATTGCAGTAAGGTTTAAATTAGTACCCGGTGTAACAATTCTTGAAACTTCTCTTTTTACTAAGCCCTTTGCAAGTGCAGGATCTTCTACCTGTTCTACAATACAGACCTTATAACCTCTTGTAACTAATTTATTTATATACATGTCAACGGCATGGTAAGGAACACCGCACATTGGTGCCCTCTCCTCTAAACCACAACTTTTTCCTGTTAAAGTGATTTCCATAACTTTTGATGCTTCTAAGGCATCGTCAAAAAACATTTCATAGAAATCTCCTAAACGATAGAAAATTATACAGTCTTCATGCTGTTTCTTTGTTTCTAAGTAATTTTTCATCATTGGTGTAAGACTTTCAAAATGATTGTCCCACACATCTTTCATCATCTGCGGTAAACTCATAACTATCTCACTATTTCTCCCATATAATAAAATCCTTTAGCTTCGTTTAATCTAACATTTACAAGCTGACCAATATCTTCTTTGTTTCCTTCAAAGTGAACAACTGCATTATTACTTAATCTTCCTGTAACGTAGCCCGGAATCTTTTTGTTTACTTCTTCTATTAAAACTTCCTGAACAGTCCCCTGATATTTTTCAGTTTTCTTTTTTGAAATTTCATTAACTACTGCAAGTAATCTGTCAAAACGGTCTTTAATAACATCATCACTTACCTGATTTTCCATTTTTGCAGCAGGTGTTCCTGAACGCTTTGAATAAATAAATGTAAATGCTGATTCATATTCAGCCTGTTTTACAACGTCAAGGGTTTCAAGGAAATCTTCTTCTGTCTCTCCCGGAAAACCTACAATTATATCTGTTGAAATCCCAATATCAGGTATTGCTTCTCTAAGTTTTCTTACTAATTCTAAATATTGTTCTTTAGTGTAATGTCTATTCATTTTTTGAAGCAAAGCTGTGCTACCTGATTGAAGTGGTAAATGCATCTGCTTACAAATCTTATTAGATTTTGCCATTACTTCAATTAATTCATCTGATAAATCCTTTGGATGTGATGTCATAAAACGGATTCTCTTTAAGCCGTCTATTTTCTCAACCTGCTCTAATAACTGAGCAAATGTAATAGGATTTTCAAGATTTTTTCCATAAGAGTTTACATTCTGACCTAAAAGCATGATTTCTACAACTCCATTGGCAACTAAATCCTTTATTTCGTTAATAATATCTTCAGGATTTCTACTTCTTTCGCGACCTCTTACATAAGGAACAATACAGTAACTGCAAAAATTATCGCAACCATACATAATATTAACGCCTGATTTAAAGTCATACTTTCTAACAGCAGGTAAATCTTCTACAATTTCTGTTGTGCCATCCCAGATATCTTCGATTTTGTGACCGCTTATTAATCTTTCATATAATAATTCAGCTAATAAAAATACATTATGTGTACCAAAAATCAAATCAATAAACTTGTAGCTTTTATTTAATTTTTCCACAACATGTGGCTCCTGCATCATACAACCGCAAAGGCCGATAATCATATCAGGGTTCTTCTCTTTAATTTTTGAAAGATATCCAAGTCTGCCATATATTTTTAAATTGGCGTTTTCTCTTACGGTACATGTGTTATATAAAACTAAATCAGCATGCTCATCTTCTGTTTCTTCGTAGCCAATTTCAGTAAGAATACCAAGAAGTTTCTCTGAATCCTTGAAATTCATCTGGCAACCGAATGTACAGACACACGCTGTTAATTTTCTTCCTAAAGCAGCCTCTTTTGCCTTGATTATTTCTTTACATTTATCAATATAATATTGTTGCTTTTCGCCTTCGCTTGTAAAACTCATATTAATCTCCTATTTTATCTTTTTAGTTATTACTTATTATTTCATTTACGGGAACATCATGTAACTCGGTTGGAATTTCATCAAATACCTGAAAATCATACGCTACACCAATTGAATGACAACTGCTATTTCTAAGATATCTGTCGTAAAATCCACCTGCCTGACCTATTCTTTCCCCTTTAGTCGAAAAAACCACTCCGGGAACCAAAATTAAGTCGGCACTAGGTGCAATTTTTGAGTTGCTTGGCTCCGGAATGTTATATAGACCATTTTCAAATTTATCATTTTTGTTTATTGCAGCAAAGTACATTTGTCCGTTTTTATTGACAACTTTAGGGACTGCCACAGTTTTATCTGCCAATAGTGCATCCCTTATAACTAAACTTAAATCAACCTCATTTTGAATTGCCATATAACAATAAATACAATTGCTTTCTTTGTAAAACTGACTGTTAATAATCTTATTACAGATAATATTACTTTTTACCTGTATATCACTTTCAGTCATTTTTAATCTTTTCTGTTTTATTTCTTTTCTTAATCTGCTTTTTTCTTCACTAATATTCATCTTAATGCTTTCTTCTTGGTTCTACTTTTGAAATTGAACCGTCAGGATTCTTGATTCTAACATTATCAAGATTAGCTGACAGATTATTAATGACAGCCATTCTATATTCTGTTCTAAGCTGTTTTTGTTCTTCAATTTCTTCAAGGGTAAGTCCTGTTTCTTTTGATTTGTGATATAACTCGTTAATTCTGTTTATTTTTTCCTTATCCATTTATTTTAAAAATATATATGATGTATTCTTATCTGAGGTAACACATCCTATATACTCTCCTTTCTCCTGTAAAATTACTTTTTTGTTTGGGAACTTGTGGATGCAAACCACCTGAAATTCTTTACCAAACAATGTTTTTTCTGTTGTTGTTGAAATCACTGTATTATTATTTACAAATCTAATATCATATTCTTCTGAATAAGTTGCATCAATTTCGTTGGAAATTAAATTGAAAAATTGAGTTCCTGATGCAGTATTCATTATCATATATGGTATATCTTCTATTACTGTTGCATTTTTTAGAAGATATTCTCCTGAAGTTGTCTTATTAATACATGTATATATTTCTTTTGTTTCAATGTCATAGAAAATAATATTCTCGTCATTACTTTCGTAATTTACTTTCGAATAAATCAAAAAGTTTTCTATGATTTTTGCACTTACAATTGTTGTGTCATAATATGCCTGATCTACAGCATTCATTATTAAATTAGACTGGTCAAGCTGTAAGTCACTTATAAACTGCTGTATGTTTAAAACAAATAATGATTCAACTGCTGCCTCTTCTTTTGTAAGATTCTCATGTCTGTTATTTTCCGCAACAGAATAGCCGGTTTTCATTATACAGCTTTTTTCATTATATGGAAGAATAAATTCAATTCCATTTTTTACTAAGTTTTCATCTTTAATGAAAATCTGTTTATTTTTATCAAAATTAAATAAAATAAGTGAATAATCAAAAAACTCTTTTAAAATTCCGTTTTTGCTGATTCTTGGAAGAGCTCTTTGTATTATAAGATTTGACTCATCCAATATAAAAATCTTAATCTGCTTATTGTCAGGATATAAATTAATATTATCCTTCAAAGATATTATTTTGGTATGGGTATGATCTGTAATGTTGTATCTTACAATACTAAACACATATGTACCGTCATGCATGTCAGAATATTCTGTAAAATATAAGTATTCTGATTCATTTTGGCAATTAGTAATATTAAACACATCTACTTTGTCAGAAAATGGCATAACTTCTTTTCTTACATTTTCCTCTAAATAATATAGATAATATCTTACCTTTGGTAAATTAGTAAAAGGACCCTGTTCGTATTCTTTTTCTAAAACAATGTCGTCCTTTATATGTAATCCGTTGAAGTATTCTGACTGCGCTAAAAAACGTATATTCATAATGCCTCTCCTTAACTAACAAAATCTATGTATGTTGTTATTTGGTTCTTTTAAAATTAATAAACCCAATAACCTTTCTAATTATTCACATACATCTTTATATAATACTACATATTTGTAAAAAAGTCACTTTAAAACAACTTATACGAAATATTTGCAAAATATTAAATAACTTATACGAAATATTTTAGTACCTTACACGCAATAATTTTTTATAATTTCTTCAAAAATTTTCATGCCGTCAATGGCAGCAGATGTAATTCCACCTGCATAACCGGCTCCTTCTCCTGCAGGAATTAGCCCTTTTATATTTGAATTAAAGTTTTCATCACGGGTAATTCTAATTGGTGATGATGTTCTTGTTTCTATAGCTGATAAAACAGCATCATCATCGTTAAAATGTTCTATTCTTTTTCCAAAAGCTTCAATTCCTTCAATTATGGATTCAACAATGAAGTTAGGAAAAATGTTGTTTAAGTTAGATAATGTATACTTACCTTTTATGTTTGGTGTAATTGTACCTAAATCTGTTGTTTTAACATTATTCTTGAAATCTCCATATTTTTGTAATGGAACTAAGCCAGCTCCTTCTTTGTAGGCTTTTCTTTCAAGAGCACGTTGGAAATCAATCCCTGCTAACGGACTATCTCCATCAAAGTCATTTGGAGTAACTGTAACAACAATTGCACTGTTGGCATTTTCTCCATCTCTTTTGGAGTAACTCATGCCATTAACAACTTTCCCACCTTCTTCTGAAGAAGAATCAACAACAAAGCCACCTGGGCACATACAAAACGAATAAACACCTCTGTTTGCTGTTGTTGTATGGGTAAGTTTATAATTTGCCGCACCTAATCTGTCATCAGGGAAACCATACATACTATTATTAATAGTACTCTGTTTATGTTCTATTCTTACACCTAGCGCAAACGGTTTCTGTGTCATTTCTACACCGTTGTTATATAACATTTCAAATGTGTCTCTTGCACTGTGACCAATTGCCAGAATACAAAGGTTTGTCTCAATTACTTTTTTGCTACTTAAAATAACCCTGCTAAGTTTACCATTTTCACATTCAAAGCCTTCAAACCTTGTATCAAAGTAAAACTTACCACCTTTTTCCTTGATAAATTCTCTCATGTTTTTTACAACATTTTTCAATACATCTGTTCCAATATGTGGCTTGGCTTCATATAGAATCTTTTCGTCTGCACCAAATTTAACAAAAGTTTCAAGAACAAATTTTATTCGGTTTTGTTTATCTTTAATGCCTGTGTTTAATTTACCATCAGAAAAGGTTCCGGCTCCCCCCTCACCAAAT
>OGZZ01002207.1_pt1 | contig 12919 bp, 10 predicted proteins | sample 1577021 | NCBI WGS metagenome assembly OGZZ01 (sample SAMEA3541526, study PRJEB24748) | human gut metagenome | biome: human gut; feature: human-associated habitat; material: faeces | place: China | collected 2012
GGCATTACCCATGTATTCGGCAATCTGCTTCCGGGTGACAAGGTGGCCAAGGTGGAGCAGCTACTGGCAGAAAAACCAGAGGGAAAGACCCTGGCTTTTGTGGGTGACGGCATCAATGATGCTCCGGTTCTGGCCCGCGCGGATGTAGGCATTGCCATGGGCGGTATCGGTTCTGACGCAGCCGTTGAGGCTGCGGATGTGGTCATCATGGATGATGAACCGTCCAAGATCGTGGATGCGATCTGCATTGCCAGAAAGACGGTGCGTATCGTAAAGCAGAACATCATCTTTGCGATTGCGGTCAAGATCACGGTTCTGATCCTGGTAGCATTTGGCTGCGCGACTATGTGGGCGGCAGTGTTTGGAGATGTCGGAGTTTCTGTGCTGGCCATCCTGAATGCGATCCGTGCACTGAGCTATAAAAAATAACAATTACAAAACAAATAATAATAAACGACAATCAGAAGATGGCTGATAAAGCCTAAAAAACTGGCTTTTCCAGTTAGTACTGATTGTCGTTATTTTTTGTAGTGCAGACAATAGAAGTTCCGGGGCGGTATACAGAACAGGCATTTTTATATTCTGTTTTGTTTTGTAACATTATATGTATAAGTGTAAATATCACCGTTATAATAAGTTTCGATATATTCATAAGGATGCAAATATCCATCAATATGAGTATATGTGATGTGGGCCGAACAGAGCAACGCAATGTTATTGGCTGCTAGAAGTTCTTTTTGCCGGTCTGTTGGAAGCGTTGCTTTCAGTTCCAGTTGTTTTAATTCACGTTCCAGCCCAAGTGAATCAACAAATTCATAAAAGGATGCATTCAGACAATCGACATTGATGGCAGGAATGATTTTGGCCGAAACATAGGTGTAGCTGATTGCGATGGGCTTATCATTTCCTGTGCGTAAACGGACAAAATAATGAATGAAATCATTTCCGCTCAGTTCCAGCTTTTTGGCAATTGTAGGGATATCATCGGCACGGAGCAGCTCGTAGGATAAAAGCCTGGCCCCTGCTTTCACTCCAATGCTCTTCATATCCTCTGTGAAACTGGAACCGGTGCCGAGATTTTCTTTTTGAATATGTGGGGCAGTAACGAAGCTGCCGCGACCTGGAATTCGTTCAATATATCCGAGTGTGCTCAGATGGTTTAATGCTTTATTGATGGTCATTCGGGAAAAATTAAAACGTTGGCAAAGCTGTTCTTCTGTCATAATCTGATCGCCAATCTGCAAATTCTTTCTGGAAATTTCCTGCTTGATATAATCTTCAACCTGTTTGTATTTTGCTGTTTTCTGCATAACATCACATTCCTTTTGTCTGTTCATTGATATTGATCTATACATATAGTCAGTATATCACATTTAGTAAAGAAAATGAAGTTTGAATATGAAATATATTAGAAAATACCGATAAAAATATATACAAATAAACGAGGAAAGTATTGATTTTATCAAAATAATGTAGTAATATATGTATATACAAAGTATAAAACGACGAATAATAGAAAAGATATTTGCAAAAACGCAACAAAATGAACAGGAGGAAATTATGGAGACACCAAGCATGATTGGTTATATTCAGGACCAGGGGCGTGCCTTGAAGGGCCCATTTGAAAACAGAGCAGTTTATTGTAATCCGTTTTGTCAAATTTTTCAGGAACGTGATATTCGGAAAATCTATCTTCTGGGTTCTGGAACCAGTTACAATGCCGCAACGGCAATTAAACAGTATCTGGAAATGTATCTTCCTGTGGAAGCAGAAGTGATGATTCCTACAGTATTTACGAACCACGCGAAAATTAATCAAAATTGTATATACAATCAAGACGAGATATTGGTGGTCGGTATTTCTCAGTCAGGCACCAGCGTATCAACCATTGAGGCCATGAAAAAGGCGAAACAGGAAGGGTACTATACAGTTGCCATCACTGAGGCAACAGAAAGTCTGATTACCAGAGAGGTCGATCGAGTTGTAAAGCTGACGTGCGGAAAGGAAGAAATTCCGGTTGAGACGAGAGGATATAGTGTAACATTGCTTCAAGGGTATCTGACAGCATTGGAAGTTGCACATTCCAGAAAAAAACTGGATGATACAGATTTCGAATTGCGGATCACCAGAACAGCAGAATTTCTGGAACATTATCCGGAAATTATGGAGCAGACAGAGAAATGGTATTTGGCAAATCAGAAAGAGCTTCTTAACATGAGAAAGGGCTGTGTTGCCGCCTATGGCCTGAATTACTGTACGGCCATTGAGGCAGAACTGAAGCTGTTTGAGACGTTTAAACATCCAGTACGTGGATATGAAATGGAAGAAATGATCCATGGTCCACAGATGGCATTTGATGAAGATACTTATGTTTTTCTTGTCGCCTCCGAAGAAAAAGAATTGTCTGGCCGGAGAGGAACAGCTTTTCGCTGTCCACATAGGGCTGCTCAGCTGCCCATGCAAAGATATCCTGTGTATCGGTGTGCAGGCCGTCGAAGCTCATATCCTCGAACTCGCCGTCGCTCTCGCCGTTGCCGTAGAAATCGAACCGGGCGCTGCCGATGCCCTGCGCTGCCAGAGCGCGGGACAGGTGGGTGTACATGGACTTGTAGCCGCTGCAGCTGCCGGCAAAGCCGTGCAGATGCACCACAAAGGGTACCTTGCCCTCGGTGTCGGGCAGGGTCACGATGCCGCGCAGGGTGTGGCCATTGCGGTTTTTAAACTGGACCTGTAAAATCTTCATGGTTTACTTGCTCTCCTTTGCGGCGCGGCGAGTCTTCAGCTCGGTCAGCATCTCGGCAGTCTTCTGCTTGGTCAGGGGGTAGACGAAGAACAGGATGGCAACTGCAATGCCGTAGCCCAGGAAGTAGACGCCGGTGTAGCTCTTCCAGATGGCGTTCACAACGCCTGCGGTCTGCACAGCGCCTGCGGTCACGTTGTAGCCAATGGCACCCAGCACAAAGCTGGACAGGCTGCCGGAAATGGCGCTTGCAAGCTTGCGGAAGAAGGAGTAGGTGGAGTAGACGATGCCCTCGTTGCGCTCGCCGGTCTGCAGCTCATGGTAGTCGATGGCGTCGTTGACCATGGCCCAGATCAGCACCTGCATGCCGGAAGCGCCCAGATAGCAGATACCGTTGATGACGATGAAGGCCACGGGGTTGTGGACGGGGAAGAAGAACAGGATGCCAAACACGATGGCGGCAAAGCCGGCGCCCATGCAGCACCACTCCTTCTTGCCGAACTTGTTGGCCAGAGGCTGGGTGATGGCAAAGGACAGCACAGCGTACAGAACGCTCAGCATACCGGAGACAGCCTGAATTTTAACGTTACCGAAGAAGTCCTTATACAGGTAGGTGTTCAGGCCGTTGACCACGGAAGCACCAATCATACCGGTCAGGCTGAAGAACATAACGCCCAGCAGAGCCTTATTGTGAGAGATCTCCTTGAGCACGTGCAGGTAGTTCAGCTTTTCGCCCTGCGGACGCTCGGGCACTTCCACGCGCTCCTTGCACCACACGCAGGTGATCTGCAGGCACAGCAGACCCAGCATAGCGCAGATGCAGGCCAGCATCAGGAAGCGGCCGGCCACGGGCTTGTTGTCCACATACAGGAACAGGGGGCCGATCATGACCATGACGGTCATGAAGATGGTGCCGCCAAGGCTGCGGTAGCGGGACAGTGCGGTGCGCTGGCTGACATCATCGGTCATCACGCTGGACAGGGTGCCGAAGGGCACGTTGACGCAGGTGTACAGCGCCTCGTACAGAACGTAGGTGACGAACATGTAGGCCAGACGCAGGCCGTAGTTGATGTTGCCCACATTGACAAAGCCCAGTATGCACAGCACTGCCATGGGGAAGGAGAAGGCGCGGATCCAAGGGATGAACTTGCCGCCCTTGGTGGCCTTGCGGGAGTCCACGATCGCGCCGATGATGGGGTCGTTCACGGCGTCCCAGATCTTGGTGACCAGCAGCAGGATACCCACATGGAAGGGGTTGACCTGCAGGATCAAGGTGTAGAAGATCGACAGATACATGGCACGGTACTGCTCAGTAAAGCAGCAGCCCAGATCGCCCAGTGTATAGCCGATCTTGTCCTTCATGGAGAAGGGTCGGACGGTCTTTTTCTGGTCCATTGTGTTTTATCCTCCTTAAAAACAGTGAAACCACGAGACTTTTCGCACAAGTCTCTTTTCTACGCTTTGCATTATACGTTAATTTTACATCAATACATATCCAAAAAATGATTGAAAACTATCACAAATTGATGTATTATGCAATTATAACAGTTGTACTTTTCTGTTGTGTACAACAAACTGTCGCACATGACAGTTTCACGGAGGTTTTTTTGGTGAACTATACAGTCAAGCGTTATTTTTTTGAGCAGAGCGCCGTCCGGGAATTCTATTCCGGCGCGTATTATGATTTGTTTCTGGTCATGCGGGGCAGCGGCGTGTTCCGGTGCAGCGAGGTGGTGCTGCCCGCACAGCAGCAGAATCTCATCATCTTCAAGCCCGGTCAGGGCGGCAGACTGGAATACGCCGGTGCTTACGGCCCGCTGGAACTTATTCGGGTGCAGCTGTCCCCCCAGACGCTGGCGCAGCTTTCGGACGCGGACACCGACCTTGAAAAAAGCTTCAACGTGGTGCCCTTCCGGCAGGTAGCCGTCCGCCCGGACAGCCAGATCTATATGCTGCTGAAAAACCTTGCCCGGAAGCTGCTGATGCTCCCGCAGGAGCGCACCCAGTTCGGTGCAGCGGTATTCGAGCACGGTATTCTGCAAATGTTCGTGGTGCTGGCGCTGCGTGCCTGCATCCATGCAGAGTTCCACACCGCATCGGTCAGCCGCCACCACCTGATGCTGGACGAGGTGTTTTTGTTTATTCAGGCGCACCTTACCGAGGAGCTGACGCTGGAACGGCTGGAGAAGGAGTTTTTCGTTTCCCGGGAACATATTGCCCGGGAATTCAAACGCCAGACCGGGCAGACGGTGCACCGCTATATCGTAAAGGCGCGGTTAGACCGCTGCTGCACCCTCATCGAGCAGGGGCTGCCCATCACCGAGGTGTACAAGACCAGCGGCTTTGGCGGTTACAACCACTTTTTCCGCGCCTTTAAAAAGGAGTACGGCATGACCCCCAAGGAGTACTTCCAAACCACCCGGCAGGACGCCCGGGGATGAATTTTGCAAAAGCAGCGCCGTCTGCGCCTGTGAAAAAAGCCGCCCGGGAAAATCCGCAGATCCTCCCGGGCGGCTTGCTTATCCTATTTTTTCTTTTACTTGCGGCGGGTGAGGCAGTTCAGCGCCATCACAACCAGCACGAGAAAGCCGATGACCAGCAGGATACCGGTCATGCCGATGAGCATCATGGGCAGGGTGGTCATCCAGGAAGAAAGATGAAGCATAAAGGCACCTCCGTTAAGCCATCAGGGAAAGGATCAGTCCGCCGGCAAGGACGGATGCGATCTGCCCGGAAACGTTGACGCTGATGGAATACATCAGCAGGAAATTCTGGTTGTCCTCGGCCAGACCCATCTTGTTGACCACGCGTCCGCTCATGGGAAAGGCCGAAATGCCTGCCGCGCCGATCATAGGGTTCAGCTTTTTGCCCTCGGGCAGGAACAGGTTCAGCAGCTTGGCGAACAGCACGCCGCCAGCGGTATCAAAGATAAAGGCCACAAGACCCAGCGCCATGATGAGCAAAGTATCCGGCCGGACGAACTTGTCGGCGGTCATCTGCCCGGCAACGGTCAGACCCAGCAGCAGGGTGATGAGGTTTGCCAGTACGTTCTGGGCGGTCTCGCTCAGGGAGTTCAGCACCCCGCATTCCCGCAGCAGGTTGCCGAACATCAAAAAGCCCACCAGCGCCACGCTGGCCGGAGCCACCAGACCGGCGACCACCGTGACCACAACAGGGAACAGGATCTTGGTCAGCTGGGTGACGTTGCCTTTTTCGTAGGGCATACGGATGCGGCGCTCCTTCTGGGTGGTCAGCAGCCGGATGACCGGCGGCTGCACGATGGGCACCAGTGCCATGTAGCTGTAAGCTGCCACCATAATAGCGCCCAGATACTGGGATTTCAGGGTGTTTGCCACAAAAATGGCGGTGGGGCCGTCCGCTGCGCCGATGACAGCAATGGACGCGGCGTCCTTCATATCAAAGAAGAACCCGGCCAGAAACAGGGTGAAAAAGATGCCAAACTGTGCTGCTGCGCCAAACAGCATGAGCCACGGCTTTTCCAGCAGCGGGCCAAAATCGATCATGGCACCAATGCCGATGAACAGCAGCAGCGGGAACAGCTCGTTGGACATCCCTGCCTCGAACAGGGCAGAGATGGGGCCAACGGTGTCTCCCTGCGTGATGGCACCGGATGCGGGAAGATTGACCAGAATGGCACCGAACCCCATGGGCAGCAGCAGACTGGGCTCCATCTTTTTGACGATGGCAAGGTAAATGAGCAGGGCACCGATGCCCCACATGACCACCATCTGCCATGTCAGCGCCCCGAAGTTTGAAAAGAGCGCGGCGAATGTGTTCCAGAAATTCATATTGTTTTTCTGCCTCCTTTTGTTCTGATGCTGCGGCAAGAAAAAAGAGACCCTTGCCACAGCGTAAAATCTGTGACAAAAGTCTCAAGCGAACACATGACATCGGGCATTGCTGCCGTGATGACGCTGCCATGCAGCGGCCTGCCGGAAAAAACTTGACCGGCAGACTGCCCTTTACTCCCCTTTATCATTTTTATTGATACCAGAAACTGCCGCTTCTGTCAAGGGGGAAAATGCGGTTTTGCGCAAAAATCCAACCGTGAAAAGGCCAACCGGGAAAATCCGCAGATTTTCCCGGTTGGCAAACTATAACTGTTTTTTCGCTTTAAATCGTCAGCCCACCACCGGTACATCCAGCCCGAACTCCTGCGGGCGGAAGCGGGGACAGACGTTCTCGGTGATGCAGATGACCGAAGCGGCAAGACGGCTGCCGATCTCGCAGGATTCTGCCAGCGTTTTGCCGTAGGTCAGGCCGATGACCGTGCCGGCAAAGAAGGCGTCGCCTGCGCCGGTGGTGTCCATGACATCCACCTTTTTGGCGGGTACGATGCCGCAGTCACCGTCCGCACAGGCGTATACCGCGCCCTGCCCGCCCATGGTCACCACCATGCTGGGAATGTTGGCGCTGCGCACGTTGCCCGTGAGCACCCGGCACATCTCGTCCGGGGAAAGGTGGTCGTAGTCGTCCGAGAACAGCAGCCCGGCCTCCTGCTGGTTGCAGACGAAACAATCGATCTGCTGCAAAAAATCCCGCCGCTCCATGGCGATGCTCATGTTGGAGACCACGGCAAACACCTTTTTGCCGTACTTTTTAGCGTAGCGCAGGGTCTGCTTCACCGTCTCTTTTTCAAGGTCCAGTTCCAGCGCAATGGAATCGCAGTCTGCAAAAATGGCGTCGCCCTGCTCCTGTAATAGGCCGGTCAGTGGGGTGGTGTCCGGCCGCTTGGAGATGGCGGCGTGCACATCGCCGTCGTTGTCAAAAATGGCCAGCCATGTGCCCATGCCGTCCGGCTTTTTCTGGATAAAGCGGGTGTTGACCTTGTGCCTTGCCAGCTTGTCGATGACGTCCTGTCCCATGCCGGTGTCATCCACCAGACCCACAAAGGTGGGGCGCAGCTCCACGTTGGCAATATCCTCCACCACGTTGCGGCTCACACCGCCGTGTACCTGCTCGATGCGTCCGGCGTTGCGCCCGCCGGCGATATAGGTGGAAAGGGGATAGCCCTTGATATCCACAAAAACAGCTCCGATGACTACGATGCCCATAAACGATAAACCTTTCTGACTTCAGTTGATTTTACCTGTATTATACAGGAAGCAGACAAAAGATGCTATCCCTTTGCCGTTTTTTGCGGAAAAATATCTCTCGGTCACGCCCCCTTTCCGTGAAAAAGGGCTTCCGAAAAGTCCGCAGACTTTTCGGAAGCCCAAATAAAAAATAATTCTTCCTCTTACATCGCCGTGCGGGCGGTGCGCACCAGATACTCCATGGCCTGTACCGGGTACTGCCCGGCGGCAGTCTCGCCGGTGAGCATCAGGCTGGATGCGCCGTCCAGTACGGCGTTGTAGATGTCGCTCACCTCGGCGCGGGTGGGTACAGCCCGGGTGTGCATGCTGTCCAGCATTTGGGTCACCACCATAAAGGGCACCCCGGCTGCCCGGCAGGCGGCAGAAAGCTGCTTCTGGCAGCGGGGCAGCTCCCATAGGGGCATCGCGTTGCCAAGGTCGCCCCGGGCAATGACCACCTCGTCCACCAGCGGCAAAAACTCCGGCAGCGCCTGCACGCCCGCAAGGTTTTCAATTTTGGCAAGGATCTTCAGCTGCGGTGCACCGGCTTCTGCCAGTGCCTGCCGCAGGTTGCGGATGTCCGCAGCGCCGCGCACAAAGGGCAGCATGACCCCGGTAACGCCGCAATCGGCGGCGATGGCAAGGTTCTCCTTGTCCTCGGCGGTCAGGGTGGGCATTTGGATGTCTGCCCCCGGTGCTGCCAGACTTTTGCGGCTTTGCAGCACTCCGCCCCGCATTACGGTGCACACAAGAGCATCCGGTTCCGCGGTGTCCACCCGCGCCAGCAGCTTGCCGTCATCCAGCAGCAACTCCTGCCCGGGCTGCACACCCTGCACCAGCGCGGTAGGGCAGGGGATGCCTTGCACGCCCAGACGCACGGTCTGCCCGGCGGTCAGGGACAGCGGCTGCGGCAGACGGCCGATGCGTAATTCCGGCCCCTGCAAATCAATGAGCAGCTTTTTGACCCCGGCTTTATGCAGCATCACCAGCCAGTCCTTGTGCGCTGCCAGCGGCCCGTGAGAAAGATTCATGCGGATGCCGGTCATACCGGCTTCCACCATCTGCTGCAAAAGCTTTACATCGGCACAGGCAGGGCCGATGGTTCCGTAAAAATCCATAATTCCTCCTGCAATTCACGTTTTCTTTCTATTGTAGCATGACCGCGCTGCAAAAGATAGCCCGGCGGCGCACAAAAAAACACCGGAAGCTGATGCAAAGCCTCCGGTGTCTTTTTATGATGCCTTATGGGGTTTACTGCTACACTTTGCACCGCCTGCGTTCAGTACAAAGCTTACAGCTCCCTCTATTTTTAAAGGTTGTACTTAGTTTACAGCATTTCAGGCATTTCGTCAAGGGCATTTTCCAGCTTTTGCCGGGAAAAACTGGAATATCACAACATTATCACAACTGCAGCTGGTGGTAGCACACGCCCTCCATGGTCTTCCAACAGGCGGTGCTTCCCTCCAAGGTCATGTAGCTGTGGGCGGTGCTTTCCTTGGGCAGGCTTACAGATCCGGGGTTCAGGTAAAGGTTCCCCTGCCCGAAGTTTGTCCATGCGGGCACATGGGTGTGGCCGTGGAGCAGAATGTCCCCCGGGGCAAGGGGCGGCAGATGGTTCAGGTTGAACACATGGCCGTGGGTAACGTAGACCAGCCGCTGCCCCACCGGCAGCACGGCATAATCTGCCAGTACCGGGAAATTGAGCACCATCTGGTCTACCTCGGCGTCGCAGTTGCCCCGCACGCACAGCAGCTTGGGCGCAAGGCTGTTCAGCAGCGGGATGACCTGCTTGGGGGCGTAATCCCGGGGCAGGTCGTTGCGGGGGCCGTGGTAGAGCAGGTCTCCCAGAAACAGCAGGCGGTCGGCCTGCTCCCGTTCAAAGGCCTGCTGCAGCTGCTGCGCATAATAATAGGAACCGTGCAGGTCTGATGCGATCATCCATTTCATATACAATGCCCTCCCTCAGAGCCGGTTTGCCTTATTGTAGCGCCTGCTGTAAAAATGGTCAAGTGATCACAAAAGTCATACTTTTGCACCAAAACCCCTTGACACGCCGCTGAGGATGTGGTATTCTGCTAAAGTTGCAGCCCGCAAATGCGCAGGCTGCATATCGCGGACAGCTGCCGCGATCATAAAAACCGTGTGGATTTTTACAGCAACATTGCTACTTTTCGCCACACAATGACCTCACAAGGGTCATTGTGTGGCTTTTTTGTGCGCCGGAAACCGGCTACAGGCCGGTGCTGCGCCTTCCACGCTTTGAACTTTTACAGATAGCAGGTGAATTTTTTCAATGAACGAAACTTTTATGAAGGAGAAGCCGGTGCTGCCGCTGTTGCTCTCGATGGCACTGCCCAACGTGGTCTCCATGCTGGTGAACAGCCTCTACAACATCGTGGACAGCCTGTTTGTGGCGCGCATCAGCGAGGACGCCATGACCGCGTTAAGTCTGGTGTTCCCCATCCAGAACTTTTCCAACGCCATTGCCATCGGCTTTGGCATCGGCATCAATGCCATGATCGCGCTGTATCTGGGCGCGGGCGACCGCGAAAAGGCCGAGATAGCTGCCACCCACGGTTTTGTGCTCAGCCTTGTGCACGGCGTGGTGATGATGGCGGTCAGCATCGCCATCATGCCCGGCTTTCTGCGCCGCTTTACGCAGGACGAGACGCTGATCGCCGCCGGCATCACCTACTCTACCATTGTGTTCCTGTTTTTGGTCGTGAACATGGTCTCGCTGGCCTTTGAAAAGATCTTTCAGGCGGTGGGCCGCATGAAGGTGTCCATGGTCGCCCTCATCACCGGCTGCGTGTGCAATATTTTGCTGGACCCGGTGCTCATCTTCGGGCTTGGGCCGGTGCCTGCCATGGGCATTGCGGGCGCGGCACTGGCTACCGGCATCGGTCAGGTGCTCAGCGTGGTGGTCTACCTTGTGGTCTACCTGCGCACCGAGCTGCCGGTGCGGCTGCGCCGCAGCTGTCTGCGCCCGGACGCGGCGTTGGACGGCAGACTGTACGCCATCGGCGTTCCGGCCATCCTGAATCTGGCACTGCCTTCACTGCTGGTCACCTTCCTTAACGGGCTGCTGGCAGCTTTCTCCCAGAGCTATGTGGTGGTGCTGGGCATCTATTATAAATTGCAGACCTTTTTGTATCTGCCCGCCAACGGTTTCGTGCAGGGCATGCGCCCCCTCATTGGCTATAACTACGGTGCGCGGGAGCACGCCCGGGTGAAAAAGCTGTTCCAGCTGACCCTGCTCATGAGCGCAGCCATCATGGCGGCGGGCACTGTCATCTGTCAGGTTGCCTCCGGGCAGCTGATGGGGCTGTTCACCCAGAACCCCGAAACCATCGCCGCCGGGCGGACTGCCTTGCGCATCATCAGCATCGGCTTTGTCATCTCGGCGGTCTCAACAACCGTCTCCGGTGCGCTTGAGGGTCTTGGCAAGGGCACAGAATCTCTGGTCATTTCGTTGTGCCGGTATGTCGTTTTCATCATGCCGCTGGCTGCGCTGCTGTGTAACTGGCTGGGCGCAGACGGCGCATGGCACGCCTTTTGGCTTACCGAGGTGCTGGCGGCAGTGGTCTCCGGTGCGGTCTACCGCCGGGCGGTCACACATAAAAAATAAGAATTTCTGATAGGGGCGTTTCATAACGTCCCTATTTTTCATTGACACTACGGGAAAAGTACGGTAAAATAATTTTCGTGTTTTGACAAAAACTGTCAGTGCGCAAGATATTACAGAGGATGTGGAAGTATATGATCGAGACCATTGCCGCCGTCAATCAGGCGGTGAACAGCTTTATCTGGGGCATCCCCGCCATGGTATGCATCATTGGCGTGGGGCTGCTGCTCAGTGTCCGCACGGGCTTTTTGCAGATCCGCAAATTCCCCTACGCCATCCGCACCACCGTGGGCCGGATGTTCCGCAAGCGGGATGCTTCGGACGGTGCCATGACCCCCTTTCAGGCGGTGTGCACCGCGCTGGCGGGCACGGTGGGCACCGGCAACATTGCCGGTGTGGCGGGCGCTATCGCCATCGGCGGCCCGGGTGCCGTGTTTTGGATGTGGTGCTCTGCGCTGCTGGGGATGTGCACCAAGTTTGCCGAGGTGACGCTGGCCGTGCATTTCCGGGAGCGCAGCGACACCGGCGAGTGGGTGGGCGGCCCGATGTACTATATTAAAAACGGCCTTGGCCGCCGCTGGCAGTTTCTGGCCGTGCTGTACGCGCTGTTCGGCGTGCTGACCGTGTTCGGTACCGGCAACGCAACGCAGGTGAATACCATCGTGGCAGCAGTGGATACCGCCCTGCTGGAGTACGGGCTGGTGGGCGGCAGCTTTCTGCCCACCCTCAACCTCATCGTGGGCATCCTTGTGGCGGTGCTGGTGGCGCTGGTGCTGCTGGGTGGTATCAAGCGCATTGGCAGCGTGAGCGAGAAGCTGGTGCCCTTTATGGCACTGTTCTATATTGTGCTGTCGGTGGGCGTGGTGGTGCTCAACTTCTCCCGCCTGCCCTATGTGCTGGAATCCATCGTAGCGGGTGCGTTCAACCCCGCTGCCTTTACCGGCGGCACCATTGGCAGTCTGTTCGTCAGTATGCAAAAGGGCGTTTCCCGCGGCATCTTTTCCAACGAGGCCGGTCTTGGCACCGGCTCTATCGCCCATGCCTGCGCCGACACCAAAAAGCCGGTCAAGCAGGGCATGTTCGGTATTTTTGAGGTGTTTGCCGATACCATCGTCATCTGCACCCTGACCGCGCTGGTCATCCTGTGCAGCGGCACCCCGGTCAGCTACGGCGCAGCGGCGGGTGCTGAGCTGACCATCTCCGGCTTTACCACCACCTACGGCGGCTGGGCGTCTATCTTTACTGCCGTGGCGCTGTGCTGCTTTGCCTTTTCCACCATCATCGGCTGGGGTCTGTACGGCTCCCGCTTTCTGGTGTTCCTGTGCAAGAGCAACAAGGTGGCGCGCCCCTTCTTTGTGGTGTATGCTCTGGTAGCCATTCTGGGCGCTACCATGGATCTTGGTCTGCTGTGGAGCATCGCCGACACCTTCAACGGCCTGATGAGCATCCCCAACCTCA
>OGZZ01002213.1_pt1 | contig 12885 bp, 13 predicted proteins | sample 1577021 | NCBI WGS metagenome assembly OGZZ01 (sample SAMEA3541526, study PRJEB24748) | human gut metagenome | biome: human gut; feature: human-associated habitat; material: faeces | place: China | collected 2012
GTTAAAGTCTCCGTGATCGCGATATTCATTCCCGGCTGGATCCTGGAGCTGATTTCCGGTCTGGAAAGCTGTTCTCTCACAACTCCGGGAATCTGCTCCGGCTCAATCCGGTCTTTCTTAAAACTCTGCTCCGCCCGGAACATTTTGGGGATTGGAATATCCTTCAACAGATTTGAGAGACTTCCGCCTTTTACTGGTTCCATATGATATTGCCTCCTGTATTCATTGTTATTTCATCTAACTCTCTCTATTTACTATATCAGCGCCCATTTAAAAAGTAAATTTAAACTTTTTTGTCTTTCCTTTAGTTTTTCTAAATGTTATACTAAAATCATCACGAAATCCGGATCAGAGGAGCTCCGTATGAATTTAAAAGAAATCGAATATATCGTTACTCTTGCAGAAGAAGGAAAGCTGGCTCGCGCCGCGCAAAGACTTTTTATCACCCCATCCGCACTGACCCAGCAGGTCAGCAATCTGGAGCACGAGATCGGTCTTCCGCTTTTTGAGCGTTCCCGAAGCGGCTGGTCTCCCACCAGGGCCGGTCAGATCTACTTAAGCTCTGCCCGCCAGATCCTGCAAATTCGCCAGGAAACCGATCGCAGGCTTCAGGATCTGTCTGACTCCCAGAAAGGAAATTTAAGTATTGGTGTTACTTCTGAACATGGAACCACAACCTTCACCCATATTTATCCGGCCTTTCACAAACAGTTTCCGGAAGTGACCATCAATATCTACGAGGCCAATGTACGCGCCCAGCAGCAGATGATCCATACCGGCAAGCTGGATCTCGGGATCCTGACACTTTCAGAAGAACAACAGACTGAGGATCTTTATATCCCTCTGGCTCAGGAAGAAATCCTTCTTGCCATTCCCAGTCTACATCCGGCCTGCGGCAAGGCTGTCCCAACTGAGAAAAGCCCCTATCCGGAGCTGGATCCCAATCTGGTCCGGTATGAACCATTTGCCATGATGTATAAAGAATCTACCATGTATGAAATGATCTGCCAGGCATTCCGGATATACGGTTTTTATCCGGAAACCCTGTTTTTCGCACAGCGTTCTGCCACAACACTGGAAATGGTGTCTGCCGGAATCTGCTGCAGCGTAGTTCCAAGCTATTTTGCTGCCAGCAGCCATCCACATATTTTTGAACATGTTTCCTACTTTTCTTTTCCCTCACATCCGGTCTGGAATATCTGTGCCAGCCGGAAAAAGGGAAGCTACCTCTCAACGGCAGCAGACTGTTTCATCCAGCTGGCCCAGGAATACTGGGGAGAGCTTATCCTGTGAAAGCTTTTTACTTTCTCCCTCATTTAGGGTATAATAAAAAGCAGCTCATGAATTGCACAACGTACAAATGGAGGTTTTCTTTTGGATGTCAAATACTTAAACTATATTCTGGCCATTGCCAACCGGCACAACATGACAAAAGCAGCAGAAGACTTGTTTGTCTCTCAGTCCTCCCTGAGCCAGTATCTTTCCAGACTGGAGCAGGAACTCGGCACACCTCTTTTTATCCGGTCAAAAGGTGAGTTGAGCCTGACGTCTGCCGGTGTGCTGTATGTAGAAGCTGCCCAGAAGGTTGTAAAGATCCAGAAGGATCTGTATCAGAACATTGCGGCACTGAGCCAGAAAGGTCGTATCCGTGTCGGAGTCACCTCGAACTGGGGACTTCGCATGCTGACCGAGATTATCCCGTTATTCCGGGAACAGTATCCGGGAATCACCATTGAAATTACAGAAACAAGCCTGCCGGCCTTCAAAAAAGCACTGACTGAAGGCACTCTGGATGTTGGCCTGGCCTCTGAGGTAAGCACTGTTCCCTACGGCAGCCTTGTGCAGGTGCTTCGCGAGGAAGAAGTATTCCTTGCCATATCCATGTTTCACCCGTACGCGCTGACGCATCCGTCCGGAACTCCGATCACCGCAGAGGAAGTAAAAACAAACTTTGCAGACGACAGCCTTTTATTATCCAAAAAGGGGGCCTCCCTGCGCATGATTGGCGACCAATTCTTCGACTCCTGCGGCTTTGAGCCTGTTGCCGTGTGTGAGACCAACAACATTTCCGCCACACGCAGTATGGTAGCCCAGAATGCCGGTGTCGCATTTATATCCGAATCCTGCTCTGTCAACCGCAACCACATTGCCTACTACCCGCTCTCCCCGGCCATGAAGCGCTTAAATCTCGTAGTACGCCAGAAGGACTGGGTGTTAAACGAGCCGGAACAAGCCTTTATGGATCATATCTTAAATTATTTCAAACAGAATACCGAACACCCTTATCTGGCGGAGAAATATTCTATTTCTTTCTGACAGTAAAAGGAGCCGCAAAAGCGGCTCCTTTCGACAAAGCTTTCTCTTCTGTTATTCTGCTTCCACCGTTCTGGTCACAATGACATTGCTTCCCAGTCCCAGCACATTTTCAATCACGACCTCGCCTTCATGAACCGGCGCGGTGCGTTTCACTTTCCGGATCTCATTCATAACGTCAAAGATCTTAGCCTTCGGGATCGGCGCGCTTAAGCGGACGCTGGCCAGCGGCATCTCACCGCCCTCCACCAGAATGGAGGTTGCGATATTTCGCATCGGGTTTACCAGTTCCTGCTCGACATATTCATGACCGCGCTTGCACTTGTTTCCAGTGATGGAATACGGCGCTTCGCTGCCCTCCGCGGTAATCTCACAGCCCTGAGGGCACATAATACAGGTAAAGGTTCTTAACATACCACTCTCACCTCCAGGTTATCCTTCTCATTCAGTTCTTCCGGCTTTAAGGCGATCTGGATCATCTCTGCCGGGAGAGCCTTCGGAAACTTCTTCTGTTTTACCAGATGGTCCCCCTGCCACAGCTCTACGGTGCAGTTTCTCACCGGTTTTCTCATACGGAAGGACACCGTTACATTTCCGGTACCGCTGAAGCGGGCCGGGGTAAGCTGTCCTACCATACTGTCTCCCGTAATGGCAAGGCCGCAATCCGGAAGTGCTCCCTCTTTGATGTAGCGGGATGCTCCGTCTGCCAGCTCCTCTGCCTCCATGGAAACAAAGTCTACCAGATCATGTACGTGAAGCACGCTTCCTGCCGCGAATACGCCTGGAACAGTGGTCTGGAAGTTTTCATCTACGGACGCACCCTTGGTTCCATCATCCTGCTTTGCGCCGGCCATCCAGGTCAGCTCATTTTCCGGGATCAGGCCAACGGAAAGGATCAGGGTGTCACACGGATATTCCTTCTCAGTTCCCGGGATCGGCTGCAGCCTGTCATCCACCTCGGAGATGACTACACTCTCGAGACGGTCCACGCCGCGGATCTCCGTTACGGAATGGCTTAAATGCAGTGGAATTTGATAATCATTTAAGCACTGTTCAATATTTCGCGGCAGTCCGCTGGCATATGGCTGAATCTCAAACACGCCCAGTACCTTCGCCCCCTCCAGGGTCATACGTCTTGCCATGATCATGCCGATATCACCGGATCCAAGGATCACGACATTCTTTCCCGGCATGCGGTTCTTTAAATTGATATAAGCCTGAGCCACACCGGCAGTGTACACACCGGCCGGCCGGGTTCCCGGAGTGCTGATGGCTCCGCGGGTGCGCTCCCGGCAGCCCATAGCCAGGATCACAGCCTTTGCCTGGATCTCTAACAGTCCCTCCGGGGATGCCGCAAACACCTGCTTATCCGGTGTCAGCTCCAGCACGGTGGTATCAGTCATATACGGAATGCCCAGCGCTTTCACCTGCTTTGCAGCTTCGTCCATCGGCAGCGAGCGCACGCGCCCGCGCGCGTAAGGAATGAGGCAGTAGGTGCAGAAGTTCACGCACCCGTCCTCGACCTTGAGCATCGCGCGTGTGCGATTCACCATACCGCCCGCGGGCAGCACCTCAAAATCGCGCCGCTCCCAGACGTCGTCGACATCGACAATAGGCGTTTTGTCCTGTGCCGCGCGCTCCAAAAGGTCGATGAACTTCGCGCGGTCATTCGTGCCGGCGATGACGTCGAGCCCGAGCTTTTTGACGTCCTCGGGATGCGTCTGGGCGTAGCAGCCGCAGGCGGCGATGACCGCGCTCGGGTTGCGGCGCTGCGCCTGACGGAGCATCTGGCGCGACTTTTTGTCGCTCACCGCCGTGACCGAGCAGGTGTTGACAACGTAGGCGTCCGCCGTCTCCTCAAAATCCACCAGTGTATGTCCGCGGTGCAAAAGCTCCTGCTCGAGTGCCTGCGTTTCATATTGGTTCACCTTGCACCCGAGGGTGCAGATCGCAACTTTCATGTATGTTTGTATCCTTTTCCGCGATTTGGGCGGTAAAGTCCCGCTTTTTTCTGCCGTTTCCGACGCAAAGCGTCCGCCGCCCTTGCTTTTTTATTTTTATATTGTATAATCATTTGAGCATTCTGACAAGACCAAAGAAAGGATTTTCCCGATATGATCTATCTCGATCACGCGGCCACCACCCCCGTTCCCGAAGAGGTGGCGCATGCCGTTTACGATACGCTGGTTTCTGGCTGGGGCAACCCCAGCTCGCAATACCCCATCGGAAAGCAGGCGCGCGACGCTGTCGCCGCGGCGCGCGAGACGATTGCCGCCGCGCTCGGCTGCAAGAGTGAACAGTTCGTCTTCACCTCCTGCGGGTCGGAGAGCGACAACTGGGCCGTCCGCCTTGCCCTGCACCAGAACCGCCACGCCGGCAAGCACATCATCACGACCGCCGTGGAACACAGCGCGATTCTCGAGACCTGCAAGGCTCTCGAGCAGGAGGGCTACTCCGTCACGTACTTAAAGCCCGACAAGAACGGCGACATCACCGCCTCTCAGGTCGAAAGTGCACTGCGCGACGACACCGCGCTCGTCACGATGATGCTCGTCAACAACGAGACGGGCTGCATCTTCCCCGTGGCCGAGGTCGCGCAGCTTCTGAAAGCGAAAAAGTCCCGTGCCCTGCTGCACACCGACGCGGTGCAGGCCTTTTTGAAAATTCCGTTCCGCGCCGACACGCTGGGCGCGGACCTCATCTCCGTCAGCGCGCACAAGCTCGGCGCGCCCAAGGGTATCGGCGGCCTGTATTTGGGCGAGCGCATCCGCGCGCCCAAACCGCTGATCTTTGGCGGCGGGCAGGAGAGCGGCCTGCGCTCCGGCACAGAGGCCACGGGCCAGATCGCAGGCTTTGCCAAGGCGGTCGAGCTGCGCGCCGACCATCTCGATGAAAAGCTCGCCCACGTCGCCGCCATCAAGGCCTACGCCGAGGAAAAGCTCCTCGCGCTCGACGGCGTCGTCCGCATCGGCGACGGGACCGCGCCGCACATCCTGTCGATCTCGCTCGTCGGCTACCCGTCGGCGAATGTCGTTACGGAGCTCGGCGCACAGGGCATCTGCATCTCGGCAGGCTCCGCCTGCCATCGCGGGCAGCTGAGCCACGTCTACCGCGCGATGGGCCTTGACAAAAAGACCGCCGCGGGCGTGCTGCGTGTCAGCTTCAGCCCCGAGACGACGAAAGAAGAGATCGACGCACTCGTCTCCGCGCTCAAGGCGCACCGCGACACGCGCTTCCCCATGCTGTAATTCCACGATTCGAGGTTTTTATGTTCTCCTATCTTCACCAGCCCAAGGGCTTTTACAAGCATCTTTTTCTGCTGGCGCTGCCGGTCATCGTGCAGAATTTGATCACCACGTCGCTCGGCTTTCTCGATACGTTCATGGTGGGACTTCTCGGCAGCGATCAGATGTCCGCCGTCACGGTGGCGAACGTGCCAGTCTTCATCATCCAGCTCGTCGTCTTCGGCCTGCAAAGCGGCTCAAGCGTGCTCATCAGCCAATACTGGGGCCGCGGCGACCGCGAGAGCATCAACCGCGTCATGGGCATCGGCTTTATGATCGCGGGCGGCGTGAGCGTGCTGTTTGCCGCCATTCTGTGCGCGTTTCCCGCGCAGGTGCTCTACCTCATCACCGACAATCTGACACTCGTGGAGCTGGCCGAGCCGTACCTGCGCATCGTCGGCTTCTCCTACATTTTCAACTCGCTTTCCTCCATCTACATCGGCATGCAGCGCAGCATCGAAAATCCGCGCTTCGGCATGATCGTCTTCGCGATCTCGATGCTCTGCAACACGCTCGGCAACTATGTGCTGATCTTCGGCAAGCTCGGTCTGCCCGCGCTCGGCATCACGGGTGCGGCGGTAGCGACGCTTCTGTCCCGCGTGGTGGAGTTCGTCGTCGCGTTCTCCTACGCGTTCCGCTGCCGCACGATGCCGCTCATGAAGCACGCCATCCTCCGCCCCGGCATGGACATGCTGCGTAAATTCCTGCGCTACAGCGCGCCGGTGCTCATCAACGAGACGCTCTGGGGCACGGGCTTTTCGATGATCACGGTCATCATGGGCCACATGGCAAATAGCAGCGATCTCATCGCCGCCTACACGCTTGCGGGCAATATCGACAAACTGATGACCTCCGGCGTGTTCGGCATCGCGGCGGCGGTATCCGTCATCGTCGGCAAGGAGATCGGCACGGGCAACTTAAAGGGCGTTTACAACATTGGCCGCGCGCTGTGCTTCACGGCGTTCGCGTTCGGCATTGTGCTCGGCCTCGCCGAATACACGATGTTCGTGACGCTGATGCGCCCGTTCGTCATGCCGCTCTTCTCGCTCTCGGCGGTCGCCGAGCGGCTTTGCAGTGTGATGCTCATATGCTATGCCTGCGCCATCCCGCTGCACAGCTTTTCAACCACGATGGTCGTAGGCGTGCTGCGCGGCGGCGGCGATGTGAATGCCTCGCTCTTTATCGACAATGTTCCCCTCTGGTGCGGCACGCTGCCGATGATGTGTCTGCTCGGCCTTGTGCTCAAGGTGCCGAACGAGGTCTTCTGCCTCTGCCTGATGATCGAATATATCATCAAATCCCCCATCGGCCTTTACCGCCTGCACTCCGGCAAGTGGATCCACGACATCACCCGCATCGACGAATAACAAAAAAGCGGAAGGGCGCTGCCCTTCCGCTTTTCCATTCTCATTGTCAAGTTTTTACCGCGCGCTCCCGCCGCATTTCTCTCAGCACCGGCACGCTGACACACAGCGACGCCGCCACAAAGAACGCGATGCCGACCATGCGGTTCACGCTGATATGCTCGTGGTACACGACGACCGCCAGCGCCGTTGCCAGAATGGGCTTGACGAGATAAACGAACGACGCCTCCGTCGCAGAGGTGTACTCCGTGATCTTCGCCGTAAGCAGAAAGCCGATGGCCGCGCAGCCGATGCCGACATGGCACAAAAGCAGCGTCGTTTTGAGCGTAAAGCCCGTGAAAAACGGAATGCCCGCGAATATCTCCAGCCCCAGGCCGCTGTAAAGCGCACCGACCGCCGGAATCTCACCGAGCAGCAGCAGGAAAAGAAGCTCCAGACCGCCGATGAGCATGTTGAACGTCGTGATCACGAGCGCGCCGAGCCGCGGCAGACGCAGCTTGCAGAGCGTACCGTAAGTGGCAAACAGCAGCGTGGCGGTGATGATCTCCAAAAAGCCGCGCAGGCTGATCTCAAGGTGCGCGGGATTGAGGATGAAGAGAATGCCGACAAGTTCCACGCCGATGGCCAGCAGATGGTTCTTTTTCAGCGGCTCATGCAGGATGAAGTGCGCCAGCGCCACCGCGAACACAGGATTGCCCGAGTAGATAATCGATGTAGCTGAGGCGTCCATGTGCAGCACCGCCATCTGCAAAAGCGACATGTGCAGCGTCACCGTCAGAAAACCGAGCAGTGTGAAATAGCCCCAATCCGCCTTTGTAAGCTGGATATCCCGCTTTTTGAGGTCGTTCAGTGCAAAGGGCATCAGTGCAGCCGCGCCGAGCAGCACGCGCTCCACCGTCACCTGCATGGGCGCGAACGCGCCGCCGAGCGCCTTGAGCGCGACCTCGGTCGTGGAATAGAGCATGGCGGCCAGCAAAATATAGAGGTATCCCCGTTTGCGTTCTCTTGTCATCTTCGTCCTCCCCGTTCCGCCCGAAGCGGAACGGTATCATTCTATGCCGCTGCCTGCGAAAAAGCAAGAAATAGCATGCCGCGCGGGCAAAAAATGCCGCTCTGCAAAGCAGAGCGGCATTTTGACGATGCAGCGGGAAAATTACTTGGCAGTCTGCGCGGCCTTCTTACTCTCCCACTTGGTCACGCAGCAGGCGCAGGAGATATCGCCCGTGATGTTCAGGCAGGTACGGCCCATGTCGAAAAGACGGTCGATGCCGTAGATGATCATGATCATATCAACGGGGATGTTCATCGCCTCGAGCACCATAGCGAGCATGATCATGCCCGCGCCCGGCGTACCGGCGGTGCCGATGGAGGCAAGCGTCGCGGTGACGACGATCGTGACCATCTGGCCAAGGGTCAGCGTCATGCCGCAGCAGGTGGCAAGAAAGATGGTGGCGACGCACTGATAGATGGCGGTGCCGTCCATGTTGATCGTCGCGCCGAGGGGGATAACAAAGGAGGAAACGTCGCCCTCCGCGCCCAGCTCATCCGCGCACTCCTTGCTCAGGGGAATCGTGGCAGCAGAGGAGGTGGAGGTAAAGGCGAAAATCATCGCGGGGGATGCCTTCTCGAAGAAGGTGAAGGGGCTGATGCCCGCAAACGCCTTGGCAGAGAAAGAGTAGCAGAGGACTGCATGGACGATGTAGCCGAGGTACGCGCAGCCGAGCACCACGGCAAGAGAGCCGAGGATCTCAGGGCCCTGCGTGGCGACGACCCACGCCATCATCGTAAACACACCGATGGGGCTGAGGGCAATGATGAACGCCATCACGCGCTCGATGACCGCATAGAGCGTGGAGACCAGGTCCTTGGCAAGCTTGCCCTTTTCGCCCGCGGCAAGGATGCCGCCGCCGAACATCAGGGCGATCACGATGACCTGCAGCATGTTTGCGTCGGTGAAGGACTTCCACATGTTGCTCGGGAAGATGGCGACCAGGGTATCCATGAAGTTGGCGCTGGTGGCCTTATCCCAGACCGCGCCGTCCTCCAGCGCGAGCGTGGGGAACCAGCCTGCATTGTTGAAGAGGTTGGCAAACACCAGGCCGATGACGCAGGCGCAGGCCGTGGTGACAAGGAAGTAGGCGACCGTCTTCCAGCCGACGGAGCCGACCTTCTTCATATCGCCCATGGAGATGATGCCGTCGATCATCGACAGCAGCACGACGGGCACAACGATGAACTTGAGAAGATTGACGAAGATCGTGCCGAAGGGCTTTAAGTAGTTGGTGGTAAATTCGGGCTTACCGACAAAGTAGAAGATAAGACCGGCCGCAATACCGAGGATAAGCGCAATAACAATCTGCACCGGCAGGCTCATTTTTTTCTTTTCCATACAACACACACTCTCTTTTTAAAAAGTCCTCCATTTATAGGCGTTATCAATAGGAGGTATGGGTATTTTACATCATCAAAACAGTCTTGGCAAGTCCTTTGCAGGAAAAATTTCGTTTTGCTGCCCGCATTTTTGCACAAAAATGATGGATATCTTTCATGTAAATTGGTCAAAATTTCGGCTTGCAATCTTGCCTGCTTTCGGGTATTCTTGGTCAGACGACAACAAACGAACAGGAGGAACGACCCATGATGCTCTGCACCGCGCCGAAAAAGAAAAATTCTTCCGTTGGTATTGCTGTTTCCGTTTTTATTGATATTGTTTCTTTTGACCGGTAAGTTTTCTTACCGGTCTTATTTTTTGCCCGCACGGGGCCCAACCATGTTTATTCAAATGAGAATAAAAATAAGAAGAAAGCAAAGAGGGAAAATCACATGAAGAAAGAACTCGGACACGAAGCCATCTACGACGCCCGACAGCTGGGCACCCCCAGAATGCTGATCCTGGGCCTGCAGCACATGTTCGCCATGTTCGGCGCGACGGTGCTCGTCCCCATTCTGGTCCAGGGCTACGGCCTGCCGCTCTCCATCCAGACGACGCTGCTGTTCGCAGGTCTTGGCACGCTGCTGTTCCACGTATGCACCAAGTTCAAGGTCCCCGCGTTCCTCGGCTCCTCGTTCGCCTACCTCGGCGGCTTCTCCACGGTCGCGACGATGCCCGCCTACGAAGGTCTCGATCCCGAAACGAAGCTCGCCTACGCGCTCGGCGGCATCGTGATCGCAGGTCTCCTCTACCTCGTGCTCGCACTCCTCTTCAAGGTGCTCGGCGCGAAAAAGGTCATGCGTTACTTCCCCCCCATCGTCACGGGCCCGATGATCATCATGATCGGCCTGAACCTCTCCGGCTCCGCCATCAATAACGCCTCCACCTGCTGGTGGCTCGCCCTCGTCGCTATGGCCATCATCGTGGTCGCCAACATCTGGGGCAAGGGCATGGTCAAGATCATCCCCATCCTGCTCGGCGTCGTCGGCTCCTACATCGTCGCGGTCATCGCCGGTCAGGTCGACTTCTCCGGTGTGAGTGAAGCAAGCTTCCTTGGTTTCCAGCAGTTCGTCATCGCCAAATTCGACGTCTCCGCCATCCTGGTCATGGCCCCTATCGCCATCGCGGCCATGATGGAGCACATCGGTGATATCTCCGCCATCTCCTCCACCACCGGCAAGAACTTCATCGAAGACCCGGGCCTGCACCGCACGCTCGTCGGCGACGGTCTCGCCACCGCGTTCGCCGGCTTCTTCGGCGGCCCTGCCAACACCACCTACGGTGAGAACACCGGCGTGCTCGCCCTCTCCAAGGTCTACGACCCCCGCGTTGTCCGCCTCGCGGCCATCTACGCCATCATCCTGAGCTTCTCCCCCAAGTTTGACGCGCTCGTCAACTCCATCCCCGCGGCCATCGTCGGCGGCGTCAGCTTCATCCTCTACGGTATGATCTCCGCGGTCGGTGTGCGCAATATCGTGGAAAACCAGGTCGACCTCACCAAGTCCCGCAACCTGATCATCGCAGCGGTCATGTTCGTCAGCGGCCTCGGCTTCAGCTCGGTCGGCGGCATCACCTTCACCGTCGGCGGCGCGGCCGTCACCCTCTCCGGCCTCGCCATCGCGGCCCTGTGCGGTGTCATCCTGAACGCCATCCTCCCCGGCAACGACTACGAGTTCGGCGTCAGCGTCACGGGCGACAAGTCCGCCGACCTCGGCAGCTACTAAGAAGCAAATTTCAAAATCAAATCAAAAAGGAAGCGGCACGCGCCGCTTCCTTTTTTCGCTTCTTCGTGCTATACTCTATCCAAATCCTTTGCAGGAGGCATCATTCATGGAAAGCATCAAGCCCGGGCGCTACCGCCACTTCAAGGGCAAAGAATATGAGGTCCTCGGTGTCGCACGTCATTCAGAGACGGAGGAGGAGCTCGTCGTCTATCGCGCGCTGTACGGCGACTTTGGCCTCTGGGTGCGGCCCGTGAGCATGTGGAACGAGACTGTCGAGCGCGACGGCAAGACGTTCCGCCGCTTCACCTATATCGGCGAATGACGGGCTATACGCTGATTCGCGCCAAGCGCCGTACGATGTCCCTGCAATTGGACCGCGACGGAAATGCCGTCGTCCGCGCCCCCTACGGCGTCAAAAAAGAGTTCATCGACCGCTTTGTCGCCGAGCACGAGGACTGGCTTACCCGCGCCCGCGAAAAGCAGCAGGCGCGCCGCCTTGCCCATCCCGAGCCGACGGACGAGGAGCGCAAAGCGCTCATCGCGCGTGCGAAGGAATACCTCCCGATGCGCGTCGATTACTGGAGCGGCATCATGGGCCTCACGCCGACGGGCCTCAAGATCACGTCCGCGCGCACGCGCTTTGGCTCGTGCAGTGGGAAAAACAGCCTTTGCTTTTCCTGGCGGCTGATGCAGTATCCGCGCGAAGCCATCGACTATGTCGTCGTCCACGAGCTCGCGCACATCCGCCACCACGACCACTCCCCCGCGTTCTACGCGCTCATTGAGCGCTACATGCCCGACTGGCGCGAGCGGATGAAGCTGCTGAAAGAATAAAAAGAGACGCTCTGCAGGCGTCTCTTTTCATCATAATATGGTAGTCCGACCTTCTCTTACTTGTTGAGCTTCAGCCGGAAGTCCTCGCCTTCGGCGGCATACTCCACTTTATAACCCTGCTTTTCGGCAAAGCGGGTGGCGAGCCGGCGCGCGCCTTGAACTCCTTGCTCGCAACGCTCATGATGAACGCGCCGAGCACGAGGCCAATGATCTCAGGGCGGACATACTGCACCTTTGCCGCGCTGTGCAGGCCCACCGCGCCGGAAATATCGCGCAGAAAGCACGCGATGCAGAAGCCCATGTTCGTAGGGTTACCGAGCGCCGTTAAGATGAGCGCCGCAAGGCCCACTGCGGCGCCCGCAATAATGACGCCCAGATGTACTTTTTTATTTTCTCCAATTCTCCTTTTTTGATCGTTGACAAAATCAACACTTTTTGTCGAAAACCAGTATATCGGTTTATCTTTTGAAAAACAAACGGGATTCATAGATGAAAGAGGGGGAACCATCGTTTTTTCGATGGTTCCCCCTCTTTTCTTCAAATCACCAGCTCGTAAAAGCCGTCGACCTCCAACCCCTCCGCCTCGGTCAGCGCGGCGAGCGCGGCGCGGTCCTGGACCTCCGCGCGCCACGACATACCGCAGTCCGCCGTCAGCTCACGCGGGACGGGGATGAGCCGCCCGGGCAGGCCCTTCGCCCGACAGAGCTTTTCCATCGCAATGGCCGCGGCCGTCGTGTGAAAGGTGATGACGAGCCAAAGCTTTTTCTCTCTCATGTTGCGATCTCGCGGAGCGCGGCGATTGCGGCGTCCGCTTCCTCTTCCGTATTGTACCAGCCGAAGCTGAAGCGCACCGCGCCCTGCTCCTGCGTGCCGAGCGCCTCGTGCACGATTATTTTGCAAACAGCACTAGATATAGCAAAGAATCCGGAATATGA